>SDBU01007006.1_pt1 | contig 13119 bp, 16 predicted proteins | sample 2277071 | NCBI WGS metagenome assembly SDBU01 (sample SAMN10397929, study PRJNA504765) | marine sediment metagenome | isolation source: marine sediment core GS08_GC12, 126 cmbsf | place: Arctic Ocean: Gakkel Ridge, Loki's castle | collected 2008 | reverse complement strand
GGTAGACGCGACAGTCTCAAAAACTGTTGGAGGGCAACCTCCATGTCGGTTCGAGCCCGACCTTCGGCACCAATGCCGAGTTGTGTAGCGGTAGCACGGGGGACTTTGGATCCCTTAGCCCAGGTTCGAATCCTGGCTCGGCAGCCATCTTGGTAATTTTATTACCTTAAAGGGAGGGGATGGTCATGACAGAGCTAGTAGCATGTATATTTCCTCACTCAGATAAGGAATTTCCTACACCAGATGCTCTTCGAGATTTTCTTTCTCACTCTCTTCCTATGCCTCCAAATGAGGGTAGATATCTATTTGGGAAGATTGGGCGAAAAGATAAAAACTTTAAGGACAGAGTTATTCCGGGTAGCTTGGTGCTGTTTCGAAAGAAAGGATTCATTGTAGGCCAAGCAATTTCAAAAACGATGATTAAGAAGCTTGAACCACCAGAGGAAGGTGAAACTGAAACTTGTGTTAAAGCTATATATTATCACGAGATATTTTTTGTCCCGGAAAGCATTGAAATCTACCCCTGGGAATTACCTGTAGCGCAAATTGAGAGTTGGGCTCGCAGGAATCTTGACCCACGTTATTATAGTATAATCAGTACAAGAAAAGAATACGAACAACAATTTGGAGCACAATGAAATTCACAATCATCATTGAAAAAGGCCGTGAATCAGGATATGTTGCTTATGCACCCGCCCTGAAAGGCTGTGTTTCACAAGGCAAGACCAAAGAAGAAGCCCTGAAGAATATCAAGGAAGCTATGGAAGCCTATGTGGAAGCCCTCCTTGAGGACGGGCTTCCCGTACCGACAGAGGTGGGAAAGGATACCATAGAGCTTGAGGTTGCCGCTAAGTGAGCAAACTACCTCGGAGCATGTCGGGTAAAGAGGTAGTCCAAGCATTAGAGAAGGCGGGTTTCTACACTAAACGGAGGAAAGGAAGTCATATTGTATTGCGGAGAGATAATCCTTTTGCTCAGGTAGTGGTGCCCAACCACAAAAGCGTTGATACGGGAACATTAGCCTCAATACTCGATGGAGCTGACTTATCAGTCGGGGATTTTATCAAACTTATTAAGTAGCTCGCGTAGCTCAGGAACCAAATCAGGACGTAAGAAGTTCGATATGGTTCCTGAGTGGTCAGCCATTTAACCTCCCCAATAATCTACCCCTTTATTGACATCTACATTCACCGTGGTAAAATCAAGTCAACATGCAGTTATTCGGGACATCAGGAATACGAAAAATCGCCGATAAGAACCTGCTTCAGCTAGCCCTGAAGATTGGACTGGCGGTAGGCAATGTTTATGGCAATGTGGTGGTAGGCAGTGATACCAGAACCTCCAGCGATGCCCTGAAACATGCCCTTATCTCTGGTTTACTGGCGGCTGGCTCCAGTGGCTATGATGCTGGAGTCATACCCACACCGACGCTTGCTTTGGCCGCCAGAGAATTTGATGCCGGGGCAATGATTACTGCCTCACATAACCCACCTGAGTATAATGGTATAAAGCTCTTAAACCCGGATGGCTCTGCCTTTGATTCTTACCAGCGCCAGCAGGTAGAAGAGATGATTTCGGCTGATTCCCCCTGTGTTGCTCCGTGGGATAAGATTAAGACCGGTAGTATCTATAGTGGGGCGATTGAGAACCATATTGAGCATATACTACCCAACCTCCCGGCTGAGCTAAAGCTCAAGGTAGTGGTGGATGCCGGCTGTGGTGCCGCCTCTACGGTTACTCCCTATCTACTGACCAAGCTGGGTTGTGAAGTGGTCACCCTAAATTGTGAGCCCAGCGGTTTCTTCCCCCGCCATATTGAGCCAACTGAGGCTAATCTAGGCGATTTAATTCGGGCAACAAGGGAGCTTGGGGCTGATTTAGGTATTGCCCACGATGGGGATGGCGACCGGATGATGGTAGTAGATGATAGAGGCAGATTTGTTCCCGGGGATAAGCTGCTGGTAATTTTTGCCCGTGAGGTTGGGGCAAAGGAAGTAGTCACCACCATAGATGCGTCTATGGCAATTGATGAAGTGGGGTTTACTATTACCAGAACCAGTGTTGGGGATAACTATGTATCTGAACAGCTCAAAAGGGGCGGGGATTTTGGCGGCGAGCCGTCAGGAAGCTGGATTTTCCCCAATATCTCGCTGTGTCCTGATGGCATTTATGCTGCAGCCCGGATTGTAGCTATAGCCAGTCGGCAAAAATTATCGCAATTGGTTGACAGTATTCCCCATTACCCAATTCTCCGGGGTAGTATCAGCAGCCGAGGGATAGTAATGTCTGGGTTGGGACAGCGATTAACGGCTATGGAGCCGAAATTTGTCAGCAATGTTGATGGCACTAAGCTTAATTTTGACGATGGCTGGCTGCTTATCAGAGCTTCAGGTACCGAGCCCAAGATTAGGCTGACGGCGGAGGCAAAAAGCGAGGCACGGGCGCGCCAGCTATATGAGAGTGGCATCAGGGCAATCAGGGATTGTATAGAGGCTCCAAAATAGTGATTGAAATGCAACTTAACACGTCATTGCGAGGAGCGTAGCGACGAAGCAATCTCTAAAAAGGGGGGCATGAGCTATGAACGTTATTAAAAAACTTTTGCCAGGGTTGGGTTATGGTTTATTTATGGGTGGAGGGTGTTTATTTCAGCTTGTGCAATTTGTGGTTACTGCTGTAGCTGGTTTGTCAATGATATGGTGGGCAATTACATTATTTTTAGAAGGTTCAATAATTTGGGGGGTCGTAGTCCTCTTGATAGGAACTCCAATAGCCATAGGAATTGCTTCCTACGCTGCCATATTCCTTTTCTTCATAGGGATTATTGCTGCAATAATATGGGGGGTTATCAACCTCTTTGGTTTTAATGTTTCTTTCGGCGGTGTGTGGGATATAATCTGGTTAGGCGTAACAATATTAGTTTTAGCAGGCATAGCTTTTGTTGTGGTCAGTTCACTCGTAGGAGCAATTTTCAAGGGAGAAATGAACTGGTTTAGAAGGCACTTGAATTGGACTTATGTATTAGCCTATTTGCTATCGTTTGTACTTAATCTTTATGCTGATGAAAGTGTCGTAGCGTGGTGGCTTTCTTTAGTTACTGCCATCTTATGGCTGGTAATATCAGGCTGGGTTATAAAACGGAAGGGGCGAAGCCTATGGTGGATTCTTCTGTCTTGGATAGGTTCACCACTCTGGCTGAAGAATAAGAAAAGTTATCGTGAGCTTATTTTGGAGCAAATACCTGATGAGAAGGTAGAGTAGGTTGAAGGCAATTATTTTAGCCGCCGGGGAGGGGAGCCGAATGCGCCCCCTTACCTATACCAGACCGAAGGTAATGTTACCTATAGCCAATAAGCCTATCCTGGAGCATTTGCTCATTGAAGCCAATAAGGCTGGTATTAAGGAGTTTATCTTCATTGTTGGCTATCACCATGAGCAGGTGCGTGATTACTTTGGCAGTGGTGATAAATGGGGAGTAAATATTGACTATTGCACCCAGATGAGACAGTTTGGTACGGCTGATGCCCTTAAGATGGCTGAGAGCTTAGTTAGTGGGAATTTCCTGGTGATAAACGGTGATATTATTGTTAACCAAAAAGACATCAGTAGGTTAGTCAGCAGGAGTGATAATACCCTGAGTATAATTGAGGTTGAGGATACCAGGGATTTAGGCGCGGTTGAGCTAAGCGAGGGCAAGGTAGTCCGTATTTATGAGAAGATGGAAAAGACACCTACCCGTATAGCCAATACCGGTCTATATCTGTTTACCCCAGATATATTTGACGCCATATCCCAGACCTTAAAATCACCGCGGGGGGAATATGAGATAACCGATTCCCTACAACTGATGATAGATAAGGGGCACCATATTTCTTATCAAGAAGTTAGCTACTGGCTTGACCTTAGCTATCCCTGGGATTTACTGGCAGCCAATGAATCCTTACTAGCTGGGATTGAGTCGCAGAACCTGGGTGAGGTGGAAGAGAATGTGGTAATAAAGGGAGCAGTTTGTATCGGCAAGAATACGCTAGTCAGGTCGGGTGCCTACATAGTCGGTCCGGTGATAATTGGCCAGGGTTGCGACATCGGACCAAACTGCTATATTCGCTCCTATACCTCTATCGGCGATGGCTGTCATATTGGCAGTGCCGTAGAGGTTAAAAATTCTATAATTATGAAGGGTAGCAAAATTCCCCACCATAATTATGTAGGTGATAGCATTATTGGTGAAGGGTGCAACCTTGGTGCTGGCACTAAGATTGCCAATCTGAGGCTGGATAAGAAGGAGATAGAGGTAGCCGGCATAAATACCAAAAGGCGTAAGCTGGGGGCGATAATCGGGGATAGGGTTGAGACCGGGATTAACGCCTGTATTAATGTGGGTAGTATGATTGGCAATAATACCCATATCGGACCAGGAGCTATAGCCAGCGGGGTCATTTCACCAGATTCAAGAATATTATAAGGAGTGAGCAATGAAGCAGGCAGTGATTCTGGCAGCCGGTGAAGGACAGAGGCTCAGACCATTTACGGTGAATAAGCCAAAGGTAATGCTTTCCATAGCCGGCAAGCCAATCCTCCAGTATGTGATTGAGTCATTAGCTCAAAACGGTATTCGCCACATTGTGCTTGTCGTCGGCTACAGAAAGGAGCAGGTGTTTGATTATATAGGCTTAGGGCAGCAGTTTGGTGTCGACATAACCTATGTAACTCAAGAAAAGCAACTGGGCACAGCTCATGCCCTGGCCCAGGCTAAGGCGGCAACTGAAAACGAGTTTCTGGTTCTGCCCGGTGACAATCTGATTGGACCAGATGCTATTGCCCAATTTGTAACTATAAAGCCAAATGCGATGCTGGTAAAGAGGGTAGATAACCCAGCTAGATATGGGACGGTAACCATAGATAGCAGCATGGTGAAAAATATTGTAGAGAAGCCTAAGGAGGCTGAAAGCAATATAATCAATACCGGCATTTATGCCTTTACTAAAGAAATTTTTAGCCTTATTGAACCTGAATTAGATATTCCTGATGCCTTAAACAATATGATAGCTCAGGGCTATCCTATTACTGCCGTAGAGACAGAGGGTACCTGGCTTGATGTAATCTACCCGTGGGATATATTAAGCCTTAATGATGCCGTTATTCGCCAAATCCCAGCTAGTCTAGGCGGTACTATTGAGACGGGTGTCTCAGTAAAAGGAGTGCTCTCGGTGGGGAAAGACACGGTGATACGGTCGAACTCCTATATAGCTGGGCCGGTAGTTATCGGGAATAGTTGTGACATAGGTCCCAATGTATGCATTCTACCCGCTACCAGTATAGGCAACAATGTAGTTATTTCACCTTTTACTGAGATTAAAAACAGTGTCATTGGTAACGATGTTAATATCGGACCGGGCTGTATTATACAGGATTCGGTGATTGATAAAGGCTGTATTATAGAAGGGCACTTTACCGTTTGCAGTGGTGAGGCTGAGGTTAAGGTTGATGATGAACACCATCTGGTGAAGGTAGGGGCGATGCTCAGTGAGGATTGCCACTTAGGCAGCTGTGTCGTCGCTCAGCCCGGGGTTATTGTTGGTAATTATAGTCAGGTAAACGCGCTGAAACTGATTAGTGGTCGGCTGCCTGACCGAAGCCTGGTAGTTTAATCATGTGCGGCATTATCGGTTATATTGGAGAAAGACAGGCTCAACCCATTCTGCTCGACTGCTTAAAGAGGCTGGAGTACAGGGGCTATGATTCCTGTGGTATAGCTGCATTGAGCAGTGGCATTGAGGTGTATAAGGATGCAATCAGGGTGGAAGCACTGGCGAAAGTGGTGCCGTCGCTTAATGGGACAGCCGGCATTGGGCATACCAGGTGGGCAACCCATGGTGAGCCGTCTCAGCTAAATGCTCATCCCCATCTTGATTGTAGTGGCAATATTGCTGTGGTGCATAATGGGGTAATAAATAATTTCCAGAGGTTAAAGAAGCAGCTAACCAGCGAAGGACATAATTTTGTCTCTGAAACAGATACCGAGGTAATACCACACCTGATTGAGAAGTATTATGATGGCAACCTGGAGGAAGCGGTAGAAGCTGCTCTGCATGATATAGACGGTTCCTACGCCATTATAGTACTAGTGGCGGGTGAGTCCAGGTTGGTCGCCGCCAGGAAAGACAGCCCGTTAATTGTTGGCATCGGCGATAGAGAAAACTTTATCGCCTCAGATGTGCCGGCAATACTGGATTATACCAATAGAGTTATATATTTAGAAGATGGTGATGTTGGAGTTATTACCCAAGATAATATAAAGGTTAAAAGAAATGGTACCGAGGTTGACCGGGAAGAGCACAAGATTTTATGGAGTATAGAGGATGCTCAAAAGGGAGGCTATGAGCACTTCATGCTCAAGGAAATTCATGAGCAGCCCAAGGTGATACGGGATACCCTTGGCGGCTGGGTATCAGCGGCTGAGCCAGCAGTTGATTTGGCAGAAATGATGCGTGCTGGACTAGAAGCCCTGCTCATATTAGCCTGTGGCACCTCCTATCACGCCGCCCTAATAGGGAAATATATTGTAGAGGAGCTGCTCAGGATACCGGTTAGAGTTGAGCTAGCCTCTGAATTCAACTATTATGGTCAGACCCTGGCCAGAACCGGGGCAATTGTCATTACTCAGTCAGGTGAGACAGCCGATACCCTTAAAGCCATAAAAAGGCTAAAAGAGGTGGGGTGCCGGGTGTTAGCCATTACTAATGTGGTGGGGAGCACTGCCAGCCGAATTGCCGACCAGACCGTTTATACCCGGGCTGGTCTGGAGATAAGTGTAGCTGCCACCAAGAGCTTTACGGCTCAGCTCATGGTGTTATATTGGCTGGCGATGTCATATTCTAAGGTTGAGGCTAGAAGGTCAGCTAGCCTGCTTTTAGAACTAAGACAACTGCCGCGTAAAGTTCAGCAGGTATTGGATAATGAGGATACAATCTTGACGTGCGCCTCTTACCTGTCAAGGTACGAGAATATGCTCTTCATTGGTAGAGGTATAAACTTTCCTGTAGCCCTGGAGGGGGCACTTAAGCTAAAGGAGATTTCCTATATTCATGCCGAAGGCTATGCTGCTGGAGAGCTAAAGCACGGTCCTTTTGCCTTGCTAGGTGGTGATACGCCGGTCATTGCCATTTTAGCTCATGATAATACCTATGAGGCTATGCTGACCAACGTTAAGGAGGTCAAGGCTAGAAAGTCCGCCGTGGTGGCACTGGCTGAGGAAGGGGATGAGGCTATCGGGGAATTAGCCGATTTTGTTATTACCGTGCCCCGGGTTGATGCTCTATTTTCCCCGGTGGTTAATTCGGTAGCTCTCCAGCTACTCGCCTACTATATTGCCAGGCAAAGGGGTTGTCCCATTGACTTCCCGCGAAACCTGGCTAAGAGTGTAACCGTGGAGTAGGTTTTGGGCGATAGCCTAAGGAGATTATTTATCTCTTCTCTAGGCTAGTGCCATGGCAGTGGTTATACCAACCATAACAGCGAATGCCAGTAATAGGGGAAAGATGCCAACATTCAGAAACTCGGCGATACGCAAGGAAAAGTCGGAACCACTAGCGCTAGCCAGCTCTTTGCTGGCCAGAAGGGCGATTAAACTAACTACAGCCACCACATCCATATCCTTCACTCTTAGAAAACTAACAACAAATAGTGATTTTGTCAGTAGGCAATATTGTGGCACAAAATAATACAATTGTCAAGAGGCTATTTGAGTTTTTTGTCTATTTTCATAAGCCCCCGCCTTCCCGTGAGGAATGATCTGAGATGATAGAAGCTGTAATTTACCTGCTGGCTATTACCGCCGCCGAGGTGGTTACCATTGTTGCCCAGCCGGTGTTGGGAATAACCAGCTACATTGTGATATTGGTAGCAGTAATAGTGCATGCGGCTGTGACAAATAGGTATTTTTATGGACAGCTAGTTTTGTCGCTGGCACTGGTTCCTTTAGTGCGAATACTCAGCCTGTGTATGCCCCTGGCTTATATCCCCCAGATGTGGTGGTACCCTATTATTTATGTCCCGCTACTGGTAGCCGCCGTGGTAGCAATGCGCATCCTAGGCTATAGAGCCGAGGAGGTGGGGCTTACCTTTAGATTGGGGCCGGTTCAGCTAGCGGTAATGCTGACCGGGCTCCTGTTTGGAGTGGTGGAGTATTTTATCCTGGCACCGGAGGCTATGATAGCTGAGTTTACCTGGCGAGAAGTATGGCTGCCAGCATTGATACTTCTGGCATGTACCGGATTTACCGAGGAGTTTATCTTTCGTGGGGTGCTTCAGCGAACTGCGGTGGAGGCGTTCGGGTGGTGGGGGATAGTCTATATTAGCCTGCTATTTGCCATTCTGCACATCGGCTACCTTTCCTGGATTGATGCTGTCTTCGTCTTTGCGGTCGCCCTGTTCTTTGGCTGGGTGGTAGAAAAAACAGGGTCACTTTTAGGAGTGACCCTGTCTCACGGCATAACTAATATAATGTTATTCCTGGTAGCTCCCTTCTTTTTTTAGGCTAGCGCCCCGCAAGGGCTACGGCAACCATAACAGCAAATGCCATAACCAGAGGTAAAATACCAACATTAAGAAATCTGCCGATACGCAAGGAAAAACCGGAGCTGCTACCACTAACCAGCTCCTTAGTGGCTAGAAAGGCAATTAAACTAACCACGGCAGCTATACCCTATGGCCGCAGTAAGCCCCATAGCCGCTATAACGGTTACCGTGGTTACGGTGCTAGTAGTAATAGTAGTAATCATTTCCTATCCTTACTTCTCAGACACTAGCACAAAATAATACTTTTGTCAATACCCCTTGGGGGTTCTTTTATCGACCTCAACTCCTCAATCTACCCTTAAGAAACGACCTCCATGTTATATATCAGGCTCTTTGACGCCTGACTACCAGCCTCCAAATAACTATGCCAATAATTATGACGCCAGCAATAATACCACCAATGAGCCACCAGTTAATTGGTGGGGCTGGTGGGGCTGGTGGTGCCGGCGGCGGCACAACTGGTGGCGCTGGCGCTGGAACTGGTGCTGGCGGTGCCGGCGGTGTAACCGGTGGGGCAGGTGGTGCCGGTGGTGCCTTGACCACAAACTTTCCTGGTAGACCATCAACATTTACTGTATAGCTTCCGGCAGCATCCTTAGATGTGGTAAAGGTTACCTTCTGGCTGCTTTTACCAGCCACAGTTACATCCTTGCTGTCTATTACTACATCGTCTATCTTCAATATTACTTTATAACTGTCCCTGATGTCGCCGGTGTTGGCAACAAGGATGCTGATGGTTACGCTTTCCTTAACATCAACCTCTGCCGGAGTAATGGACAGGTTGCTGACGGTAAAAACAGCCGGGCGAGTATAAACCAGGATGGTAAAGGTGGTAAAGTGGCCTACGGGTCCGCTGACAGCATTGGCTTCCGTGTCAACTTTGCAGCCTTCCAGAACAACCCACTTACCAGCACTCGCCTCCTCCCACCTAGCGATAACTTGGTTTCTCGCGTCAGCTCCCGCGGGTATCTTAGCCGGGTCATAGGTAAGGGTAAGGGGTATTTTTGGGTCAAAGGTAGCCCCTTCAGGTCCACAGTCATAGCTGTGGCCAATAAAATTGGCATTTGCCGGCGGAGATGCCGGCGCTGTCACCGCCACCATAACTATCCCGTATAGGGGCCTACCCCACTTGGTTAGAGCCTTTGTGCCCGTATCTAGCGTTAGCTGGCATAGCCCATCAGCTGATGTAGGAGTTATAGTCGAAGTGATTATTCCTATAGAGCTAATCTTGCCCATTATGGGGGTTAAGCCGACAGGTGGTGCGCCAGCTCCCCCGCCGCCACCCACTGCTGGCGGACGATAGCCGTAGCCGCCCTGGCTGTAGCAAGGCTTAGCTGGTGAGGCAAACCACAATGAGATAGCCAAAGCCAATACCAGAGATAATACCACCGCCACCCTAAAATAGCTTTTGTTGTTCATGGCTTACTGCCCCTAATTTGACACAAACACTATTTTGTACAATTACCTTAATATAAACCCAAAAAGTGCATTTGTCAATAGGCATTTTGTAGAATTACTTTAGTGTGACCCAAAAAAGCACATTTGTCAATAGGTATGATGAAAAAGCAACGCACCTCCTGAGTCTAAGTGAAGTTTGGAGTTGGAAAACCTGAATAAACTAGGCTCTTTCGCAGGACCCAATTAATTATTTTTGTAGGGTAGGGTCAAGCTCTACTGCCTTGACGTAGTCGGCAATGGCTTGGTCATATTGCCTCAACCCAATATACGCCCAGCTCCGGTTGTTATAGGCGAGGGCAAGGGCAGAGTCAAGCTCTATCGCCCTGGTGCAGTCGACAACGGCTTGTTCATATTGCCCCAACTGGATATAGGCCCAGCCCCGGTTGCTATAGGCAAGGGCGAGGTCAGGTTTAAGCTCTATCGCCCTGGTGCAGTCGGCAATGGCTTGTTCATGTTGCCCCAACTCAGTATACGCCCAGCCCCGGTTGCAATAGGCGATGGCAAAGTTGGGTTCAAGCTCTATTGCCTTATTGAAAGCGACTATTGCTTTATCGTATTCTCCGTTGTTGGTATAGACAACGCCCTGGCTGTTACTGGCATCAGCGCTCTCTGTGACCGGTGAAGCAAACCACAGTAAGGCAGTAACCACCAATACTAAAGCTACCGCAATTACTATTCTATAGGGGCTTATCCGCATCATCTTATACTGCTTCTTGCTTTATAGTCCTGTATATTAGCAAAAGATAAAGATTCGTCAACTATTTTGGCACTATCTAGGACAATTGTCAACAAAGGGGATATTTCTTGAGTGGTACCTAGAAATGTCGCCTTGAAGCTGGACATACTTATTTGCCCTTCTGGGTTTCCTTGAGTAGGTAGATATCTTTCCTCACCTCTATCAGGTCAGGGTTGTGGCATTCACCCCGGGTATACACAATAGATATACCGTTTTTCCTCAGGAAGCTGGTATCTGTACAGCCGTCATGCAGAAATTGCTCGGCCTGCCTGTCAGTGGGCGTGGGAGCCCGGTGTATTCTGGTATAAATATTCTTCTCGCTAATAGCAGTAAAGGCGGTAGCCTTCCACGGCTCTAGTATTGCCTTCTCATAACTGTCATCGATGTTATCTCTAATCCATACAAACGCCTGGTAATCCTCTTTATCTATCATATGATAATAAGGGGTATCCTGGCGGGTGGGGATACCCATAGCCAGCGTCAGACCAATGAGAACCAGACAAAGGGTATAACCCAAAGCCGGTGGCTTGAGCTTCTTTATCCCCATCAAACCAGCACCAGCGATAATGCCGGCCACTAACATCATAAACATTAATCCCCGCGCATACATTATGTGCAAGCCATAGTGGAAGGTAAAGAAGCTGGCCAGCATCATCAGCAGAGCCACAAAGCCCATTATTAAGCCAAAGCTTTTCTTCCCTCCTTTTATCGCCAGCAGAAAAGTGCCGAGAAGACAGAGCAGGATGGGAATATAACCATAGGTAGATATAACCGGGGGGAAGATGACATACTCGGGAAGTGGTTGTGGGCTGAGCAGCGACTTCGCCGTGGGTAGCAACATATCAAATATCCAGGGAAAGGGCGCCAGAAAGGGGATAGCCATAGCCAGCAGTACCATCAGGCTATGCTTGAAGTTGCCTCCCAGATTGAGTAGGATATAGAAGGCAAGGACAATAATTGGGTAAATCGCTGAGGGGGCATGTATAGTCAGTAAAAAACTAATAAAGATAAGCAGCACCAGATAAGACCACCAGGTTCTGAAATTGAATACCAGAAATATAACCAGTGGGGTGAAGAGCAGCCCCATAGCCACCGGAACCAGAAAGGCAGGACCCAATATTCCCATCGTGGTCGGTATCAGGCAGACGAAAAAGGCAGCCTCCAAGCCAAACCCCTCCCGCTGAGCTAGAACATAAACTGAGAGGACAGTAAAAATAAAAATAATGCCCGGGAAATATCTGAAGATATTTATCCAAGAAATGCCGCTAATCTGGTGGAAGATGCCCCAGAACAGGTGGAAGCCAGCCTCCAGATTGGTGCTGAGACCTACAGTTGCTTGCCCGAAAAAGGGGTCAGTGAAGGTGGTACTACCTGCCCCCAGCATTGCCTTAGCGCGAGCCAGATGAACCCACTCATCTATATGCACCGGATAGGGGTAGTTGTGGTGGGGAATGAATGTGAGGTAAAATGCCAGTGCCATTATGGGCAGTAGCATTAGATAGTCAAGCTTAGGGATTCTATGAGTGTTCGGCTGAATCATATACCTTCCAAGTCAAATATTGATGGAGAGGAGATGTAAGGTATGGGTTGGCTATCTCCAATTAGACAGCTCTTTGAGTTTTCCCTCCCCTTCCTTGACCAATTACCCGTCATCAGGGCAATACTGGGGTTTATATTAGTCTTCTTCCTGCCCGGCTTTGCCTGGACACTGGTGTTTTTCAGGCGAATAAATGTCATAGAAAGGGTCGCCCTCTCCTTCGGACTGTCCATTGCTGTGGTAACAATTAGCCTTCTTTCCCTGAACAAACTAATTGGGCTCAGACTTACCGGGTTTAACTCAGTTCTGGTTATTATTGCCATTACTATTATCCCTATAATATTCTATTGCCTGGGGAGGCTTATAGGTCGAGGCCAAGGTGAGCCTAACCGCAGTTAACCTTATGCTTTTGATGGGATTATACCCTAAATTTAAGACAGAGTAAATAGAGAGACACCTATTGAACATCAAGATACGAAATGAACTTATACCCTTAAACCTACTGGTTTTCATCCTAGTCGCTGCCATTATCCTTTTCCCCTCCAATGTTCTGCGTGTTATCCTGGGTGTCCCATTCCTGCTCTTCTTTCCCGGCTATACGCTTGTAGCTGCCCTGTTTACCAGAAAAGGAGAGATGGGCGCGATTGAGAGACCAGCACTGAGCCTTGGCATGAGCATAGCGGTAGTGCCGCTCATCGGGCTTATCTGCAACTATACCCCATGGGGGGTTAGGCTGGAGCCTATCCTCTACTCTGTTACCGCTTTTATATTTGTTACCTCAGTGATTGCCTGGTTTCGGCGGCAGAGG
>SDBU01007005.1_pt1 | contig 13119 bp, 8 predicted proteins | sample 2277071 | NCBI WGS metagenome assembly SDBU01 (sample SAMN10397929, study PRJNA504765) | marine sediment metagenome | isolation source: marine sediment core GS08_GC12, 126 cmbsf | place: Arctic Ocean: Gakkel Ridge, Loki's castle | collected 2008 | reverse complement strand
GATGTTCCTGCTCGTTTATGTGCTATTTCAGGCCACGCTCCCGGAGAGTGGATCGAGGCGCAGCGCGCTTCTGCTCACCCTCTTCGGTTCAGGCCTGGGCTGGCTGGCAGCTCCGCTGTTTGATCTGCAGCCCAGCGATCTCATGATCCCCGAATCGATTCCCTTTCTCGTCGCTTACGGCAACCCCCATTTCCCAGTTGCCGCGGCTGCACTCCTGGGCGGGATTCTGGTCATTCTCCTGCTGCAAGATCGGCCCGGACTCCGGCTGGCACTTGCCCTTCTATGCGGGACGATCATCGGGGCGGTGCTGCCTTTCTCCGCGCTGAGCCTTTTCGCGGCAGGTTTCACCTGGTACCTCTGGGAAGCAATACGCTATTTTCGGAGGAACGGCTCGAGAGCAATAAAACAATGGGCGCTTCTCAATCTCACCCCGATTCTGGGACTGGTTGCCGGAGCGGTTCCCTGGCTCCTCTATGATTTCTGGATCAGCCGGGCAAATCCGGTGATCTCAGCCTGGAATCTCCAAAACCAGACGCTCTCCCCTCCGCCTCTGAACTACATCATCGGGTATGGTCTGGTCTTGATCCTGGCAGTTATTGGGATTTGGCGTACGAAACCCGCACAGACAAAAGAGGGGCGTTTGTTGTTATCCTGGCTATTGACCGGTGTGATCCTGCTTTACATCCCCGTCCCGTTTCAAAGGCGCCTATCGCTCGGTCTTTTCTTTCCAATGGCCGCGTTCGCGGGGCTCGGATGGCATTCACTCACTTCGAAGCTTTCCAGGTCTCGCCTTCTAACCGTGATCCTCATTCTGCTCGTCCTGCCCTCCAATCTGCTCGTCGTGTCAGCAGGGCTGCTCGGCGTGACCCAGGGCAAGCCAGCTGTAATTCATTACGATGATGAAGCAGCGGCGTACCAGTGGGCGGCGGAGAACCTGCCGCAGGGGTCGCTCATCCTGGCGGCGCCGACAACGGGCAATCGCATACCGGCGTTCGTCTCTTTGCGCGTTCTCTACGGTCATCCCTTCGAGACGCCGGACGCGGACGCCCAAAAACAGAAAGTGGAAGAACTTTTCAACATGGGGGGGTCTGCAACTTCAGGTATGCAAACGTTGATCGAGGGTGGGATTGCGTATGTCTTCTACGGTCCACGCGAACAGGAGATCGGGAATCCGGCATGGCTTGCGGAACTCGAGTTGATCGGCGAATTTGGCGAGGTTCGACTCTTCAAGGTTGTTTCCCAATGAGCACCAGATCGCGCGAATGGATGCTTGCCCTTCTCGTGATGGCAATTGCCGGAGCGTTGTGGATCTTGCCGCTCACATTGCAGCCAAAGAGCGTGCCGTTTTGGCCGGGTGCGAGTTTCAGCGATCTGCTGATTTCTCACTGGCCGAATGCCGTTTGGATCAACCAATCGATTCGTGAGTGGGGGCAGATTCCACTCTGGAATCCAAACATCCTGTCCGGCATTCCTTTCGCGGCGGACCCGCTTTCCGGTCTCTGGTACCTTCCAAATTGGCTGGCGGTTGCTTTTCCAGCTGCGATCGCTTTTAACACCCTCTTCTGGGTACATCTCACCTGGGCGGGTTTGGGGGCTTGGGCGCTTGCCCGAGAGGAGGGGTTGAGTATGTGGGGGGCTGCACTTGTGGGACTTGTGTTTGGAGGCGCGCCGAAATTCGTCGCCCACATCGCGCTTGGACACATCGGGCTGGTTAGCGCAGTCAGCTGGACACCCTGGGTTCTTCTGCTTACAGCGAAAACCCTGCGTCAGATCCGGACCGAGGGTAGATGGCTGCGATGGAGCGCCCTGGCAGGGGCGGTTCTTGGTCTCGTTTTCCGTGCCGATCCGCGCTGGTCGATCCCTTTGATCGGGTTTGCTGTGGCGTATGGAATACGCAGCACGCTCCGTGACTGGCAAACTGACCCGGAGATCTTACGCAAGATCGCGCTCGCTGGAGTGGTTGCGGCAATATTTGCGGCAGCGATCGCTGCGTGCTTGGGGCTGCCGTTGTGGGAGTTCCTGCGGGAATCAACCCGCAGTGGGATCAGCGCGAACGAACGCGCCATCTTCTCACTCCCGCTCGAAGGGCTGTTGGGGACAATCTCAATTCTCGAGGGGACGCCAGAATGGCTGGCGTATTTCGGGGCAAGCGTTCTGGTCATCTCTGTCCTTTCAATGTTCAACTCGGACCGTCGCCCCTGGTTCTGGATCGGTGTATCGGTTTTTTCAACCATCCTCGCGCTAGGACCTGCAACTCCTCTTTTCAACCTTATCGACGCCATCCCCGGGGCGGATGTTCTACGCGTACCTGCCCGTTTCCTGTTTCTCAGCGCGCTCGGGTGGGCTTTTCTCGCTGGTTACGGTCTCGATACTCTCATTTCCAACAGAGGCGCCATAAAAACCAGAGGCATGAAGACTTGGTTGTTTGCGATAACAAGCCTCATCCTGGCTGTAAATATTGGGATAGGGATCATCGGCGGGGTGAATTCCATTCGTCAACTTGCACCGGTGATCACAGCCATCCTTGCCTTCGCTCTAATAAGCGCCTTCGTTGCCGGCCGAATCTCCCTGCGGAGAATCATCCCACTTGTTCTCGGAGTAGTGGTCGTCGACCTTCTCTGGATCAATATCGGACTTATCGAGCCGAAGTCGATGGAACCAATCTTTTCAGACCGTTCCGAATTGGCCAGTTCTCTTCAATCGGATCATGGTACATCCCGTGTTTTTTCCCCCTCTTACAGTGTCCCCCAACCTCAGGCCGTATTAAACGGGGTGGAACTCGCCGACGGCGTCAACCCATTGCAGCTTTCAGCCTATCGCGATTACATGGAAGTCGCTGTGGGGCTTGATCCTGGTGCCTATGATGTCACCTTGCCATCCTTCCCGGATGGCAATCCCAGCACTCCGTGGGGTTTCAAGGCGGATAGGGATGCGCTCGGTCGGCTAAACGTCGAATGGATCGCCTCTCAGTATCCCCTCGAAGATGACCCGCTTATCCCGTTCGGGATTGTCGACGGCGTCTATCTCTATCGACTCGAGGGATCGCGAACCAGGTCCTGGATGGAGAGGGGGAGTCTGGAGAACGGTCAGGACTGGCAACCGATCTCGATAACGCAGTGGACGCCGAACTGGATCCGACTGGAGGCGGAAGGTCCAGGAGTCGTTGTTTTAAGTGAGGTCGCATATCCTGGCTGGCGTGTGCTTGTCGACGGAGAACCGTCTACGCTTACCACGGTGAATGGCTTGTTTCGAGCGGTTGAATTGGATTCAGGAAAACACGAAGTAATCTTCCAGTTCTATCCGGCAACCCTCATGTTTGGGATCGCGATTTCCGGTGTGGGGTTTCTGCTCCTGCTGTATCTATGGTTCAAACGATGAAGAGACAAGAACGGCAATGGTGCTTTTGGTATGGGGTGATCCTGGCTGGGATCACAACGCTTCCTTATTTGATCGGGATGGCAGTTCAGGGAGATGAATGGCATTTCACAGGCTTTGTCTTCGGTGTGGAAGATGGAAATTCCTACATCGCAAAAATGCTCTTGGGGCAGGTTGGAAATTGGTTGTTCCGCACACCGTATAGCATAGAAATCCAAAATGGCGTACTTGCCTTTCTCCCTTACTTATTGCTAGGAAAATTGGCGGCCCCTCCCGAATTGCACATTCAACTCGTCGTGCAGTTTCACATCTTTCGAGTGCTTTGCATACCCTTCACCGTGTGGGTGATATACCAATTCTTCAGCATTTACATCGATGATCTCCGCTGGCGGAGGTGGGCGACGGTCCTGGCAACGACCGGCGGCGGGTTGGGGTGGGTGGTTCTCTCATTGGGCGGGGGCGGTTGGCTGGGGAGTCTGCCATTGGAATGGATCTCGCCTGAATCGTTTGGGTTTCTCTCATTTTACGGGTTGCCGCATCTTGTCCTCGCCCGCGGGCTGCTGTTTCTGGCAGTCATCCTTTTCCTGCGCGCCGAAGACAGCCCAAAGTGGTCATGGCTCGCGGGAGGCGTGATTTTTCTGCTCCTTCTGATCCAGCCTCTATCCGTGCTCACGCTCGCCGCAGTGATTGGAGCGTATAATCTTCTGGTCTTCGTTTATAGTCTGCTGCAGCGAAAGCCCCAGATTTACCGGCCCCTCTTTTTCAACACTTTACGAATGATCGTCCCGCCGCTGCCATTATTCGCGTATTTCGTATATTCCTTCTCGACCGACCCTTTTTTAACAGCGTGGACAGGACAGAATCAGATCCTCTCGCCACATCTATTTCATTATCTTCTGGCGTATGGCTTGATGATCCCATACTTGATTGTGCCTTTCCGAAAAAGGGTATGGCAAACCCGACTTCAATGGCTCCTGCCGATTGGGTGGCTGGTGGTAGGTCCATTGTTGGCATACTTTCCTCATAATCTACAGCGCCGCCTCCCGGAGGGTATCTGGGTTGCGATTATCGTGCTAGCCGCGTTGGGGATGGCAGAGCTATGGCGCCGCCAGCCATGGGGTAAGTTGATCGTAAGCTTCACGATAGCGTGTGCCCTCATTTCAAGCACTCTCCTCCTGATCGGCGGCATGCAAGCAGCCGCCGGACCAGATTTGCCCTTGTTTCGACCCGATGGCGAGGTGCGAGCCTTCCAAGAATTGGAGAGGATCTCGCCGCAGAATAGCGTCGTCCTGGCTTCATATGACACCGGGAATGCATTGCCGGCGTGGGTCCCGGTGCGCGTCCTTGTCGGGCATGGACCGGAAAGCGCCAACCTGGACGAGTTATTGCCTGTGGTTTCTGCGTTCTTCGACGAGAGGGGGGACGCGATTCAGCGCGAGAGGTTCTTAGAAGAGCAGCAGGTTGACTTCGTCTTCTACGGACCTTACGAAAGGGAGTTGGGGGGGTGGAATCCTGATTCATCATCCGGCTTGATTCTTCGTTATAACGAGAACGGATATCGTATTTACGAGGTTTCAGTATCACCGTGAAAATCCAGCGCACTTATCTAGTTTGGATCCTGATCGTAAGCGGACCGATCCTGCTCTTTGGACCGATGCTCATCAGGGGCGAAGTCCTGTACTGGGGCACACCGATGCTCCAATTCGTTCCGTGGCATCAGTTTGCGCTTGATGTGCTTAAGTCGGGCCATCTTCCGCTCTGGAACCCATTGCTCGGGATGGGGGCTCCGTTGCTCGCGAATTACCAGTCTGCACTGCTCTACCCGCCGAATTTACTGCTCTTTCTCTTCGGGCCTGAGTACGGGCATGGTGTTCTCGTAACGCTTCATCTGATTTGGGCGGGGATGGGGATGGCTTTGCTCGTGCGGCGGCTCGGGTTGGGGCGCCTCTCTCAGGTCATCGCCGGCTTGAGTTACAGCCTCTCGGGCTACCTGGTTGCAAGGACATGGTTCATCAGCATTAACCACGCGGCGGCATGGCTGCCCTGGATCATCTACGCGACCGACAGGCTTTTTGAATCTATTCCCCGCAAGAATCTCCGCCAATATTTTCCATCGGTTTTCCTTTTAGCGGTAACCTTTGGTTTCCAGTGGCTGGCGGGACATGCACAAACGGCCTGGTACAGCCTGTGTCTGAGTGCTGTTTGGTTTCTCTGGCGTGCAATTTCTCTCGATACATGGCGAGATCGACTTCGAACTGCGTCCGCGTACCTATCGGCCGGCGTCCTAGGTTTCGTTTTAACCGCTGCCCAATTACTTCCAACCCTGGAATATTTACTGAACACGGCGCGTGCGGCAACTGTAGACCCAGAATTGGCGATGACATATTCGTTCTGGCCGTGGCGCGCTATAGGTCTCCTCTTGCCTGATCTATTCGGAAACCCCTCCAGGGGGAATTACTGGGGGTATGCTAATTTCTGGGAGGATGCGATCTACATCGGCATCATCCCTCTTGTTTTCGCAATTCTCGCGATCGTGACGAGCCTGCGCGGCAAGGGGTCACGTTCCAGCTTGGGGAGATTCCTCACGCTTATTTCTGTTGTGGCTGTGCTCCTCGCGCTGGGTAAGAACACGCCTGTCTTCCCCTTCCTCTTTGATTATGTACCTACCTTTGACCTGTTTCACGCACCTGCGCGCTGGAACCTGCTCCTGGTTTTCTCGCTCGCCCTCCTGGGCGCGATGGGTGCAGATCAATGGAGAACCCCTTCTGGAAGAGCTCTCTACTGGATCCGTCTTGGAACGGCCGGTGCGGCGATCGTTGGTTTGGCGGGATATATAGGGGCGCGCTGGTTGGGAGACATCGAGTCGACCTTCGTCCGTGCATTTGCAATTGCCGGTGTCGGTTTGGCATTTGCCGGATTGCTTACGCTCTTCGTCGACAAATCCCGGACGAGATTAACTATGATTCTTGCCGGAGGGATTCTGCTGATTGACTTGCTCATCGCCGGAAGCGGCTTGAACCCATCCATTTCACAGGGAGTATATGAGAGAGATGCAGCATCCGTTGCCATGTTTGGCCGTAGCCATCGCCTGTATATGACCGCTGATCTGGAGTATGCGCTGAAATTCTCTCAAACCCACCGCTTCGACACATTTGACCCGGGGATTGACTGGCGGGTAGTCCGTGAAATCGGCTTACCGAACACACCTTCGCTTGACGGCGTACCCTCGGCGAACAATTTCGACCCCTTCGTTCCAGAGCGGTATCAAACATGGATTGATGTTCTCGAAACCCTTCCCTCAACAGATCAAAAGCGTCTCTACCAACTGATGGATGTCGCCTGGCTGGCATCTGAAGTGTCCGGAGATCTAAAGGCTGTCCGCTACGAACCCATTAAGGGCTCAACCCGGGTGAGGCTGGTCCCGAATGCTGTCCCTGCCTCGAGCGCTGAAGAAGCGCTCCGGCTAGTCATCAATCCCTCCTTCAATCTGGATGACCAAGTCGTCATTGAAACAAACTCCGCATCCCTCCCTCAAGGGGAGCGTGGCGGTATCTATCACCTCCTTGAAGAACAGGATCCGAATCGGGTTGAGATAGAAGTAACGACGTCAGGCGGCGCTTGGCTTGTCCTTTCGGATGTTATGTATCCGGGTTGGCGAGTTCAAGTGGATGGCGCAGAAGCTGAGCTCTACCATGCAGATTATCTATTTCGTGGAGTATGGGTGCCGCAGGGGACTCATGCGGTCGACTTCTCATATCAAGCTCGCTCATTTTGGCTTGGAGCGGCCGTGAGCCTTCCCTCCTGGGTTCTCGCATTGTTTCTCTTCATACGATGGCGCGAAGAGTAAAGCCGTTCTGGCCTGCGGCCCTCACGCTCATCATATCCGGCGCCTACATCCTTTGGCGCCTGATCTCCGTCAATATGGACGCCGCTGCCTTAGCGGAGATCGGTACTCGTTACGCTGATCTCAATCCGGATGGAAACCCTGGCTACGACGGGCAGTTCGCTTTGTATGTCGCCCGCGACCTAAACCCGCAGAGTGTCGCCGATCATCTTGATGTTCCTGCGTATCGTTATCAACGGATCCTATACCCGGTACTAGCGCGAATACTTGTTGGAGGCAGTCCGACTCTCATCCCCTGGTCTCTCTTGTTTGTGAATCTGTTCGCGCTTGTCGCGGCTACAGGGTTGCTCGCCGCATTCCTCTCCGAGCGAGGTTACTCCTCACACTATGCGTTGATTTATGGGTTATGGGTGGGCCTTGTCGCCGCGGTGGGGTTGGACCTTCATGAACCACTGGCCTATGGGTTGGTGATCCTCGGGTGGTTCTGGCGCTTTCGAAATCGACCAGTATTGGGTGCAGTTGCATTGGGCCTGGCGCTTTTTACAAAAGAGACGACAGTGCTTTTCTGGATCGCAGCTTTGGTAAGTGATTTTGTGCAGCGCGGGGAGAAATCGTCTAAATGGACGTTAATCGCGGGGGGAGTGCTGTTTGCACTATGGCAAGCCTGGTTGTGGTGGACGTTTGGATCGCCGGGGATCGGCAGCGGTGGAGATATGGCGACAGGGTTCGAGTGGATACCATTCATGGGATTGCTGCGCATCGGTACGGAAAGCCTTCCGGCTCTGGCGTTATTCCTGGCTATTCTTGGTCCGTCAATTGTGTTTCCAACGCTATGGGGTTTAGTTAACTCGGTGAAAACTCTCTGGGATGGCGCGCAAGACGCGACGGCACTGGCGTTATTCACAAACAGCCTGGCACTTCTTTTTATCCCATTCTCAACTTTCAGAGAACCGTTGGGCATCGTTCGTGTGGCGACCGGCCTTGTGCTGGCAGTGGTCCTTTTCTCGGTACAGTATATGCGCAGGAAAACGTTGAACTACGCGATGTTCTGGATCGCAATGCTTGTGATGCTGCTTAACTCATAAACTCGATAGATCGTAGGATTAGCGCCGGCGACGACAGATACTGGTCAACATTCGCCGGAACAAGGTAAAATCGATAACGCCCTTCACTTACGGACCATCCTCATAGCCTCGCAGAGGAGAATTCATGTCTGAGATACAAGATGTCACCAATCAATTGCTCGAGAACGTCGAAAAAGTGATTGTGGGGAAAACAGACGCGATCCGTTTGACAATCACGGGACTGCTTTGCCAGGGGCATATCCTCATTGAGGATGTTCCGGGGACGGGGAAAACGATGCTTGCTAAAAGCATCGCCCGATCGATTGGCGGCACCTTCAGCCGCATCCAATTCACCCCCGATATGCTTCCGAGTGATGTGACCGGCGTGTCGATCTTCAACCAGAAAACAAACGAATTCGAATATCGTCAGGGACCGATCGTTGCTCAGATTGTTCTTACGGATGAAATCAATCGAGCAACGCCTAAAACCCAGGCTGCTCTATTGGAGGCGATGGAGGAACATCAGATCACAGTTGATGGAAAAACCTACCCTTTGCCAGAGCCTTTTCTTATCTTGGCTACGCAAAATCCGATTGAATATGAAGGTACGTTTCCACTTCCTGAAGCCCAGATGGATCGCTTCCTCCTGCGGATCAGCTTGGGATATCCGGGGACAAATTATGAGGTGCGAATGCTGACGAATCAGCAGCTGCACCACCCGATCGACGATCTGGATCAGGTCATCGAAATTGCCGAATTGCTGAGTGCACAGGAGGCTGTGAGGCGCGTAACGGTTACAGACGAAATCAAGCGCTACATTGTGGATTTGGTCGAAACAACTAGAGGCCACGGGGAAATATATCTTGGCGCGAGCCCGCGCGGGAGTCTGGCACTGTTCCGCACATCACAGGCACGGGCGGCTATCCTTGGCAGAGAATATGTCCTGCCGGATGATGTTAAGGCATTAGCTGTCCCCGCTCTCGCTCACCGCTTGATTGTTGGCTCGGCTGCACGCATTCGTGAGGTCGACGCAGTGGATGTTATCGAGGAAGTACTTGAAAAGGTCCCTGTGCCAGGGGGTGAGGTTGGCTGATGTTTTCGCGTGCACGTGTCGTCCTCGCCCTTTTCGTTATCTGCCTGATTGGGGCTAGAGTTACCGGGCGAGATCTTTTCTATAGCCTCACCTACCTCTGGGGAGGTTTGCTTATTGTTGCCTATATCTGGTCGTGGACAACATTGAGCGGTGTGACGATCGTTCGCGAGCCGCGTTCAACCCGCGCTCAAGTAGGCCAGCTTTTCATCGAGCGTTTCACGCTTTCCAATCTAAGTCGAATCCCCAAGCTATGGGTGGAAACGAAGGATACCTCCGACCTTCCAGGCTTCAGAGTTACTACCGTGGCGATCGGATTGGGATTGGGGGACACATCCGATGTAGGTGGGCATCAATCGGTAACTGTAGCTTCCGGGTTTGGAAGGGGGCAAACCAGGCGCTGGTTGATGAGGACACTTTGCACACGCCGAGGCCGTTTCCGCTTAGGACCCATGACGCTGTGTTCTAGTGATCCTTTCGGAATCTTCCCACGCGTGCGTGAGATCCCGGCTGCCCATCACGTTGTTGTATTGCCGATGACGGTGCCGCTCGAAGGTTTCCCCATTCCGAGCGGACGACTACCCGGGGGCGAGGCGCTGAGGCGTCGTACGCATCAGATCACACCAAACGCATCGGGTGTGCGGGATTATGTGCCTGGTGACAGCTTCAGCCGGATTCACTGGCGTTCAACAGCACGCCTTCAGAAATTGATCGTAAAGGAATTTGAACTCGATCCACTGGCCGAAATCTGGATCATAGTTGATGCTGCGCTGAGCCCGCATTTCGAGCTTCAGCAGCCTGCTGAGCGAGCGAAGGTGAAGGATGACGACATATTTAAACTTCCACCTTCAACCATCGAGTACGGGGTGACAGCTGCAGCCTCGCTGGCGATGCATTTCTTGCAGCTCAATCGGGCTGTGGGGTTCATCGCCTATGGTGCGGCGCGCCAGGTAATACAGCCGGAGCCCGGCGAGGCACAGCGCTTACGATTGCTTGAGTCGTTGGCAGTATTGAATGCTGTAGGGGATACTTCTCTACAAGATGTGGTTAAAATTGAGGGGCCAAGAATCCCTCAGGGAGCCACCGCGATTTTCATCACACCATCGGTCAGCAACGACATGCTCGCAGGCATCCGCAGGCTGCGGCATACAGGACGTCAGCCCGTGCTTGTGCTGCTTAACGCCGCAAGCTTCGGTGGACCCGAAGGCTCACATACAATCGCTGATGCCGCGCAGCGGTCGGGGATAACAGCACGAATTCTAAGTTATGGGGATAATCTCGGAGAGGTCTTAGGATCCCCAACGCGTCCTCTTCGCGCCCAGCGAATCGCCTGATCTAATCAAAAGCTCATGGAGAGCGATAGAATGCGTCGGACTTTATTATTGATTGTTGTTTTCACCGCTGGGATGACCACGCTGGGCATCGAGCTCACTGCTTCACGCCTGCTGGGAAATGTCTATGGGACGAGCAACATCGTCTGGGCAAACATCATTGGTCTCATCCTCATATATCTCACGGCGGGGTACTTCCTCGGAGGGCGCTGGGCCGACCGCTGGCCGTATCCTACCCCCTTCTACCGGCTGATTCTCTGGGCATCCTTCACCGCAGGGTTAGTTCCGATCATCGCTCGTCCCGTCTTGTTGAGAGCGGCGATGGCAGTTGAGCATCTGGAAACCGGACTGATGCTGGGGTCGTTTCTATCGATCCTCGTGCTTTTCAGCGTACCCATCACGTTGTTGGGGTGCATTTCCCCATATGCTATTCGCCTGTCTATCGAGGATACGGATCATGCCGGCCGCGTTTCAGGTAGGATCTATGCCCTCTCGACAATGGGCTCGATACTCGGAACTTTTGTTCCGGTCCTTATTCTGATCCCAACCATTGGAACGGCGCGAACATTCCTTGTTTTCAGCTTCACCTTGATGGCCGTTGCCTACATTGGACTGGGGTTGCACGACCGTCGCCAAGCGCTCATCCACTTATGGATGCCGATTTCCCTCGCGGGGTTGGCGTTGTTTACGCTTGGCGGTCCGATTAAGGCGAGTTCGGGTCAAATATTTGAAGCGGAGTCTTCATACAATTACATCCAGGTGATCGAAAAAGACGGAGTTCGTGAGCTGCTGTTGAATGAAGGTCAGGGGATTCATTCGGTATATACACCCGACCTGACCGCCACATACGGAACATGGGATTATTTCTTGGCCGCGCCTTATTTCAATCCACCCGGTGAGGGTACGGAGGTAAAAAGGCTGGGTCTAATTGGTTTAGCGGCCGGGACGATCTCGAAACTGTACACTGAGGTTATCGGTCCAGTACCCATCGATGGTTGGGAAATCGATCCGGAGATCGTTGAAGTGGGGCGTACTTTGTTTGATATGACGGAGCCCAATCTCAACGCGATCGTCGCGGATGGTCGATGGGGTCTTGCGCATAGTCCTTATCAATATTCGGTGATCGGCATCGATGCTTACCGGCTTCCGTATATCCCCTGGCACCTGACAACGCGTGAATTCTTCGAAGAGGTCCGGTCTCATCTTGAGCCAAACGGCGTAGTTGTGATTAACATCGGGAGGACGCCGGATGACCGGCGCTTGATCGAAGCATTTTCAGGGACGATGGGAGTCGTTTTCCCAAGCGTTCACGTCGTCGACGTGCCGAATACATTCAATACAATCGTGTTTGCGACCGTGATGGAAACGGATCCCGAGAACCTTGTCGCTAATGAACTCGCGCTGGTTTCAAAGGAAACTCATCCCCTGCTGTTGGATATTCTGCATCGGACGATCCAAAATTTGCAGCCTACACCTGCATCCAATATTGTTTTCACGGATGACTTGGCGCCCGTCGAGAAAATTACTAATTCCATTGCCTTGCGCTTCATCCTTGGGGGAAGCGTGGAAAGCCTTCGTTGAGGAGACGCTAATGAACTCCGTGAAACAATCCATACCATCCAGAGTTATTTATAGGCTTATCCAGGTCCTGCTCCCGTTTGTCATTGTCCTGACGAGCGTGCGCCTGGTGCTTTACACAATCGATGTCTGGGTCAAAATCGAATACCGTATGCCCGGTTTCCCCGTGGATCTTTATGGTTTCAGCCTGGATGATCGGATCTATTGGTCATCCATCGATATCGATTACCTGTTAACCGACACAGAAAATAATTACTTCGATGAATTCACGCTCGATGATGGTTCGCCCATGCATAATGACCGCGAACTCAGCCATATGCAGGATGTAAAAGATCTGCTTGAGACAGTCTGGAAGGTGTGGGGCTCAGGGATCTTCCTCTTGCTCGCGCTCGCCGCCGTGTTGTGGTGGCTGGATAGTCGAGCTGTCTCGCTTCGAGCGGTGATTGCCGGCTCAAAACTGACGGTCTTGCTGATGATCTTCCTTGTAATTTTCCTGTTAGCCGCATTTGGCGTTCTGTTCGTTGGATTCCACCGCATTTTTTTTGAGGGCAGCACGTGGCTTTTCCCGCTCTCTGATACCTTCATCCGTCTCTACCCAGAACGATTCTGGCGCGACATATTTGCACTCCTCGCTGGCGTCACTGTTCTTCTTTCGGGGTTGATTGGCGGCGTCGCTCGTTGGAGTTTGCGGGGAAAGTAAGGAACTACGCTCCGAATTTCCGCAGCCTCTTGGCATGGGCCATCAGCAGGGGCATGATGTCCGTGGCGGGGAATGTCCCTAAACCTCCCAATTGGCAAGATCGCTCACCAAAAGTATCCTGCGAGTCCATGCGAATT
>SDBU01007004.1_pt1 | contig 13119 bp, 9 predicted proteins | sample 2277071 | NCBI WGS metagenome assembly SDBU01 (sample SAMN10397929, study PRJNA504765) | marine sediment metagenome | isolation source: marine sediment core GS08_GC12, 126 cmbsf | place: Arctic Ocean: Gakkel Ridge, Loki's castle | collected 2008 | reverse complement strand
CTGTTGTACTGTGGGTCGAGCTTTAATTGCTGACTCGAAGCTGTAAATCTTTTAGCCATTATTCTTCCTCAATTTTTCTACCCTTGGCTCGCAGAGATTCTTAATATTTTATTTCCAACAAACAAATGAATCATTTTGCTTTTTTCGCGCCATATTTACTTCTACCCTGCTTTCGGTCAGCCACACCGGCACAGTCAAGGACACCACGGACGATATGATAGCGAACGCCCGGCAGGTCCCTGACACGGCCGCCACGAATTATAACGGTGCTGTGCTCCTGGAGGTTGTGGTCAATTCCAGGTATATAAGCTGTAACTTCCTTGCCGTTGGTTAGTCTGACACGAGCAATCTTTCGTAAAGCAGAGTTCGGCTTCTTGGGCGTTTGCGTTCTCACGATTAAACAAACACCTCTTTTTTGCGGGGAACCGCTAATATCAGACACGCGTTTTCGACCTTTTCTTTTCGACCTTGGACGTCGAACTAACTGGTTTACAGTAGGCATAATTTCATTCCGATCACAATTTTGATTTTTAATTAATTCCCAAAGCTTCCTTAATGGCGGCGTCTGCTTTTGCTTCAACCTCTTTGGCTTCTTTAACCTGTTCAAATCCCTTCGGCAACGGGGCTTCCGCAAGGTGCTTGACCTCTATTTCCAGATATGGTTTGAAGCCCGTACCGGCCGGAATCAAATGGCCAAGTATCACATTTTCCTTCAAGCCGCGAAGTTCATCTAACCTACCAGCTAAAGAGGCCCCAGTCAAGACTTTAGTCGTTTCCTGGAAGCTCGCCGCTGCAATAAAGCTCTCCGACCAGAGTGAAGACTTCGTTATTCCCAGCAGCAACGTTTTGGCAGTTGCGGGCATTGGTTTTCTGCCTTTTGCCGGTGCCCCGCCAATCATTTCAATCTTTTCGTTGATTTTAGCAAGTTCTTCCTTGCCGATGATTTGACCTTCTTCCAAATCAGGTGCCTCACCGACGTTTGTAATCCTGACGCTGTTGGCCAATCTCTCATTCTCTTTCCGGAACGTGAATTTATCAACCACTTCACTGGGCAGGAACGAACTGTTGCCGACAGATTCAATTTCAACCTTTCGCATCATTTGTGAAGTGATAATCTCAATGTGCTTGTCATTGATGCCGACATTTTGTGAACAATACACGTTTTGAATTTCTGCAATTAAATATCTCTGCAGCGCCTCCTCGCCTTTAATTCGAAGAATATCATGCGGTACTAACGGGCCGTCTGTCAAGGCTTGTCCGGCTTCCGCTATATCACCGGTGTGAACATTCAGGTGCCTGTCCCGCGGGACGTGGTGCTCCTTCTCCATTCCGCTCTCGCTACGAATTATAATCGTCATTTTGCCTTTGCGTTTGTCACTTCGCAACTCGACACTTCCGCTGATTTCAGCCATTGAGGCGGGTTCTTTGGGTTTGCGTGCCTCAAATACTTCGGTAACTCTGGGCAGGCCGCCGGTGATATCCTGGGTGCGGCCAGCGGCTCTTGGTCGATGAGCAATCAGCTGGCCGGCCTGGACTTTGTTGCCCCCGTCGACTTCTATTCTGGCTCCTGCAGGCAGGTAGTGGACGTCGAGTATTTTGCCTTCTGAATCTTCTATGATAATTTGCGGGTGCTTATCACCTTTATGCTCGATTATGATGGGTCTGCCAGCCTGGCCTCTTCGCTCTTCCTCGACCCGAATTGTTTCACCTTCCACGATATCAGTAAACTGGATTATGCCGGACACTTCGGCCAGAATCGGCGTACGGTGCGGGTCCCATTCAAATAGCACAGTTCCAGCTTTGACATTCTGGCCATCCTTAACTCCAACAACAGCACCATAGGGTACTTTGAACTTATCGAGTTCCCGCTCTTTTGCGTCAAGCACAGCTATTTCGCTGTTGCGCTTGAGTGCAACTGTATTCTCAACACCGTCGTCCTGCTTAAAGGAAACCGCATTTATATCGCGATACTGAACCTTTCCTGCCTGCGTTGCTCTCTGCTCTCGCTCAAGTATGGCTCTAGCGGCAATGCCGCCGGTATGGAACGTTCGCAGTGTCAACTGAGTGCCGGGCTCCCCGATTGATTGTGCAGCAACTATCCCAACTGCCATACCTTCTTCAACAAGAAGACTGGTACTCATATCCCATCCGTAACACTTCGCGCAAACACCGTACGTACTGTCGCAAGTCAAGGGACTTCTAATCCTGATGGCGTCAATACCCAAAGCTTCGATCTTGGATGCTGTCTTATGGGTTATGACCTTGTTCTCACGAACAATCATCTCATCTGTAATTGGGTTACGAATATTATCTCTGGCGGTGCGTCCAATAATAAGAGTGCGTAGTTCTGCGTTCGCAGTCACTGAACTATCTACTGCTTTTGTTATTCCCTGTAAGGTTCCGCAGTCGTGTTCGGTAATAATTACATTTTGAGCCACATCGATTAGTTTACGGGTAAGATATCCGGAGTTTGCGGTTTTGAGCGCCGTATCGGCCAGTCCTTTCCGTGCCCCGTGAGTAGAGCTGAAGTACTCCAAAACTGTCATCCCCTCCCGGAAGTTTGATTTGATTGGTGTTTCAATAATCTCACCGCTTGGCTTTGCCATCAAAGCCCTCATCCCTGCGAGCTGCTGAATCTGGTCGACGCTTCCTCTGGCCCCGGAGTCAGACATCAGGTAAATAGGATTTACTGATTTGCGACCGACAACTTTCAATTTACGCTTAAAATCCTCAATTTGGGACTCGTCAGTGGGTACCAGCTGACTGAGTCCTTTCATCATTTCGTTGGTAACGGCCACGCGGGCGTGTGTCCAGGCATCAACAACCTGGTTATACCTTTCACCCTCCGTCAAGACGCCGGTCTGATAGTTCTTGTGGATTTTCTTGACTTTCTTTTCTGTCTCGTCGATTATATCCTGCTTCTTTGCCGGTATCTGCAGGTCTGTAATGCCAAAGCTCAAGCCCGCAAGCGTGGCATATCTGAAGCCCAAATCTTTTATTCTATCAAGCAGGTCCACTGTCTTGGCGTTGCCAGCGAGCTGGAAACAGTCGCTGATTACCCTGCTGAGCATTTTGCCCGACATTGTCATATTGTAAAACGGCATCTCAGCAGGAAGTATGTCGTTAAATATGCACCTGCCAGCTGTTGTTTCGATAATTGACGGTTGGTTAGTGCTTATTGGCTCCTCCGAGCCCTCGGTATTCTCGGCCTGCTCTGTTGCTACTGCTTTATTTACCCGCACCTTGACTTTCTCTTGCAAACTGATTTTGCCCATTTCATAGGCCATTATCGCTTCGAAAGTATCTCTGAATAAATTGGTACACGGCAATCGAGCATCGGTAACCGGCTCGTCTGAGCTTATATAAGTCAAATAATAGTTACCCATCACCATATCCTGGGAAGGTCCAACCATTGGAGAGCCGTTGGACGGCGAAAAAATATTGGTAGTGGTCATCATCAGGGTGTGAGTTTCAGCCTGCGCTTCAATACTTAACGGCAGATGCACCGCCATCTGGTCGCCGTCAAAGTCGGCATTGAATCCTTTGCAGGCCAGTGGGTGCAGCATAATGGCATTTCCTTCCACGAGAATCGGCTCAAAAGCCTGAACTCCCATTCGATGAAGCGTAGGGGCACGGTTGAGCAGGACAGGATGCTGATGTATAACTTCCTCCAGGATATCCCATATCTGTTCATCACGGCGTTCAATCATTTTCTTGGCACTTTTAATCGTATCAGCAAGGCCATGCTGTTTAAGTTTCCGGATAATGAACGGCTGATACAATTCCAGAGCTATTCTCTTAGGCAGACCGCATTGATGGAGCTTCAGATGAGGTCCTACCACAATTACCGAACGAGCAGAGTAATCCACGCGTTTGCCAAGCAGGTTCTCGCGGAACCGGCCCTGCTTGCCCTTAATCATGTCCGCGAGGCTCTTCAACGGCCGATTATTACTGCCAAGCACCGGCCTACGGCATCGGCTGTTGTCCAACAGCGAATCAACCGCCTGCTGAAGCATTCTTTTCTCATTACGGATAATTACCTCCGGGGCATTGAGGTCTATGAGCTTTTTCAATCGGTTGTTTCGATTTATAATCCGCCTGTAAAGGTCATTTAAGTCGCTCGTTGCGAAATTTCCGCTCTCGAGAAGAACCAAAGGTCGCAGGTCCGGCGGGATAACAGGAACAACCTCAAGCACCACCCACTCAGGTTTGTTGGTGCTGTGTCTAACTGAGTTGACAGCTTTAAGGCGTTTCGTGAGGTCTTTGATTTTCTGCTTACTGTTGGTCTTGGCAATAGCTGCCCTTAGCTCAGTGCCCAAAACATCCAACTCGAGATTTGTCAACAGTGCTTTTATCGCCTCGGCACCCATTAATGCCTTAAACGAAGTGCCGTATTTGTTCGAGGCCTCGCGGAATTCTTCCTCGCTGAGCAGTTGGCCTAACTCCAACGGACTCTGGCCCACATCGGTTACAACGTAATCCTGGAAGTAAATTACCTTCTCCAGGTCTGAGGCTTTCATTGCCAAAAGGGTGCCGAGATGGTTCGGGATAGCCTTGAAAAACCATATATGGACACACGGTGCTGCAAGATTGATATGTCCCATTCGCTTTCGGCGAACGCGGCTATGCGTAACTTTGACACCACAGCGATCGCAAATTATCCCCTTGAACTTGGTGCCTTTATATTTACCGCAAGCACATTCCCAGTCCCGTTCCGGCCCAAAGATCCTCTCACAAAATAAGCCGTCTTTTTCCGGTCGATAAGTACGGTAGTTAATAGTCTCAGGCTTACGTACCTCGCCAAAAGACCAACTACGAATATCATTGGGACTGTCCAGTGATATCTTGACCGAACCATAATCGTTAATGCGATCTTAAATATTTCCTAACATTTAAGGATAACTCCTCTTTCTCAATTCGCAGATTATCAACTACGAACTTTCAACTCAATTTTACAGGGCTGAATTTCCAAGCCGTCTCTTTTCAAGCTGGATATTCATTCCCAATCCTCTTATTTCATTGCACAGTACGTCAAAAGACAAAGGTGTACCCGCTTCGAGCGAATTTTGTCCTTTGACCATTGATTCATAAATTTTCGTTCGGCCCTCAACGTCGTCGCTTTTGACCGTCAGCATTTCCTGCAACGTGTAAGCTGCTCCGTAGCCTTCGAGGGCCCAGACCTCCATTTCCCCGAATCTCTGTCCGCCTGTTCTGGCCTTGCCGCCTAACGGCTGCTGTGTGATAAGACTATAAGGCCCGGTCGCCCTGGCGTGAATCTTGTCATCTACAAGATGATGCAGCTTCATCATATAGATAAATCCGATGGTTGCACTCTGGTCGAACGGCACGCCTGTTCTACCGTCGTACAATTGGGTCTTCAACGTTTTAGGGACATTGACAAAAAACTCATCGCTGCCTGGAGCCTGTTTCGTTTCTTCAAGCTCCCTCGCCTGCTGCCTCACAAGCTCATTTGCCTCGGCTGTGAGCTTTTGGACATCATTCTCAGTGGCACCATCGAAGACCGGCGTAACAGCGTTAAAGCCCAACACTTTCGCCACCCAGCCAAGATGCGTTTCGAGAATCTGGCCGACATTCATTCTGCTGGGCACGCCGAGAGGATTCAGCAGTATATCGAGACTGGTACCGTCTTCGAGGAACGGCATATCCTCTTCCGGCATAATCTTGGCGATAACGCCCTTGTTGCCGTGTCGTCCAGCCATTTTGTCACCAATCGACAGGGTGCGTTTAGTTGCAACGTAGACTTTTACCATCTGCAGCACACCGCTGGGCAACTCATCGCCGTGCTTGAGAGTCTCAATCCTGTGCTTCTTTTCTTCCTGAACTTCAGCGATTTTCACCAAGAACTTATCGACGATTTTCTGTACGTCCTCCCGGGCCGAGGCGGGTTTGACCCACTTAATATTAAAGTTTTCCACCTGCTCATAAATAACCTCGTTATCGTCGCTAATGGCCACTTTTTGACGTGTGGACGGATCGACTATATTGACGTCGAACTTTTTGCGGACAGCTTCGATCATTTGCCTGAATATCGTACATTCCCTGGCCCTCATCTGCTTTTCATATTGTCTTATCTGGGCTCTGAGTGCGCTCTTTGCCTCGTCGCCGCCTGCGCCGCGCCTTGTGAAACGTTCGGTTCTTATTACCACTCCTTCATACCCGCTGGGCAGTTCAAGTGAGTCATTTTTGACGTCTTCGCCGGCTCTGCCAAATATGGCGTGCAGCAGTTTCTCCTCGGGTGTCAGCTCGGTTTTGCTTTTGGGAACCACCTTGCCTACCAGGATGTCGGTGGGACATACCCTTGTACCCTCACGGATTACTCCATACTCATCAAGGTTCCGCAGCGCTTTTTCGCTGACATTGGGTATATCATTGGTAAATTCTTCCTTGCCGAGGCGGGTCTCACGAACCTCCGCAGTAAATTCGTCGATGTGAATGCTTGTAAAGCTATCGTTTTTGACAAGTTTTTCACTGATAATAATCGCATCTTCAAAGTTAAAGCCGTCAAAAGATACAAATCCCACAAGGACATTTTTTCCGAGAGCCAACACGCCATTATCGGTGCCGCCGCCGTCGGCTATAACCTGGTTTTTTGCCACCCTTTCGCCGAGTTTAACTATAGGCTTTTGATTAAGACAGGTTCTTTCATTCAACCCAACAAATTTGGAAAGCTCGTATTCATCAGTATGGTCAATGACTATCTTGGTGGAGTCCACCGCAGTAACCACTCCGGCCCTTTTAGCACGAACCACCATACTGGAGTTCTGGCCGACTATCTCTTCCATGCCGGTGCCAACCAGAGGCATCTCTGTCATTAGCAGCGGAACCGCCTGCCGCTGCATATTCGAACCCATCAAAGCCCGGTTTGCGTCATCGTGCTCCAGGAACGGGATAAGCGAGGCTGAAAGGCCGACAATCTGTTTCGGTGAAACATCTACATAATCAATCTTCTCGTCCGAAACAGCGGCCAATTCACCGCTTTCCCTGGCCAAAACCATTCCCTTTTGAATCTTGCCCGTCTCGTAGTCAATGGTGCTCGGCGGGGCAAGTATCGCTTTCATCTCCTCGTCGGCACGCAAATACTCCACCTCGTCGGTAACCTTACCATTTCTGACTTTGCGATATGGCGTAAGCAGAAAACCATATTCATCAATGGTCGAAAATACTGCTAAAGACGCAATCAAGCCGATGTTTGTTCCTTCGGGTGTTTCAATCGGACAGATTCTGCCGTAGTGACTGATATGAACATCTCGAACTTCAAAGCCGGCCCGCCTTCTGTTCAGACCGCCCGGCCCGAGAGCTGACAGACGCCTTTCATGGGTCAATTGACTCAATGCGTTGGTCTGGTCAACAATCTGGCTCAACTCACCGCGACCAAAGAAATAATTAATGCTGCTCGATACGCTCTTGGAATTCACCAGGTCGGCTATTCGCAGTGACTCATCAGCCTCTCTTTTCAGGCTCATTCGCTCCTGAACGGTCTTGCGAAGCTTCAGCAGCCCTTTTCTGATTTCATCACCGGCCAGTTCGTCGATTGTGCGCAGTCTCCTGTTGCCCAGGTGGTCGATATCGTCAATCTTACCCTCATTGTTGCGCAGGGCCATTACGTATTTCATTGTGTTGAGGAAATCTTCAGGCCGAAGTGTCATCTCGTTTTCATCTACCGACTGCTCGAACTTACGATTCAATCTGAATCTGCCGACTTTGCCCAGACGATAACGGTTCGCGTCAAAAAACTTCTCTTCAAAGAAAGCCTTTGCCTTCTCCGGATTGGGCGGATTGCCGGGTCTTAATCTGATATAAAACTTCAGCAGCGCCTGCTCGTGGCTCTGGCAATCGTCCTCTGCAACCGTATTCAAAATCAGCGTATCGCGTACCTGCTCAATAACTTCAATGCCCCCACCTTTCTTCTCAAGCCCACCTTCACTTGGAATACCATACTCTACCAACTCCGTTAATGCCCATGTCTTCAGAAGATTATCGCTGCAATCCTTTGGTTTAGCTGCCTTGAACCGGGCAGAGAAGTGCATACCAAGTCTATCCTTTAAGGAAGTTGCCGAGCCCAAATAACCCTCGCTAACTTTTTTTGTTTTCAGACTACGGAAGAAATAAATCCCTTGCGGTTTCGGCAAGGCTTTCTTACATTCTTTCAGGTCCTTAATCTCGACCCAACCCGTATTACTTTTTATGGCATCCTTACATTCCTGGTAGAAGATTTCAAGGTACGGGTTCTCAATCCACAAATCTCTAACCGCATCTTCAGATTTCCCAGAATCCTTGTTGAATCGTGGCCGTTCACTTTTAATTAATTTTGTTTCGACTGCCTTAAGTTGAGGTTTAGTCAAGGTATTTTTCGTTTCCACATACTTAAATGCAAATCCACCAGTGCGTTCTCCTCCCTTGATCATATATTTCTCTCGGAGACTCTTTTGGTTCTTTTCAAGCCAACTACAGCCTTCCGTTTTCTTCAACCACTCCTCAGCTTCCTCTTGCGTCAGCTTCACCAAGGAAGAAGGAGCCAAAGAAATGTTAGCATTTTGTATCAAAGAGACTCTGTCGCTGATTTGTGTGCCGGCTTTTACTATGATTTCGCCGGTTTCTGTGTCGACGATGGACCCTACCGCCCACATAGCAGGCGTGAGTTTAGCTTTCGGGACCGTTTTTGTCGGATAAAAAGCACGTAAAATCTCCTCTGCAGTACTGTGGGTGGGGTCTATTGCCCGCAGAAAAACAGTTGCGGGTATTTTGCTGGACTGGTCGATTTTGACAACCAAAACGTCCTTACGAGTAACGCTTATCTCTATCCAACTTCCTCTTTCAGGTATGATTCTGCCGCCGTGCAGTATTCTGTCACGCTCTTTGCTGTCGATAATAAAATCGACGCCAGGGCTCCGGTGCAACTGGCTTACAATCACCCGCTCGGCACCGTTAATGACAAACTCTCCGCCGCCTATCATAATCGGCACTTCGCCAAGGTATATTGTCTGCTCAGGCACGTCCTCGGCACCCTTGGTGCTCAGTCTGCAGCAAATTTTTAAGGGGTAGGCATAGGTCAGCCGTAACTGCCGGCACTGAGCAGTCGTATAACGTGGCTTTTCCAGTTCGTAGTAGACATATTCCAAACACATACTTCCGTCATAGCTCTTGATGGGGAATATCTCCCGAAACAGACCTTCAAGCCCAATGCACTTTCTTCTGGTCGGCAGTACGTCTTTTTGCAAAAAGTCCGCGTAACTTTTTTTCTGCATTCCTACCAAGTCCGGAATCTTAACGGCATCCTGAACCTTGCCAAAACTGCGACAGCTTTGCAAAATCATCTAATACTCCCTCACTTAGTTTTGAGTTTTTAGTTCTTAGTTTTAGTTGTACAACTCTAGTCCCGACACTAAAAGCTACTTCAGTTCCATCACTGCACCCACAGCTTCGAGCTGCTTTTGGGCTGCTTCGGCCTCGGCTTTGCTCAAGCCTTCTTTGACCGGCTTTGGGGCATTGTCGACAAGCGCTTTGGCTTCTTTCAACCCCAGTCCTGTCAAAGCTCTTACTTCTTTGATAACCTGAATCTTTTTCTCGCCGAATTCTTTGAGGATCACATCAAAGCTGGTTTTCTCTTCGGCTTCTTCGGCAGCGGCCTGCTCAGCAGGACCTGCCATCATAACAGCGCCGCCAGCGGCCGGCTCGATACCATATTCATCTTTGAGATAATCACCAAGCTCCTTGGCCTGCATCAATGTCAACTTGACTATCTTGTCACCAAGCTTCTTGATGTCACTGCTCCATTTCTTTGTCTCTTTAGCTTCCGGTACTTCTTCAGTTTTCCTGGTCTCTTTGGTTGGTTTTGCTTCTTCCACTTTTTCTTCCGCCATTTCTATCAACTCCTATAAGCCAGTGCCCAATGGTAGCCGAAACTCCACCGTTTCGTTTAACCCTTATTGAAAGCAGGGACAACCATGCAAGCTGTTTATTTTTTCATTTTACGCCTTTAGTTTTTAATTTATCTATGCTGCCTGTTTTTCATCCTTTTCCGAGATAGCCTTTATACAGCCGGCGATAATCCCTCCGGGAGCAGCTGCTACAGAGGCCAATCTTGCCCCGGGTGATTGTGCCAGGCTGACAATCCTGCTCTGCAATTCCACTCGCGTCGGCAGCTTTGAAAGTTCCTCTGCGGCTTCGGCGTCTAAAACCAAACCTTCCAGAAAGGCACCTTTGATTTCGACCACCGGAACCTTCCTGCACCATTCGACGAGCTCTTTTGCAACGTCAACTATACTGTCACCACCGTAAGCAATAGTACAGCTGCCTCTGAACAGTGCCGCCGCCGATTCCATTTGGCAATTGCACAGCGCCTTTTTGAACAGTGAATTCTTGACCATCAACAACCTGACGCCTTTTTCCTTCAGAACACCTCGCATCAGGTTATTGTCAACGCCACTGACACCTTTGGTGCTGAGAACTACAAAATCTTTAATAGCTTCGTTGACGATTTTCTTTTCTAGTTCCGCCTGCAGTAATCCTTTTACGTACTTGCTCATCTTATCACCTGTCAATTGCAGTGCACACGCCATAAGCTGCTTTGGGCTGCGGCGTGCTTATGCCCTCGTGCTCTTCTAAACAGTAACCGTTATGCTTGGGCTCATTGTCGCAGACAGACACATTTTTTTGATATACGTGCCTTTTGCCGCGGCCGGCTTAATCTTCTTTATATGCGAGACAAAGGCCTCGACATTGTCGATTAGTTTTTTGGCATCGAAGCTTTGCTTACCGACTAACACGTGGATATTGCCGCCGGCATCGTTTCTAAACTCCACTTTGCCTGCGGCAAATTCCGCTACCGCAGATGCAACATCAGCAGTTACCGTACCATTTTTCGGCGAAGGCATCTTTCCCTGCGGCCCAAGCATCCGGCCGAGCTTGCCTACCTTGCTCATCACCTTTGGAGCCGCGATAGCCACATCAAAATCCAGCCAACCGTCTGAGACCTTTTTTATCAGCTCGTCGCAACCTGCTTCAATGGCACCGGCCTTTTGGGCTGCCTCAACGTCTGAATCCTCACAAAAAGCGATAACTTTTTTCTGTTTACCTATCCCGTGAGGCAACGATATTGAGCCGCGAACCAACTGGTCTGCCTGCTTTGGGTCAATACCCAAATGCATAACGCATTCTACGGTCTGGTCAAAATTGGCCTTAAATGATTTAACCTTTTCGACCGCCTCAGTCAGGCCCATTGGCCCCGCCGAAGAAAGCGGCACTTGCTGTGATTGGCTTTTGTATCTTTTGCTTCTAAATCCCATATCTCGTATTTCGTATCTCGTGGCTCGATTCACGAATCACGAGGCACGATTTCTATGCCCATACTTAGTGCGGTACCTGCTATAATTTTCTCGGCCTGGTCTAAATCATATGCGTTCAGGTCCTTAAACTTCGTCTCAGCAATCTTTCTAATCTGCTCGGCGGTAACTTTGCCAACTTTTTCCTTATTCGGAACGCCGCTTCCCTTTGCAATTTCGGCAGCCTGCTTTAATAGAATCGCCGCCGGCGGACTTTTGACCTCAAAGTCGAAACTTTTGTCGGCATACACGTTTATTACAACTGGCACAATTGTTCCGTTAAGTTCTTTTGTTCGCTCATTGAACTGTGAGACGAACTGACCGATATTAACGCCGTTCTGACCCAGCGCAGGTCCTATCGGTGGGGCGGGCGTTGCCTGGCCGCCCGGTGCCTGCAATTTTATCTTTACCACTACTTTTTTGGCCATTTTCCACCTTCAGCTGTTAGTTCGACGTTCCCGGCTCACAGGCGATAGTTCGTACTCTATGAACCGCCAATAACTTACAATTTTTCAATCAGCCAATACTCTATATCCAGAGGTGTGCTTCGACCAAATATCGTAACAATTACCTTCACAATCCCTCGCTCCGGGTCAATCGAATCAACCGTACCCTCAAAGTTTTCAAAGGCACCTTCCCGAATCTTTATCTGGTCGCCCTTCTCAAATTCGACTTTGATGCTCGGCGCCTCCTCCGGTTTCTCGGCCTCCAAAAGCATCTTCGCTACATCAGTATCGCGCATCGGGGTAGGGATTCCTTCTGTGCTGATAAAATCTCCCACGCCGGAAGTTTCCTTAATCATAAACCAGGCCTTCTCCTGGGCCCGGCCATCATCAGTCGGCTCCATCTCCATAAAAACATAGCCCGGATACAGCTTACGCTTATATACCGTTTGTTTGCTGCCACGGACACGCTTAACCTGCTCAACAGGAACCTCTATCCTGCCAATAATCTCACCTAAACCCTCCATCTGCACTTTCTGCGAAAGGGCTTCTTTGACCCGCATTTCCTTATTTGACTGAACTCGTAAAACGTACCACCGCATCTTTAGCGCCTGCAACACAAAAATTAACCCATAAAATATAAAACACACATTTGCACTTACGACTTATGCCTCTGTGCTCTTACCAATAATCAAATGCCAATAATATTACTAAAGAACACCTCGAAGCTAACATCTACAACTCCAAGAAGCACAGCCATAAGAATCACGACCACAATTACAATAAATGTCGAAACAGCTATTTCCTTTCTGCTCGACCAGCTAACCTTTTTCATTTCGCCCTCAGCAGCGATCATAAAATCCGCTATTGAAGGTTTATTGACCAACCAAAAAATCAAAACGCCCAAGACAACAAACAAGCAGGCCGGCACCATAGTTTCGACCCACAATCCAAGGTCGGTGGCCTGTAATTTCTTATACAGCCGCAGACAACCTAATCCGGCGATTATTGCCGCGCCAAAAGCGCTGCAGAGCCTTGTGTATTTGCCCTGACCTCGTTTGTAAATATCAAATACCATACTCACTGGCCTACGGCTACGGTATCTCGCATCTCAGGCAAGGTGCGCTCCCAAGGGTTGCCGATTTACAAAATGACCGCCAAAAACCATATATTGCGTTTGAGCAAACCCGGCATATTACAAAATACGGGCCCCAAAACAGGCCAGGGAGGAATTGAACCCCCAACCTTCGGTTTTGGAGACCGATGCTCTGCCAATTGAGCTACTGGCCTATCAATTAAGAATCTCGGATTTTCCACTTCCAATTTCAGATTTC
>SDBU01007003.1_pt1 | contig 13120 bp, 7 predicted proteins | sample 2277071 | NCBI WGS metagenome assembly SDBU01 (sample SAMN10397929, study PRJNA504765) | marine sediment metagenome | isolation source: marine sediment core GS08_GC12, 126 cmbsf | place: Arctic Ocean: Gakkel Ridge, Loki's castle | collected 2008 | reverse complement strand
GCGGCACAACTGCCCAGGGCTAAAAGCCCTGGTCTATACACCGGCAAAGCCGGTGCAAAGGCCCGTGAACGGGCCTGAGACGACCGTCGGCGTTGGCGATACTCCCGCACATCCGGCGCTGGAAGGCGGGAGGGCATGCACAACGGCGTTGTGCGTGGCACCCTACTCGATCTGACGGGCGAAAATGTGGGTAATGACAAGGGCGCGAGCCCGTGGAGGATCGCCCCGGTCGAATGGAGGAGCCCCCGCAGGGGGCGAGTCATGCCGGCTGGGCCGGGCCGCATGATTCGCTGCCTGCGGCAGCTCCGTTCCGGGGGTCGCTGCCGGTCCACGGGCTCTCGCCCGTGGCTACCATGAAACGGCAAGACGGAGGCGCAGGGTGCCACTGCTGGCTTGCCCAGCAGTGCCGAGGGGTAATTCAGCTGTCTACTGGATAGAATTCCACCGGCAAGCCATGGGCCACCGGCAGCAGAGCGGTTCAATAGGACAGGCAACTGTCTCACGTCCGTGAAAGTGGCTCGGGGCATCGGGATGTCGAACTCGCTTCCGACGTGGCCGGCCCCGTCCCATGCGTGGCAATCTTACCCGCACTCAGCACTGCTGGGCAAGCCAGCAGTGGCACCCGGCGCAATCACTTTGTTGGGCGCGTATCATTTCACTGCCCGGCGGCCGCCACCGACACCGGCTCCACGCGCACGGCGCAGACCTTGAACTCGGGGATCTTGGCGATCGGGTCGAGGGCGGCGATGGTGAGGCGGTTGGCGGGGGCCTCGCGGTAGTGGAAGGCCAGGAAGACCGATCCGGCGGCCGCGCGCTCGGTCACGCGGGCGGCGATCTCGATCTGCCCGCGACGCGAGGTGACCTGCACGGTTCCGCCGTCGGTCACGCCCAACGGGGCGGCGTCGTCTGGGTGAATCTCGATGACTCCCGCCGGCACCAGCGTATCCAGCACGGCCGAGCGCCGGGTCATGGTGCCGGTGTGGAAGTGCTCGAGGACCCGCCCGGTGGTCAGCAGCAGCGGGTAGTCGTCGTCGGGCAGTTCCCGCGGCTGGATGAACTCGACGGCGTGGAACTTGCCCAGCCCGCGGGTGAACTTGCCCTTGTGCAGGTACGGCGTGCCGGGGTGGTCGGCGTCCGGGCAGGGCCATTGCAGCGCCCCGGCCTCCAGCCGATCGTACGTGATCCCGCCGTAGATGGGTGTCAGCGAGGCGATCTCATCTTCGATGGCGGCGACGTCGGGGTAGTCCATCTCGTATCCCACCCGCCGGGCGATGTCGCAGACGATGTCCCAATCCACCCGGGCCTGCCCCGGGGCCGACACCGCTTCTCGCACGCGCTGCACGCGGCGCTCGGTATTGGTGAAGGTGCCGTCCTTCTCGGCGAACGCCTTCGCCGGCAGCACCACGTCGGCCAATTGGGCGGTCTCGCTGAGGAAGATGTCCTGCACCACCAGGAAGTCGAGATTCCGCAGCCCCTCCTCCACGTGGTTGACGTCCGGGTCCGACAGCATGGGGTTCTCGCCCATGATGTACATGGCCTTGACCTTGCCGTCGGCGGCGGCGTTCATCATCTCCACCACCGTCAGCCCGGGCTTCTCGCCCAGCTCGGTGCCCCACGCGGCCTCGAACTTGGCTCGCACGGCCGGGTCGTCGACCTTCTGGTAGCCGGGGTACACGTTCGGCAGGGCGCCCAGGTCGCACGCGCCCTGCACGTTGTTCTGCCCTCGCAGGGGGTTCACGCCCGCGCCGGGTTTGCCCACGTTGCCGGTGAGCATCGCCAGGTTCGCCAGCGACAGCACGTTGTCGGTGCCGGTGACGTGCTGGGTGATGCCCATCGAGTACACGATGGACGCGGCCCCGGCGCCGGCGTACAGCCGCGCGGCGGCCACGATGTCCGCGGCGGGCACGCGGGTGATCTTCTCGCCGAGCTCGGGCGTGTACGGCTCGACGGCGGCGCGCAGGTCGTCGAAGCCCTCCGTCCGCTCGGCGATGAACGCCTCATCGGCCAGCCCTTCGGTGATGATGACCCGCATCATGGCGTTGATCAGCGCCACGTCGGTGCCGCTGCGCTGGCGCATGTGGAGGGCGGCGCACTCGGTCAGCTCGATGGCCCGCGGGTCGGCCACGATCAGCGGCACGCCCCGCTGCACGGCCGCCCGCTTGATGGCCGAGCCGATGATCGGATGGCATTCGGTGGTGTTCGAGCCGATCACGAAGATGCAGTCGGTCACCTCGAAATCCTCGATCGAGTTGGTCATCGCCCCGCTGCCGAACGCCCGCGCCAGCCCCGCGACGGTCGACGAATGGCACAGCCGGGCGCAGTGGTCCACGTTGTTCGTGCCCAGCACCGCGCGGATGAACTTCTGGAAGACGTAGTTCTCCTCGTTGGTGCATTTGGCCGAGGACAGCCCCACCAGGGCGTCGGGGCCGAACTCGGCCTTCAGCTCCGTCAGGCGTTTGGCCACCAGATCCAGCGCCTCGTCCCAGGTGGCGGGCGCCAGCTCGCCGTCGCGGCGGATAAGCGGCTCTGTCAGCCGTTCGGGATGGCCGACGAAGTCGAACCCGAACCGCCCCTTGACGCACAGCATCCCGTTGCTGATCCCCACAGCCGGGTCGCACGTCACCTGGGCGATCTTGCCGTCGCGGACGTTGAGCATCAGCGTGCAGCCGCAGCCGCAGTACGGGCAGATGGTGGGTACGCGGTGGAAGTCCCACTCTCGCCCGGCCTGTTGCGCGGCGGCACCGGTCATCGCGCCGCTGGGACACACGTCGATACAGTTGCCGCACTCGACGCACACCGACTCGTCGCGGGTCTGTCCCGGCGGGAGGGAGATCCGCGTGTCGAAGCCCCGTCCATGGTAGTCGATCGCACCGGTGAGTTGGACGTCTTGGCAGACCTCAACGCACCGCCCGCACAGAATGCACTTGCTGCGGTCGTACACGATCGCGGGCCCGTCGCGCTCGGGCTGGGGGGAAACCGGATCGGCATGGAAGCTCGGCTCGCGCACGCCGAGCTGGTAGGCGTATTCCTGCAGGTCGCACCCGCCTGCCCGTTCGCAGATGAGGCAGTCGGTCGGGTGGTCCGACAGCAGCAGTTCGATCACCAGCCGGCGATGCTCCCGCAGCTTCTCGGTATTCGTCCGCACCACCATGCCCTCGGCGGCCGGGTGACTGCACGACGCCGCCGGGGCGCGGGCGCCCTCGACCTCCACCAGGCACAATCGGCACGAGCTGCTCGGGGGCAGCCCCCAGGCGGGATCGTAACACAGGTGCGGAATCTCGATCCCCGCGGCCGTCGCCGCCTGCAGGATGGTGCTCCCGGCGGGGACGGTCACGGGCACGTTTTCAATCGTGAGCGAAATATCTTCCGGCATTGCAGGACCTTCCTGACTTCGCGTTTGCGTCTGTCTTCGCGTTTGCGTCTGTCTTCGCGTTTGCGTCTATCTTCGCGTTTGCGTCTGTCTTCGCGTTTGCGTCTATCTTCGCGTTTGCGTCTGTCTTCGCGTTTGCGTCTGTCTTCGCGTTTGCGTCTGTCTTCGCGGGACGCCGTCCGGCGTAGGCAACAAAGCGCCGAGCAAGCTCGGCCGCTAAACGCCGATGCCGGTGGCTACAGAATCTCCACGGCGTCGAATTTGCATGCCTCGTAGCACGCCCGGCAATGGATGCACTTGTCTTGGTCGATCTCGGCGGGCACCTTCTTCTTGCCGCCGGAAACCGCCTCGGTGGGGCACGCTTTGACGCACAGGCCGCAGAACTTGCAGTTATCCTGGTCGATGCGGAACCGCGCCAATTCCTTGCACGCCCCGGCCGGGCAGCGGGTGCCGCTGACGTGGGCGTCGTACTCGTCGCGGAAGTAGCGAATCGTCGACAGCACCGGGTTCGGGGCCGTCTGGCCCAGCCCGCACAGCGAGGTCTCCTTGACCATCCGCCCCAGCCGATCCAGTTGCTCCACAGCGTCGTCCTCGGCGGCGCCTTCGGTGATACGGGTGAGTATTTCCAGCATCCGCCGGGTGCCCACGCGGCAGGGCACGCACTTGCCGCACGATTCGGCCTGGACGAAATCGGTGAAGAACCGCGCGATGTCGACCATGCACGTCGACTCGTCCATCACCACCAGCCCGCCCGAGCCCATGATGGCGCCGATGCTCTGCACCGAATCGTAATCCAGTTCCACGTCCAGGTGCTCGGCCGGCACGCAGCCACCGGAGGGGCCGCCGATCTGGGCGGCCTTGAACTGCCGACCGTGGGGGATGCCCCCGCCGATGTCGAAGACGATGTGCCGCAACGTCACGCCCATGGGCACCTCCACCAGCCCGGTGTTGGTCACCCGCCCGGCCAAGGCGAAGATCTTCGTGCCCTTGGAGCCCTCCGAGCCGATTTCGGCGTAGGCGTCGGCGCCCATTTCCATGATGCGTGGCACGTTGGCCCAGGTTTCGACGTTGTTGATATTGGTCGGCTCCTCGTACAGCCCCGACACAGCCGGGAACGGCGGCCGGGGGCGCGGCATGCCTCGGCGGCCCTCGATGGACGCGATCAGCGCCGTTTCCTCCCCGCACACGAACGCCCCGGCCCCCTTGCGGATTTCGATATCGAAGTCGAACCCGCTGCCGAGGATGTTCTCCCCCAGCAGCCCCGCTTCGCGGGCGGCGGCGAGGGCGATTTCGGCATGCTCGATGGCGATGGGGTACTCGGCCCGGACGTAAACGTACCCCTTGGCCGACCCGATGGCGTACGCCCCGATGATCATCCCCTCGATCACCACGTGCGGGTCGCCTTCCAAGATGGCCCGGTCCATGAACGCCCCGGGGTCGCCCTCGTCGGCGTTGCAGACGATGTACTTTGTCTCCCCCGCCGCGGCCCGGGCGAATTGCCACTTCCGCCCCGTGGGGAAACCCGCCCCACCTCGACCGCGAAGCCCGGCGGCGAGAACCTCGTCGATCACCTGCTCGGGAGAGACGCCCGCCAGCGTCTCCGCCGCGGCCGTGTAGGCGCCCTGGGCGACGGCGTCTTCGAGGCTCGTCGGGTCGATCACGCCGCAGTTCCGCAACACCAGGCGGTGCTGGTACTTGTAGAAGGGGATATCGTCCCGCAGCGGGATCTTCTCCTCGCCCTTGCCCGCCGAGAAGCACAGCCGATCGATCACCTCCCCGCCCAGCGCCGTCCGGTCGATGATCTCCTCGGCGTCCTCGCACTTGACGCGCTGGTAGAACAGCCCTTGCGGGTCGATCACCACCGCCACCGCCCCCGCACACAGCCCGTGGCAGCCCACGCGGACCACGCGGACCTTCTCGCCCACCCCCCGTTCGACGATCTTCGCTTCAAGGGCCTCGCACACCGCCAGCGCCCCCAGCGCCCGACAGCCGGTGGAACAGACGCGGATCACCACCTCGTCACCGGACGCGGCGGCGAGGTCGGCCCGCCACTGGCGTAACTGATCAACAGATTCCAATGCCTTCATTCCGCGGCCCCTGCCTGATGGTTCTTGAGGATCGTCTCCAGCCGTTGCGGCGTAAGGTCCCCGTAGTATTCGTCATCGATCATGACCACCGGCGCCAGGAAACACGTGCCCAGGCACGCCACCGTCTCCAGGTAATACCGCATGTCGGCGGTGGTCTCGCCCTCACCGATGCCCAGCGTCCGCTCGACTGTGTCGATCACCCGCTCGGCCCCCTTCACGTGGCAGGCCGTGCCGCAACAGCATCGGATGGTGTGCTTGCCCCGCGGGGCGGTGTAGAACTGGGCGTAGAAGCTCACCACCCCGTAAACCCGGCTGAGGGGAATCCGCGTCCGCCGGGCAATCTGCTCCAGGGCGGGCGCCGGCAGGTAGCCGAAGCGATCCTGCACCTGCTGAAGCACGCCGATGAGGTTGGTGTCAGTGGCTGGGAGGCGTGGTCGGAGTCGGGCCGGACCCAGTACTTCATCAAGGCACTGGGACACTTGCTCCACTGACGGTCCCTGCGAGGGACCGGCCTGGCTTTGAATCATGCCGTACGCCTTTCATCCAGAAATAGCTTCCCGGCTCTCCCCGCGAGCCGTGTCTATCCGCAAACGGATTGTACCAAATCAGACCGCCGGGGCCGCACGCGATTTTGGGCTCGCGCCGGCGCCTTGCCTACGGGGCGCCCAGCTTGACGGCGACCTCCGTGCCCGGAAAGGAAGGCCCGCGCGCACGCCGAAGGGCAACGCCGGGACATCCAACCCGAACCAAGACGCGGCTTCGTTAGGTTAGACTAACGAGGCTGGACAGGCCGCGTAGCCCCAAGATCGGCCTTCTTCGAGTCCCTTGCCCGCATTGAGATAGTCTGGCAGCGCTGCGTGACGAGGTTGGCACTACGCTCGACCCCGCACCGCACCGGTGACTCCAACGACGGCTCCCCCAAACCTAAACTCCACACGAAAGGGACGCCGAGAGTCACAGCTTGCCTTCTGCCCAGTCCTCGACCCTTAGCTCGGGAGCGACAGCCCGGATTCGCTTCATGGCATCATTGGAGACCAGTACCAGGTTTCGCTCAATGGCCTGTGCCGCTATCCACAAGTCGTTTTCTTGAATCCCAAGCTCCTTGGGCGTCGCAGGACAGGTCAGTTCTTCTGGCCGCAGCCCCTTCTTCCGCTTGGGGCCAGGGGCATACTTCTCGAACAGCCTCGCTCGGAGGTCGCCATACACGAGTGTCGTAGACCGAGACACATCGAGAAGGAATCGCTTGCGAACGAACTGAACGTCAACCTGCGCGCGGAACTCACCAAGCGACTGCATCTTGTTCTTCGGTGCCACTTGGATTCCGTACTCAATCTCACCTAAGACGATGGTCGAAGTCAGCAGGAACGCCTTCGCCCGAGCACACTGCTGGGCCCTTCCAGACACCGCTGTGTGCCTCGGCCGGGTCGAATCCAACCAGTCGCTGACGGCGTTGGTGTCGAGGATGTACCCATTCATGCATCACTCCTCGAAATCTTCCGTCGCGTGCCGAAGGGCCTCACTCACCTCTGGCACGTCAAATGTCCTGTGCGACTCCAGCAAGACCGAGGCCTCTGAGTTGCGGAACTCCTCCGACAAATACTCATGCAGATGGAGCCATGGCTCGAAGTCCTCCGGAAAGTACCGATCGAACTGGAACGGCACGCCGACCCGAGCGTACCCAGCGAACAGATCAAGAAGCTCTCGTTCCAAGCGTGGCGGCAAGTCATATGGGCGGAGCACAAGAGCATCAATCTGGATGGCAGCAAACCGCAGCTTGTTAATCGCGGCGCGCGAGCGGCCGGGATCGCAGGACTTGGCTAGCCTGTGGTATTCAACCACCAGCCTCTTGATCTCGTCGTTCATGGCCTGTGTCACATTAGGCACAGGCATTTGCCCGAGAACGCCCGGTAGATTATGCCTGCCTCGCGCATGCGTGAAAGCAAAGGCATTCGCTATTGGTGAATTGAGGAGTGCCCAGAGGAACTCCAGCGAAACTTCTCGATCCCTGGGGCGAACGGCGTTGTAGTTATTCGTGAACGCATGTCGATCACGATCAATGAAGGCCTTGATCCGCCAGGGCCCGCGACTGGCTCGCGCGTGATTCAGCAACACTTGAGGCACCATATCCGCCCCCAAGCGGGCCGGACCGAGCGCTTCTGGTGAGATGTTCATCCACACTTCAGGTGGCTGATCATGCGTTTGAAGCGACCTGCCCAAGCGCATAAAGCCCTTTGCGGCAACAGGAAATGCCTGATCGGACGAGCGCCGAACGTTCTTGGGTAAGTCGGGCCGATACGAAAGGCCTTCCCCGATCTCCGCAATGTCTTCCAGGGCCGCCATGCCCTCCAGGTATTGCCAGACGTTTGGCAAGTCGGGTAAGATGAATCCGGCCTCTTGCGATTTGCAGATCGATGCCTGTGGCACGCTCCGCTTGCTTGACACGGCGTAGTCCATGCGGAACGCATTCATGTCCGGCTCGCGGACCCGTCGATACGAGACCACTTGGGAGGGCTGCGGGGAGTGAACTCGTCTGCCCAGGAGGATGGCGGATTCTGCATCGGAGAAAGAGAATACCTTGTCCGGAAAAAGGCATATCTCCTGAATCTCGAAATCCTCGCAGATCAGGCGACGCAGACCATCCGTGTTCTTGCCATGCAGAATTCCTTGAGGGACGACAAAACCAAAGACGCCGCCAACGCGAAGCTCTGGTAAGACTCGGCCGAGGACTTCTGCCGTCTTGTTGACGAGTGGTTCCTTCCCAGCCTTCTTGGCATATGCCGCGCGCTCATCCCGCGAAAAGTTCTCAAATGGTGGGTTTCCCAGGAGGACAGATGCCTGTTGCGCCTTCTTCACCAGGAGCCCATTGCTGAACATGTCATCACAGACGAGGTCCCAGCCATTTGAGTTCGGGACGTCCGCCAGGGTCAAGGACAGCCTGGCGATCTCGGTTGCGAACGAGTCAATCTCCACCCCGTGAAGATGTTTCCGCAGGTATTGCTCGCGGGCTGCTTGCTTGTCTGTTGGCAGCATTTCTTTCAGCAACCGCATAGCGGCAACAAGGAACGCTGCATGGCCGCACGCGGGCTCAAATACATCGCGCTCGTCTTCCGGTATTTCTTTGATCCACGGCACAAGCTTCCACACCACGTAGTCAACCAAGTACTGTGGTGTGCTGTGGGTGCCAAGTAAAGCGCGCGTTTCTTTGGTGATCAGGGCGCTTTCATACACGTAGGCCAGGGACTCCGTGGTCACGTGCCCCAGGTGGCTGATGTTGGCGATTTCACCCGCCGCCACCTCAAGTGCGGCGTGCTGCTTGCGGGTCCTGACCTCAATGCCAAAGGACTCAGCGTCCCGAGAGTGGTAGTGGCGTGCGACCTTGGCAAAGACATCGCCGATGTCGAATAGATCAAGGGTGATAAACCCTGGGACCCTCTTGTCGCGAAGAATCTTCGCGGCAAGAAGCCAAAACGCAGACTTGAGGAGCCAGTGCCCGTCTTCCACAGACACTTTGGGCATCCTCGGCCAAAGAGCCCCGCGAAGTCCGTGAACGACTCGCTCAATCAGGGCGGTCAGCCGCTGTCCAGTTTCCTTCTCAACAAGAGGCATCAGGCCCGCATCAACGAAGCTCAGTTGGAACTGGCGGTCAAGCCTGCCCCAAGTCTTGGCGCGAAAGACGGCTTCAGGAGACAAATCGGATTGATGTTTACGAAAATATGCCTCTGCCTTCTCCGCGACAACCTGCTCAACCAACTCTGGATTGTCCTCCCGCTGCTTCCAAAACTCCACCGCGCCTGGGCTTAGCGCGATCACAATCGGAGCACCGAGTTGGCGACACGAAGAGACTTGGGATCGAACGTCTCCGGCCGATGCCTGGATGATGGCGACACATGCCGACCGGGCGTCCATCGGTTCATGTGCAAAGGCCGCGAGGGGAACGGTGTTGTCGCGTCCGAACCGGAAATCAGCGCATACCAAAGACCCGCTGTAACCACACAGCGACAAGTAGCCCTTTACTCGATCGAGCGTTACGTTCGATGCAATCGCGTCCCACCTCCCTGCCGGACCTTCGGGTTGCGTATCACCTTTATTCTCGGCATTCTACCGCCGCGGTCAATAGCCTGCCGTGTCCACTGACGTTCCGCTTCGTCATGTCATCCAGTAGAAGTCCAGCTGCAAGCTACCATCAGCCATGTGGAAGGCACCAGCCATGCGGGGCGAGCACCCTCAAAGGCCGATCCGCGCCCGCCCCAGCGGGCGCTCGGCCTGAACGTGTCGGCCGGGCTTATGGATCGCCCAGCTTGACGGCGACCTCGGTGCGGTCGGCCTCAGCGAGGCGGAACGTCGCCCGCGCGCCTGCCCCCTCGGCCTGGTACTCCCCGAGGAAGCCGCGGAAGGTGACCCGCCCGGCCGCGTCGGTGGTGGCTTTGACCTCGCCGGTCCACCAGTCGCCCTTGATCAGCTTGTGCAGCGCGAGGTAGGCGGGCTTGGGCGTCATGTCCTTCCGCACCAGCCCGGCCGGGGCCCCCTGCCACGCGCCGCGGTCGGAGAAGTCCCACCAGGTGATCGCCTCGACCGCCGGGTGGGAGAACAGCACGCGGTAGAACTCGACGACCTGTTCGGCCTGCCGGGCCTCCCCGGCCGGGGTGCTGTCCCAGCCGGGATGCCGGCCGTGCCAGTCGTTGTCGGTCTTCAGGTGACCCGAGACGATCGTCGCCTCCGTCCAGTGCAGCGGCCTTGAGAACCGGGCGAACCGCTCGCACACCGCCCACACCCGCTCGGCCCCCAGGTACCGCTTGTGCATGTGCGACTGCAGGCCGATCACGTCGATTTCCACGCCGGCGGCGAGGCACTCGGCCACCAGGCCCTCGAACGCCTTGTCGTGGCGGAAGTCGTTCAGCACCAGCGTCGCTTTCGGCCCGGCGGCCCGGGCGGCGGCGAAGGACTGGGCGATAAGTTCGGCCCGCCCGAGCTTTTTGCACAGCCGGCCCACCGGGGTGGGGTGGTTGGGCATGGCGATGGCCTCGTTGAGCACGTCCCAGGTGTCGATGAGCCCCGCGAAGGCCGTCATCTCCCGGCGGATGCGGGCCATCTGCAGCCGCTGCACCTCTTTCAGCGGCGTCTCGGCCAGCCACGGCGCCGGCACCTCGTGCCACACCAGCGGGTGCCCCTTCGTGCGGATGCCCGCCGCGGCGCACCATTGGGCCATCGCCCGAACGCGAGCGGCGTCCGGCCGGCCCTTCTGCCGCTCGTAGCTGCCCCAGTAGAACGGCAGCGTGGCGTAGTTCAGCAATTCGGCGAACTGCTTGCGGTAGGCGGCCTCGAGTTTCTCATCGCCCACGCGGCCCAGCATGTAGGCGTTGCAGCCGAAGAGGAACTTATGCCGCACCTGCCGCACCGTCACTGTCGTGTCGGCCAGCGGCTTCCCGGCCGCGTCGGTCACCGTCAGCGTCACCTCGGCCGTGCGATACTGGCGGATACGCTTGTCGATTTCCTCGGCCATGACCATCTCCCGAGCATCGGCGGCGAGGGTGGCGGCGCCGTCGCCCAGCATGAGAAGAACCAGCAGCATTCCGCACGTTTTTGCCATCGCATCCGCCCCGTTCCATAGACCGAAAAAGCCGCGGTTTGTCTTCCGATCGATCCCGCCATCCGCTGCTTGGCGACGCCGAAACTACCCACTTTCCCACGAGCGGGCAAGTGCAGACCGCGCAATCACGGCCGCGCCGGCCGGCTAAGTTGGTTCCATGAAAGTAGAAAGTAGTAAGCAGACCGCCGGAAAGCGAGTTTCCCTCGACGGTAGGCTGTGAGGGTCCGCGGAGCCCGGGCCCTGTTTCCACTTTCTCCTGTTCTCCTGTTCTCCTGCTCTCCTGCTCTCCTGCTCTCCTGCTCTAAGCTGCGTGCAATCTTTGTTGCACGCAGCTTAGGCCGGCGCCGGGGGAGAAATAGGTGAACGTTTTTTCAAGGAGTGCCATCAGGCTCATCCGCAGGGAAGCGAAATGCCGAAGGAATCTTCAGGGCCCCGCGTGGCCGCATCACGCATCCTAGCCTTGGGGTAACATTGAAACCCGACGACGATATCACCAGAGACCGCACCCCCCGCTGGCTGACGGCGGCCGCATGCCTGGCCTTGCTGTCGGCGGCCGGCTGCACCGACAGCGTGCGCCAGTACACACGCGTCGGGGCGTGGCAATCCCCCGCCGGGCAGTCGACGATTCTCTCGGGCGACCCCGCCCGGGACGCGGCGGCCTACAGCGAGAGCGATGAGGAGCTTACCGAGGCCGACTGGCAGATCCTCCAGCAGTTCGCCCCCCGCCCGATCTGGCAGAAGCTCCGCCCCGCCAAGCCAAGCCGACCCGCCGGGGCCGCGGCGGCCACCAAACCCGCCCCCACCGTCCCGCAGCCGACGACCCGCATGGCCCCGCCGCTGCCGAAGGTGCCCACGGTGGTCCTGCCGGACGGGAAGATCAAGCTGTTCTACCGCCTGCGTCACGTGGGCGGCCCGACCGTGAAGTCCAGCTACGACGGGGGCACCCGCCGCCGCAAGGTCGCCGCCACGCCCGCCGTACTGACGCCCCTGACCGCGGTGATCGCCGAGCACCTCGCCGAGGCCGGCACCGTGTTGGCCGTGCCCGCGCAGAACCTGCTGGTAATCACCTGCCAGACCACCGTTTACCAGTCTGTGCTGGAGCTGTTGGCCTGCCTGGACGCCCGGCCCCGCCAAGTCGAGATCAGCGCACGGATTTTCGAGGTCAGCAGCGATTTCAACTTCCAACTCGGGGTCCGCACGCTGCTGAACCACATGGCCTCCGACAACACCCAGGCCATCGCGGGCAATTTCTCCGCCAAGGCCTTCGCCGGCTCGGTGGTCAACCCGGGCGCGGGGAACCTGCCGGACCCGGGCTCGGCGATGCGTATACTACAAGTATTTGAGAACGCAGGGATTACATTCGACGCCACGTTCCAGGCCCTGGCCGACACCGGGCTGGTCAAGGTCGTTGCCGCCCCCCGGATGACCGTCGCCGCCGGGGAAACCGGCTACATGCTCGCCGGGCGGGAGATGCCCATTCAGTCGGCCAAGCTGGTCGGGGACAATTTCGTCTCCCAAAGCGTCACGTACAAGCCGCTCGGCGTGCAGTTATACGTGACCCCGCAGACGATCGGCCCGGACTCGGTCAAGCTGCACGTGGTCTCGATCGTCTCGGCCGTCTCGGGCTTCGACCCTCTGCCCACGATGGACGGGCCCGTGGCCGCGGAAACGCTGGTCAACCCCATCATCGACTCGCGAGAGGCCGAAACCTACGTCACCATCCCCGACAACAACACGCTCGTCATCAGCGGCCTGCGTATGACCCGCTCGGTCACCCGAGAACGCAAGGTCCCCGGCCTCGGCGACGTGAGGGGCCTCGGTTGGCTCTTCAAGAGCCACCGCACCCAGCGCCGCGTCAACGACCTGTACTTCTTCCTCACCCCCCACATCATCCAGTAGCTTCGGCTGTCCCCACGTCGGCCCCCGCCGGGCTTGCCCCGGTGGAGCGCCAGATTCCCCACTACTCACGCGCCGCCCCCACGTCCGCCCCCACCGGGCTTGCCCCGGTGGAGCGCCAGATTCCCCACTACTCACGCGCCGCCCCCACGTCCGCCCCCACCGGGCTTGCCCCGGTGG
>SDBU01007002.1_pt1 | contig 13120 bp, 19 predicted proteins | sample 2277071 | NCBI WGS metagenome assembly SDBU01 (sample SAMN10397929, study PRJNA504765) | marine sediment metagenome | isolation source: marine sediment core GS08_GC12, 126 cmbsf | place: Arctic Ocean: Gakkel Ridge, Loki's castle | collected 2008 | reverse complement strand
TTTCTCCCCTCTTTCTTATTATATATATAATTTGTATGAATATGAGGAGAAAAAGAGGGGGGAGGGGGGTAGGCTGAACACCTGAACACTTTACGTTTTTCAATACAGTTGTGGGTTATAGTGTTCAGAAAGCCAAAAATGAACACTACGGAACACTTGGAACACTATAGCCCTATCCTAAAGCCAATCTAGCTTTTTTAGGGTTCGGAAAAGTCGGATTGCCTGTAAAGTTGATACTGTGAATGACAGGGGGGTTGACAAAAGTTTTATTTGTGATATACTGTAGATAGTTATTTGATAATAAGGAGAAAGAGGGGGTGAACAATGAGTATCACAAGGGATATACTAAGAGCGAACAGCAATTTCTACCAGAACTATGGAGCAGTTACAGGTTGGCACAACGGAAGGCTAGTTATGAAAGAGGGGGTAGTAGTAGATAGTAAGTGGTATATAGACAAAGTGGGTTGTTTCCTTATAGACTTATTGCAGAAACGTAAAAAAAGGGGAGGTGTTAACGAATGGTAGATAAGGTTGTAGTAGTGAGAACAGTAACTAAAGAGGGTGAAGCTAAGGAAAGCCAGTTAACCCTAAGTATGCCAGAGGATTTGACTGAGGCATCAAGGGAGTGGAGCAAGGATAGTGTGTTCAAGCTAGCCTGTAGAATGTTCGTGTTGGATAAAACCAATGCGGAGAGAGTGGCACTTAGAGGGGGAGAGGCTAAGCTTGCACGCAAAGAGGCTAGTGACCTTGCCAAACAACTAATGGCTAATCCGGAACTGCTAGCTAAGATTAAGAAGCAATTAGGTTAATAGCCTAAGGGGGTAGAATAACAAAGGGGGTAGGGTGTGAAAGCTCTACCCTCTTTTTTGTTGATGTTGTTGGAGGGTGCAAGGGTAAAGGTTACCCTCTCCCTCTCTACCCGGTAAAACCCTGTCATCTTCAACACTTGAACTAGCCCTGTTGTCAATCTCACCATAGTTACTATCAAAACCCCCGAAAAATACATAGGTTTATGGGGGGTAGCGTGGATAGTTTTACATACCCCTGTATGTTTTCATCATTAGTAATATTACCCCTGTAGAAGAGGCTAGGATTGCGTCATTTTGTATAGACGTGGGCAGGGTGCGAGTTATAGGAACGTGTGTGCGTGTAGGGAGATTGAAAACCCCCCACCGCCCTATTATATATATAGGGCTTCCCCTCATTTTCTATACCAAAAAAATTGGGTTCGGGTGTAATCCACTATCCATCAGTGTTTCAGAGATTTCCACAATTTCAACCACAAAAATTCCGAAATTTCCAAAACCCGCTATCCATCACCATCTACACCCCCTTGACATCAGGGTTCGTTTGTTCTATAATGTACCTAGAATACCGTTACATCAAAGGAGAATGTTATGCAATTACCTAGTACAGTGGCTGGTGTACCTAGAGGCTTACCTCCAGCTCGACCCACTGGTGCTCCTCAGGTTGGAGCTCCCACTAGAGGGATTGGACAGGGGGGAGGACAGCAAGAGAGAATACTTATGACCCTACTAACAATGCTCTCACAGATGCCAGAGGCACAGGTGATGTTACCAATGGGTCAGCTGACTGACCTTGTTGAGGGTGGGGGGATGGGAAGTTTGAATCCATCGATGGTTGGTGGAGGGGGTAGGGGAGGACAAGCTCCTGGCTTGGCTGGTAGGGGAGCGCCACCTGTTGGTGCTAGGGGTGCTAGTCAACCTCGGCCTAATAGACCTTTACCCCAAAGGGGGGCAGTTGCAGGGGGGATGCAAAGGACAGGTGTACCTCCGAGGCAAGGGCTTGGTGGGGCGCAGCCGAGGGGGAATGCACAGGCACTTATGAGATTACTGGGAGGAAGATAGTGAGTGGGGTTGATGAGACTAGAGAAGCTATATCGAAGGCATTAGATAAGAAACACATGTCTCCAGGTAAGGTCAGGCCTATTGATAAAAACATCCTCTGGATGTCAATGGTTGGGGCATCTGATGAGGAAATTGCTAAGGAGATAGGGGTTACTAGATATGTTATTACTAACAAGCTAAGGAATCCTATCATCCAGAGGGAGATGGAGAGGCTGAGTAAGGTTGTTGATAAGGAGATTGTTGGACTCACCATTGCCTCTAAGAAGAGGATGAATGAGGCATCCCTCACAGCCGCTGATGCCCTGGTTAGTATGATTGAAACCGCTCCTAACTTCAATGACAAGTTGAAAGCAATAATCAAGGTTCTTGAGTATACTCATGGTAAGCCTCGGCAGAGTATTGCCATCTCGGCAGATGATGGTAAAGGGCTTTCTGAGGATGATGAGAAGATTATAGGTAAGATGATTGGTGATGGTAAGGATAATGGTGGTTAGGAGGAAGTAAATGTTCGCTATTTTTGGATGGTTAGTGGTTGCTGCTGTGGGGTATTTAACTTATCTCGAGATAAAAGAGGGTGTTGAATGGCACTAAGTGAGAGGCATCAGATGGCTAGGGATAAGGCTAAGGGTAGCCTCTTCCACACCGCTAAGTATGTTTTGGGGTATGATGACCTGACTGAAGACTTCCATAAGCCATATTGTGACTTCCTTCAAGATTTGGATGTACATAGGAAACAGGTTGAGATGCCTCGAGGGTTTTTGAAAACAACAGTGGCATCCATCAGCTTCCCCATCTGGGTTACACTCAAATTTCCTAACGTCAGGATACTTCTAGCCAACATGGTGTATGACAATGCTGCTAAGTGTATTCATATCATCAGAGGCCATTGGCAACATAATGCGAGGCTTAGGGCACTCTTTCCAGAGTTGGTATATCCGAGTTATAATAAAACAAGATGGAGTGACTCCTGTGCAGAGGTTAAGCGAAGTGCAAACTGGGGAGAGGGTACTTATGAGTCTATAGGGGTGGCTGGTAGTAAAATAGGGATGCATTATGATATGGTTATTGAGGATGACTTAGTTGCTGCTAAGAAGGATAAACTGACTGGGCAGGAGATACTTCCTAATCAGGAGGATATACAAAAAGCAATTGGGTGGCATGGGCTTGCCCTTAACCTACTCATTAGCCCTCGGAAGGGTTACATCTACAACATAGGTACTAGGTGGGGGCAGTATGACCTAATTCGCCACATCGTTGACAACCAGACTTACTACAAGAGATTTGTGCGTAGAGCGGTGGAGTTTGACGAGGGTGGGAAGGCATTGTTAGATGATGATGGTAACTACATCCCCACATGGAGTGGTAGATTTGATGGTGATGCCCTGAGGGAAGTTCAGGAAGAGCAGGGTGACTACCTATTCAGCATGATGTACCTCGGTAGACCTTATAACGTCGAGGACATGATATTCAGGGATGAGTGGATTAAGGACAAGGCAGAGAGTTCGGTAGGGAATGTTTATGGAGGTATAGACTCTGCACTCACCAAGAAAAGCTACTCAGACTTCACAGTCATCGGTGCAGTTGTTGTTACTGAGGATAAGGATTTCTGTGTTGAACATATTGTAAGGGGGAAGTTTAACCCCACAGAGATTATAAATAAGTTGTTTGAGGTTCAAGATGCATTCCACCCCAAGTGGTTTGCGATGGAGAAGGCGCTGCATGAGATTGTCCTTGCTCACTACATCAGGGAGAGGAATAAGGAGAGGATGGATAACGACCTTGAGCCAGTGGTTATCAGACCCATCAAGCGTCCAAAAGGTGAGACTAAGGGGATGCATGTAAGAGCCCTACAACCGATGTGCATGGCAGGAAGGTTTTACATCAGGCCGTGGATGAGGATAGTGAGGATGGAGATGCTTGAGTTCACAGGAAAAGGGACTGATAAACATGATGATATTCCAGACATGCTTGCTGACATCTTCGCAAGTATTAGATACCCTCAGCCTGAAGTGCCTTCGGAGGTAAGAGATCCCTTTAGTGTTGATGCAGTCATTGAAGAGTTATTAGGTAAGGAAGAAGATAGACAGAGAAGTAGACACTACTGGCCTGTTTATGCATGAGGTTCACATTTTCAATAATTGAAATTATGAACTCAGGTAGGTTAAGATGGCATTTATAAATGTGATACCTAGACCACTATATGCTGGCAACCACGATGTTTACTGTGGAGATGATAGGTTTTATGCAGGTTATAGAGGAGTGGGTGTTACCTGGTCAGATGTTAGTGCACCAACACCAAGCTGGACTGATGTTGCTGCACCCTCAACAACCTGGACAGATGTATAGGAGTAAGAGATGGCTATAGCAGTTGTAGATAATAGCTCACCTACATCAGGTGACCTTAATGATGAAGCTTGGGATGCTTATAATGCCACAGTAGCAGCATTATTAATAGAACACGATTCCGCTGGTGCTCATAACCTGACAGGTTATGTTACAAAAGCTTTGTTTGATGCTAACACCATCCTCTATGCTACTACTGATGATACACCAGTGGCATTGACTGTGGCAGCTTCTAGGATAATAGGAAGAGCTTCCTCGGGGGCTATTGCTGCTTTAACTGCTGCTCAGGTTCTCACCTTGATAGGGGTGGAGAGTGGAGCTACTGCTGACCAAACTAAGGCTGACATACTAACTCTTCTAGGGGTGACATCGGGTGAGGTTGACCAGGTTGGAACTATAGGAGATGTTACAGTATCGTATGCTCAGTGGGGTTATGTGGGTGCTTTGACAGCTAATCCTATTGGTGGAGATGCAGCAGGAAGGTCTTTGCGATTGTGCCGTTTAATCATTGATAATGGATCAAACGCAAATACCCTGAAATGCACATTTACGAATAGGTGGAATGGAGATGGTATTGCCGAAACAGATAACATCGCTAAAGGAGCTACTACAGGTGGTTGGACCTTGAGCGCTAATGGAGAAACTCTGACAATAGAAAACTCTGAACTTTCTGGAAATGCCCTTTTTGCCACAGGTAAGATCAATTATAATATGTCGGGTGTTCATTTGACTCATGGCATGTATGCTAATGTAAATAATATTGATATTAGTGTTTATACTTCTGGAACAGGAGCTGCAAATGACTTTACAGTTCTTGTGGATACAGGTGAAATGCACTTTGATGTAATTTACTTAACTGATGCATAAAATATTCCAGAAGCTAGGAATACCAAAAATGGAACTCCTGGCACTGGGGAGTTAGAGGAGAAGGTAATATGGCGAAAGATAAGGGAGAGATTAAGGGGACTGTGGAGAAATTAGTTAAGGTACAGATGTTGAAGGAACAACTAGAGGCTAACATCAAGGTGTATAACAAGCGTATTGGAAGTGCAAAAGCACAGCTTGAATTAGTACCTCAGCTTACTGCTACACTTAACCAGAGCTTAGGTGCTAGAATGCAATGTGAGGAAACTTTGAAGGGGTTAGCAAAAAATGGCAAGTGAGTTGTATAAACCTATATCAATAAGTGAAAGCAGGGATGATAAGAACTTCAAGAGGGTTGTTGATGATAACTTCATCAACCTTGCAAGATATATAAATGATATTCAGAAGTGGATTACTTCTACTAAGATAGCTGATGATGCAGTAGAGACTGCTAAGATAAAAAATGGTGCAGTGACAGAGAAGAAACTGGCTATCAACGCTAAGTTTAGAGCATATCAAACTGGAGCATATGCTATGGAGAGTAGTATAAATAAGACAACTGGACATGCCGTCATTATCCTAGATACGGAAGACTATGATCCAGGAACAAACTTTAATATCTCTTCTTGGGTTACTGGCACGTGTACGTCTACAGAGGCTAACTATCTTAATGATTCTGGTGGAGCTTTTGTATCTGGTATGGTAAACTGTGTTGTCCATAATACTACAGACGACACTTATGCTACTGTCCAAGCATTCTCATCCTCTACTCGCTTATTTCTCTTCAACGATATTTTTGTGCAGAATGAAGAATATGAAATAGTTTATTCACGCTTTGTAGCTCCTGTAGCTGGCGATTATATTTTTGCTGGTTGTGTAGCATACGGTGTAAGTGATGCCCATAATGACGAGTATTTTCTTGCAATTTTAACCAAGAATGGAAGTGTTCATACAACGAACTCACAGGACTCCTCAGGGAACACAGATTCTCGTAGGTTCAGTGTCCCTGTTATGGATGTAATCCCTCTTGCTATCAGTGATTATGTTCAACTTGCAGGAAATCATGACCATGCATCTGGGGTTAATGTTGCTGGAACAGGGATTGAGGGTGGAAGGACTACCTATCTTTGTGGCCATCTGTTATCACCAACATAGGAGGATAAAATGTTTATATGGTCTTGGATTATGCTGGAAATATTACCACAAGTTCCATTCTGGATAAGATTATGGTTCTGGTTTTTGTATGGTGATAGTGGTGGATTCTGCTGAGGACTAAAAGGAGTGTAAAATGTCATACGAAAGAAAAGGTAAAACTGTTTACAAGAAGGTAGATGGCCTGAAGAAGAAAGGTAAGTCCAAAAGCACCAAGAAGGCTAAGAGTCATATGAGACTATTACAAGCCGTTGACCATGGATGGAAGCCAACAGGCGTATCCACCAAGAAAAGTGCCTGGAAGGGTGGCAGTAGACAAGGTGTTAAGAAGGTGAAGAATGCCAAAAAGCGTTGAGCTGTTAGAACAATGGAAGTCTGAGATAAGGAAGGCCATCAAGTATAGAGAGGACTTTGCTCTATCCAAGAGTTGGAAGAGATACTATGCCTACTATCGAGGACAGAAGAGGTCGGGGATATACTCCGTTAACAAGTATTTTAGTATGTTGAGGAGTGGTATACCTCGTATATACTTCCGCAATCCTAAGATTGTTGCAGCACCTACTCGACCTGGGTTTGAGGCATCAGCAGCAGTCGTTCAATCGGTTGATAATCATATCCTCAGGGAGATAAACATCAAGCAGACGATGAAGGCTGTGGTGCAAGATGCATTCTTCTGTAACAAGGGGTTTGTTAAAGTTGGGTATTCTAGAGAGTTTGGGGCATTACCACAGGTGGGAACAAAGACGCTTCCAGCAGATGAGGATATTGAGTATAATGTTTCGGTGAAGGAAGGGATGCCGTGGGCATTGAGGACTAGCCCCGAGAGCTTCCTTGTGAAGTGGGGGACATCAACCTTGAATGATGTACAATGGGTTGCACATAAGGTGGTTAGACTACTCGATGATGTTAAGAAAGATCCTATGTATGTTAATACATCCAAGCTTCAGGGTGGTTATGTTAGAGAGCTTAGGGGGAAGAAAGAGGGTGAGATGCTGGTATCCGAACAAACGAAGTCAAGCCAGCAGGTGCAACTTTCTAGCAAGGGTGAAGAGGGAGAACAGTGGGTTGAGATATATGAGATTAGAGATGCGAAGAGGGGGGAGATACTTGCTATCAACCTCGACCATGATAAATTCCTGAGGAGTCCATCAAAGGATGAGTTGCAGATAGAGGGTGTTCCTTACGTCGACCTCTGTTTTAATCCTGATAATGATGTATTTTGGGGGCCGAGTGATGCAACGCTGTTAGAGTCGCATCAGAAGGAGATAAATGATGTCAAGTCTCAGATAAGTATGCACAGAAGGATTAACCTCATTAAGTTTTTGTATGATAGTGATTTGCTGACAAAGGAGAAGTTTGAGGCATTGATGTCGGGACAAATAGGTGGAGGGTTGGGCATCCCAGGGGTTACGAAGAATGCAATTATTGCTCTTCAGCCTGGTGAACCCTTGATACTTAAGCAAGATGCTATTGAGATTGAGCGTGACATTAACGAAACCCTTGGATTCCCTAGAACGGAGGCAGGGGAGTATGCTGGACCGCCTCGCAGAACTGCTAAAGAAGTTGAACAGGTGTCTCAAGCTCATTGGATAAGGATGGATGAACGAAGAGACTTGCTTGCTGACTTCCTTATCAATGTTGTGAGGAAGATAAATCAGATTATCTTTACTAACTGGACAACGGAGCATGTAGCTCCAGTAGTTGGGCCAGACAAAGCCATTTATTGGGTTAAGTATACAGGGGCGCAGATTATGGGTGAGTATGACTTTACTGTTAACATAGACACTGGTAAACCCATCACTATGGATACCAGAAGGGCAGAGGCAGAGAGGATTCTTGACAAGGTGAAGGGTGATCCTAATGCAGCGCAGTTTGTGAATGTTCAGGAGTTGTGGAAAAATGCCCTCAATCTATATGACTGGATTGATGTTGATAAGATAATGAAAACATCTCAGACAGGGGCGCAGGTTACTGACATGGCAGGGCTTCAACAGATGTTTGGGAGGGGAGCATGAGGAAGATAGTAGGGATTATTAGGGATGGTAAATACAACCCCCTTGAACAACCTATAGACAAGCCAGGCGTGGGTATGGGACTGTCTGAGTCAAGACCCTTCAAGCCAACGAAGTTTGAGACATTGGAGGGTGAACCTGTAATAACATCAAAGAGACAACTTAAAGATATATGTGACAAAGCGGGATTAAGAAGTGGACTTATTGAGAATTCATGTTAGGAGGCGAACATGTTCATAGCTCGTAAGGGCACTCCGATACCGAAGAATAGGGTGCTGAAGAGTGGTGAAAAGAGGTTTACACTTATACTCAAGCCAGGTGGTTATGAGTACAAGTTTGAACCCAAGAATTGGAATGGGAAGGATGTCCAACTCATTCGAAGGTTAGCAAGGCGAGTGTACTTGTTACACAAATATGATTTGAGAAAAAGGAGTAAGTGATGGCTGAAGGCGATGCAGAAGGAAAACAAAATGCAGCCCCACCAGCAAGTGATGGGGATAAAGATGAGGCTAAATTACTTCGCACGGAGAATGAGGGCTTGAAAGCATCAGTTACCTCTCAGAAAGCAGAGATTGATGATATTAAAGCCACTCTTCTAGCTGCTCGTAGTCAACCACCAGCAGCAACTCAGCCACCCGAAGGTGGGTTCAAGATGCCTTCGAGAGATGAGTTGGATGTGATGACACAGACAGAGCTGGTGAAAACAATCGGGTTGATGATGGATGAAAAAATCCAAAAGGGTGTAGCTCCTAGAATCCAAGAGATTGACCAGCGAGTGATAGAAGAGAGGATGGCTAGAGGCATAGCGGATGCAGCAGGGAAGTACAAGGACTTTGGTAGTCACCAGAGGCAGATGAGGATTATATTGGCTAAGATTGCTAGGGATGGAGTGAGTCCAACTGATTTGTATAAACTAGCTTCATGGAAAGCGACTGAGAAGGCAACACCAACACCAAAGCCAACGACAGGTGAGAAGCCTACAGGTGGTACTACAGCACCTACTTCAACTGAGAATTTAACTCCTCAACAAATAGCGAGTAAGAAGTTTGATGACCTCATGGAGAAACAAGGGAAGAAGTAATGGCTACATTTACAGAAACTTTGGATGACCTTTACATAACTACCTTCCAGGAGATGCGGAAACAAATTGTTGACAACATCTTCGCAGCTACCCCATTCTACTTCTGGTTGATGAAGAAGGGTGGAGTTAAGGAAGATAGTTCGGGTGGCAAGTGGTTAGGTGTACCTCTACTCATAGCTAAGAACGACACTGTTGGTCCATATCAGAAGGGTGGAACGTTTTCGGTTACTAGGACTGACAAGCTTGACTTAGCAAGGTATGATTGGAAGTACATGGGAGGTTCGCTCATCAGGTATAAGACTGAGGAGCTTACCAATAGAGGAAAGGCTAAGATTATAGATAGGATGTTGCATGAGATAGACACCTTGAAGCTTAGTCTTATTGACTATATTGAGACTACGTTATTTGGTGATGGAAGTGGTAACTCTGGCCTCGACTTCAACGGACTGGATATTATCTGCGATGAGGATCCAACGGCTGCAGTTACATCTCCACAGGTTGAAGTGGGTGGAATTGCACAGGCAAGTAACTCCTTCTGGAGAAATCAGTATCGGCAGATGGATAGTGATGGAACTGTTATTGAGTTGCATATGATGAAGAGTTGGAAGTATGTGCAGAGGAAATGTAAGAGTGGAAAAGACAAGCCTGACATCATGGTAACGACAGACGAGATACTTGACTTCTATGAGGATGAGTGTCTTGAGATGAAGGTGATTGAGAATAAGGATTTGGGAGATGCAGGATTTAGAAACCTGACCTGGAGAGGAACACCCATAATTGACTGCCCAGGTTGTAAGACAGGAAGTACCTACTTCCTCAACACCAAATACATAAATTGGATTGCACAGGCTGGAGCTAACTTTGAGATGACTGAATGGAAAACGGCTCCTGATACGCTGGATAGGTATGCGCAGGTGTTTGTATCAGGGAACTTGGTAACATCGAACAGGGCTCGTCAGGGAGTGGTTTTTGACATAGACTAGTAGAACTACCCTCCACAGTCTGAAGCCAATCGGGCTGATGAGGTAGCCAAAAAACCAAATGGAGGTTTTACAATGACTATACCTGCAAGAACAGAGGATGTAAGAACGAACCTGCCTGGTGGAAGAGGGCAGACTTTTGGAGTGCGTGCTGTAGCACAGGGGATTTACCAAGCATCTGCGACTCCTCAAACACATGTTGGAGACAGGTTGCAGCTTTGGGGTGATAGGGTGTTTCGTTATGGACACTTTGTTGCTGACTATACTACCCAGTATGTTGGTGGGTACTTAGTTGCTCCAGATACAAGTGCGAATGACTTGGCGTTGCTGGATGACCTAGTGTTGAGTGCTGGAAACTACCCAACGACAGCAGGGATGACGAAGATTGAGATTACAGCAGCTACTATCACAAAGGACAGGTTTAAGAATGGAACGTTGCACATTGTTGATGGTGCTGGTGAGGGTTATACCTACTTCATCAAGCGGAACAGTGCAACTGGTGCGAAGCTGGATACTAATGACCTTGACCTCGCTGCAGCCACCTCGTTTGTACTAGAACTCTACGATGGGCTAATCATCGCTTTGGTTGTATCCGATACAGACATTGCGATTGTGGGTAATATATACGAGAACTTGATACCAGCTACTACTACAGACTTATGTGCGGTTGGTGTCTCGGTGCTTGCAATAGATTACTCAGAAGAGCCTTATGCTTGGGTACAGACTTGGGGACCTTGCACTGTTTTGAACAGCGGAGGTCTCAGCAAGGGAGAGTTGATGGCTTTGAACGATGCAGGGGGCGCTGATTTGGAAAGTGCATACACTACACCTCGAGTTGGATACAGTTTAGCGACTTGTGCTACTGGTGAACAGGCTCCAGTGTACTTGAAAATGGCACCTTAGGATTAGATTGTAAACTAGGGGGAGGTGTAAAAGCCTCCTCCACAAAAAAGCCAGAGATGGCGAAACGCCAGAGATGGCGTAGGAGGATTAAGATGAGTACTACCTCATTGTTAAATAGGAAGTTAAGAAAACAGATTCTGTATGAACAATGGATGAGGCGATTTCCACAGCCTCAGGAGATGTTTTATGGGGAAACGTACTTTGTAGATGGTGTAAATGGGAGTAGTAGCTACGATGGACTTACTATGGAACATGCAGTTGACACTGTAACTGATGGTATTGCACTGAATAACGCTGATATAGCACTCAATGCTCAACACAACAATAAAATCTACATCATGGGAGGTACTTATGCAGAGGATATAACTGGAGCAAGCCAATGCGACTTAATTGGATTGGATATAAGCAGGTCAGGCTGGAGTCCTCGAATTGCGGGCACAGTAATCTGCAACAATATAAAGGGTATGCGTCTCTTCAACTTGCAGATTGTAACGGATGGTTCTGAACCAACAGTTAAGACTTCAGGAGGTATAAGTCCTCACAATTTCGAGATGCACAACTGCGAAATCAGAATGTCTGCTAGTGAGACCTATGGCTTCCACATGTATGGAAACGCCTACTATGTGAAAATCGTAAGTTGTAGGTTTACTGATGATCACGATTATGGTATTTACATAGAGGGTAACTGTAAAGGACTTCAAATTATAGGTAACTATATAAGTGCAAAGACTTGTGGAATCTACTTCAAGCAAGGTGTTACTACTGACCATGATAGCATGATCAAAGATAATACGATACTCCGTGGATCTGGTGCAACTGCTCTTGTAACAGGAATTGACTTCGCTATGACTGATAGAACTCCTAATGTTAAGGTTATACACAACTGGATAGCTGCTGCAGATGCAATTCACTATGGTAGTACTTCCGACCCTACTTTTGTTGAGGAGCTGAGTTGTATTGATAATCATGTTGTTAGTTCAGCTGCTGGTACTGGTGTGATTGAGACTGCAGAATCGTAATGAGCAACCAGGCTTGGGGCTGGCCTTAATCAGCCCCACAAGGAGTTAAGGCGATGAAGACATATCAAATAACATACGAAATTATATTTGCAGTTGAGGCTGAAGATGAGAAAGAGGCTAGTAGGGTTGCATTGCAGAGGATTGAGGCATTTCTTGAAGCACCAGATGACCTCAGAACCTTACTACAAGCAGCAGTAATGGACACTGAACCAATTATTAAGGAGTTAAAGGGGGTAACTTAATTGAATGTAAAACAAATAGGTTGGAAGTTCACTGGTGAGTTAGGTGTTGCTACTAATGTTATCACTACAAAGCCAGGAACCCTACATGGGTTTTTGATTGAGACTAATGGTGCAACCAATGCTGTTGTGCAGTTCTATAACCATGCTAGTACTGCTACTAATCCCATGACACCTTCCATTGTGGTAGCGGGTGGAGATAGATATGGTGGGGTTATGGGGATAGATGCTCCATTCCTTAATGGATGTGTATGTGTTGTTAGTGGGGCTGGTGCAGTGGTTACTGTTTATTACAGGCTGAGGTAGGGAGGAGATAAGAGATGAGTTATCAAGCATTAGAACTAAATGGCTCAGGCTATGCCTCGATTGCTGACGGTAGTCAGGCTGGGTTGGATATGGGGCTATCTGATTTTATGATTGAGGGGTGGATAAAAGCTGATGCTGATGGGCCAGACGCTAATCAACGTATTTTTTCAAAGGCAGGGTCTACATATTGGCTGTTACGACTTGATTCAAGTGGGCAGTTGAATGGAATAATTTATTCTAGTAATGCTAGCGCAGTGACTGGAACAATAGATTTAAGAGATGGACGTTGGCACTATTTTTGCTTGGTTGTTGATAGGTCAAGTGCTACTGGTATGCAATTATATCTTGATGGG
>SDBU01007001.1_pt1 | contig 13121 bp, 13 predicted proteins | sample 2277071 | NCBI WGS metagenome assembly SDBU01 (sample SAMN10397929, study PRJNA504765) | marine sediment metagenome | isolation source: marine sediment core GS08_GC12, 126 cmbsf | place: Arctic Ocean: Gakkel Ridge, Loki's castle | collected 2008 | reverse complement strand
CTTTCTTCGTCATCCCTTGTGCGGACTGATGTGGGTCTTGTGCTATACCATAAGCAAGGTTGAGTTCATGCTTCGGGTTGATTTTGAGAAGTATGGACAGGGTTTCTACAGGACAAAATCTGGATCAGTAAAAAATCTAGGCGAAGCCCCCCTCTACAAAATCCCACCATTTTAGGGAGAGGGCACTAAACGAAAGTCAAAGAGAGGCGAAGCCTCTCTTAAAAACCTCCTCCCCCTCATGCAAAGAATACATCTCCCTATTATGGAGAGGGGGATAAAGGGGGTGAGGTTGTTAACTAATATCTGGAAAGGTAAGCATGACCGAAGCATTGAATGAGATGCCCAAAGCGTATGAGCCGGGGAAGGTGGAGCAGAAGTGGTATGAGTTCTGGCTGGAGAAGGGTTACTTCACGCCCAGGATAGACCCCCAAAAGAAGCCGTTTGTCATCATCATGCCGCCACCGAATATCACCGGTGAGCTGCACGTCGGGCATGCGCTCACGGCAACATTAGAGGACATTATGACCCGCTGGCATAGGATGAAGGGCGAGCCGACATTGTGGCTGCCCGGGGTTGACCATGCCGGTATCGCCGCCCAGGTAGTAGTGGAGCAGATGCTGGCTCAGGAAGGGTTAGACCGGCACCAGTTAGGGCGAGAGAAATTCATTGCCAGAATGTGGCAGTGGGCAGAGAAATGCCGGCAAACTATTGCTGAGCAGCACCAGAGGCTTGGCGTTTCCTGTGACTGGAGCCGGGAGCGGTTTACCCTGGATGAGGGGCCGAGCCGGGCAGTGCGCACTGCCTTTGTCCGTCTCTATCTAAAGGGGCTGATCTACCGTGGGGAACGGATTATCAACTGGTGCCCGCGCTGCGCTACTGCCATCTCTGACCTTGAGGTGAATCACAAGGAGATAAACGGGCATCTATACTATGTCCGCTACCCTCTAGTGGAAAGTAACCAAGATTTTATTACCGTAGCCACTACCCGTCCTGAGACTATACTTGGTGATACGGCGGTAGCCGTTAACCCCGATGATGAACGGTTCAAGGGTATGATAGGTAAGAACGTCGTCCTTCCCGCAGTCAACCGGATAATACCGATTATCACTGATGAGGCGGTTGAGCTTGAGTTTGGCACCGGTGCTGTTAAGATCACCCCGGCCCATGACCCGGTAGACTTTGAGGTGGCCGAGCGACATGGGCTAGAGCTGGTAAATATCCTGAACCCGGATGCCACTATGAACGAGAATGCCGGACCCTATGCCGGTCTTGACCGGTTTGCCTGCCGCCAGGCGATACTGGCTGACCTGCAAAAAGATGGGCTGCTGGTCAAGGTTGAACCCTACATCCACTCGGTGGGACACTGTGACCGCTGCCAGACCGTCATTGAGCCCATAGCCAGCAAGCAGTGGTTTGTCAAGATGAGGCCTTTGGCGAAGCCGGCTATTGATGCTGTTGCCAGCGGGCGCATCAATATTATCCCTGAGCGCTTTACCAAGGTCTATCTGAACTGGCTGGAGAATATCCGTGATTGGTGCATCAGCCGCCAGCTGTGGTGGGGGCACCAGATTCCGGTGTGGTACTGCCGCGACTGTGGTGAATTAACGGTGACTATTGAGAATGCTAAGTCCTGTGCTCACTGTGGGTCAACCAGTATAGAGCAAGACCCAGATGTCCTGGATACCTGGTTCAGTTCAGCACTGTGGACTCACTCCACTCTGGGCTGGCCAGATGATACTGAGGACTTGCGCTACTTCTACCCGACCACGGCAATGGAAACCGGGTATGACATTCTCTTCTTCTGGGTGGCCCGGATGGTCATGATGGGACTGGAGGATACCGGTGATATCCCCTTTCGTATGGTTTACCTGCATGGTCTGATACGTGATGAGAAGGGGGAGAAGATGAGCAAGGTAAAGGGCAATGTGCTTAATCCAATCGATACCCTGGAGAAATATGGCACCGATGCCCTGCGTTTTGCCCTCTCCACGGGTACATCACCGGGAAACGATATCAAGCTGACCACAGAACGACTCGAGGCCGGACGCAACTTTGCCAACAAGCTGTGGAACGCCACACGCTTCATAGTCCGGAGCCTTCCCTCTCAAGAGGAATTCGTATCAGCTTGGGCTGCGTACAAGTTCTCAGCAGAGACGCTGCCTGTGGAAGACCGCTGGATTCTAAGCAGGTTGTCTTGCACCATATCCAGCGTAACAAGCCTGATGGAAGGCTCTCAGTTTGGCGAGGCCTACAGGCAAATCTACGAGTTTCTATGGGGTGAATTCTGTGACTGGTATATTGAAATGGCTAAGATTCGCCTTGGCTCCGGTAGTAAGGCGCCGTCACCCATTCCGGTTCTGGTTCATGTTCTGGAGACCTCGCTTCGTCTCTTGCATCCCTTTATGCCATTTCTCACCGAGGAGCTGTGGCAAAACCTGAAAAGCCGTTTACCCTCGGACTGGCAGGCAGGTGATTCCATAATGGTAGCCGCCTATCCCGAGGCCGACGAGACCGCGATTGATGCGGAGGCGGAAGAAATTACGGAGTCGGTGATAGAGATAATCCGTTCTATCCGCAATGCCCGGACTGAACATAAGGCTGAAAGGGCTATATTAGCGGGGAGAACTTTTGAAGATAATCCGATTGAAGAAGTACAAATCTATGCTGGTGAGTTGACTTCGGTTATCGTCAGCTACTCTCAGGCTATCCAAACTCTGGCCAGGGTAGAATCAGTTGTTTTTCTGGATAGCCGATATGAGGGCCAGCCCGACTATAACACTCAAGTATTAGAACTAAAGGAAACTCAGGTTGTGGTCAAGAGGGTAATCGCGATCGATCTGGAAGCTGAGAAGATACGGCTGGCGAAGGAAATAGAGCAAACTCAGGCTGAGGTAGCTCGCCTGGCCGCTAGGCTCGAGGACAAAGAATTCTTGAGAAAGGCTCCAACGGCTGTTGTCGATAAGGAACGAAATAGACTGGCAGTAAGAAAGGATAGACTGGAAAGGCTTAAACAGCAGCTTGACTAGGTCAATTTATGTGTGTGCACCGGTATCGCGGGGTCGTGGGTGACCCTATTTATGCCACAGGGTAAAATAAAGGTAGCATGCGAAGCTGATCCTATCGGTGATTATGCTTAGCGGTATCCCGGGCAAGCAACTACTGACAAACCATGACAATCCGAAAAGTTTGAGGCCGGCCGCCCTTTGCTCTCTGGAAGGCAATATGGAGCACACTGGGAATGAAGTATATCAGCTCGGGCTGTCACCAGCAATATAACTACGCGGTGGGAACAATTGGCGCAGCTTGCGTTTCCGCTGGCGCCTAGAGTAAACTAGAAAGGGTGATAATAGGGACCAGTGTCCGTAGTAGCGTTAACTCACTGGAGCAACGAACGTAGTCGAGGATGAGGAAACTCTCTGAGGTTAAAGTCTTAATCAGGGGAGCTGGGGAGGTAGCCAGTGGCGTAGCTCACAGGTTACACCGCAGTGGCTTGCGGGTTTGCCTCACTGAGATAGCTAATCCAGTAGCGGTCAGCCGTGGCACATGCTTCTCAGAGGCGGTTTTTGATGGGGCAAAAACAATTATGGGGGTAACCGTAGAACTTGTCCCTGCCTCCGGTGAAGAAGTTGACATAGTCTGGCAGCGGGGGAACATACCCATAATAGTTGACCCTCAGGCGATGATAAGAGAGCAGTTAAAGCCGGAGGTTCTGGTTGATGCCATCATGGCGAAGCGAAACACTGGCACCAAGATCACTGATGCCCCGCTGGTAATCAGCTTGGGACCGGGCTTCCATGCCGGCCGGGATGTGCATATTGTGGTGGAGACCAGTCACAGCAATAACTTGGGTAGTGTGATCCTTGACGGAGAAGCTGAGGAGAACACAGGAATCCCGGTAGCGGTAGGTGGTCTTACTAAAGAGAGGGTAGTCTGGGCACCCCGGGCTGGAATCTTTACCACGGATATGGAGATAGGCGACTCAGTGGTTGCTCGCCAGGTTATAGGTCGGCTTGGAGACTGGTCGGTGAGGGCACCAGTAGGCGGCATGCTACGTGGGCTGCTAAGGAGCGGGGTAAGGGTATCAAATGGCAGTAAGCTTATCGAAGTTGACCCGGTAAATGATAAGGCTATCTGCAGTTTTATTGCTGATAAGATCAGGGCAATCGCTGACGGTGTCCTTGAGGCAATACTGATGAGATTCAACGCAGAGGTAGAGTATGCTAGAGATTTACCAGGAACTAGTTGACATAATATCAAAGGGGGAACGGGCGGTATTAGCCACCATTATCTCCAGTCATGGCTCCACTCCACGAAGAGCCGGGGCAAGAATGCTAATTAAGGAAGATGGTAGCTTTGTCGGCACAATAGGTGGCGGGGGGACGGAACATCAAATACGCCGCAAGGTGGCTGAGGTAATGAAGTCAGGTGAGCCGCAAATAGTGCACTTTGACCTTTCGGGAAAAGAGGCGGCACTGGAGATGATATGCGGCGGACAGATGGATGTCTTTCTTGAGCCAGTCCTGCCCTCAGCAACGCTCTATCTCTTTGGGGCGGGGCATACCTCCCAGAGCACGGCGGCGATGGGCAAAATGCTCGGGTTCCGGGTCATAGTAATAGACCCGCGCCCGGAATATAACAGTAGTGACCGATTCCCCAACGCTGATAAATTGATAGTTGACGAGTATGATAGCGCCTTCTCTAAATTAAATGTGGACGAAAACAGTTACATTGTCATCTATACCACCGGCCATATCGTCGACGAACAGTGCCTGCGGTTTGCGGTTGGCACCGAGGCAAAGTACATCGGTATGATCGGCAGCAAGAAGAAGGCTAAAGAAGTCAAAGAGCGCCTATTACGCAAGGGAATATCCCCACAGATCCTGGACGCAGTTCATTCCCCGATTGGACTGGAAATAGGTGCCGAAACTCCTGAGGAGATTGCCATAAGCATCCTCGCTGAGATAATCGAGGCTAAAAGGGGTGCTCGGTCCACGATGGGCCGAAATTTAAGCCATTAGCGCTCCGGTCATTCGGGAAGTGTCCGGTGATGTTAGAGCGGTCATCGGTGGTATTAGTGGGGTAGGGAAGTGGCTACCGCGACCGTCACCCGTCCCAAAATCTAAAATTATTGTGAAACTGCCTTAATTGTTGTTAGGTGGTCTTGGAATGAGCGTAGTTGTGGCGATGAGTGGTGGCGTAGATTCCTCGGTAGCGGCAGCCATTCTTAAGGAAGAGGGCTATCACGTAATTGGCGTTACCATGCAGATTTGGCCCCTGGGTAAGCAGGCCGGTGACGCCGATAGATTCGGCGGCTGTTGCGGCACTGGTGCCATAGAGGATGCTAAAAGAGTAGCCTACAAGCTGGGTATCCATCACTATGTAATGAATTTCAGGAACATCTTCGCTGAACAGGTTATCGCCGATTTTTGCCGCGAATATAGCTTGGGAAGGACGCCGAATCCTTGTATCCGATGCAACCAGTATATCAAGTTCGATGCCCTGCTTGAGAGAGCGAGGCAGCTGGGTGCTGATTATGTGGCCACCGGACACTACGCCCGAATAGAGAAGGATCAGGGTAAAGGGAGATACCTGCTCAAGAAAGGCGTTGACCGACGCAAGGATCAGTCCTATGTACTCTATCCACTGACTCAGGAGCAACAGCGACATGCCCGGATGCCCTTAGGTAATCTTACCAAAGAAACGGTAAGGGAAATGGCACGGGAGCTGGGGCTTTCTGTAGCCGCTAAGCTGGAGAGCCAGGAAATCTGCTTTGTCCCTGACAATGATTACCCTAAGTTTCTCAGAGAACATATTCCTGAGGCAGCAAGGCCAGGTCCAATCCTGGATAAGCAAGGGGCCATCCTGGGAGAGCACAAAGGAATACCTTTCTATACTGTAGGGCAGCGCAAGAGGCTGGGTATATCAGCCGGGGAGCCGTTATACGTAACGGCCATCGACCCAGAAAGAAATGCCATTATTGTCGGCAGTAAGCAAGAGGTATATGCTAGTGCGCTTGTGGCTTCCAGGCTAAACTGGATAGCTATTGATAAGCTGAGGCAGCCATTCCCCGTATGGGCCAAGATAAGGTATCTCCACCAGGAGGCTGAAGCGGTGGTAACCCCGTTGGATGGTAATCAAGTTCAGGTAAAATTCAGCGAACCGCAGTTAGCCGTCACCCCAGGTCAGGCAATAGTCTTTTATGATGGCGATACCGTAGTGGGTGGTGGAACAATAGAGCAGGTAATGCCTGATGCCTAGCTAGTTAACTAACATGGTTTCCTTCGTATCCCAGAGAGTACCACAGCCGGCATGGGGATACTAGAGCTATTAACATTGCATAGCCTATCTTTTGGTAATGCATCTTAAAAGCTCTGCATATTCTTTTTACCACGGGGTTGAAACACCCACAAAAACCTCTTCCGCTGATGCTTTAAGCAGGGTGAAGTTGACATAAATAGGAGCTATCCTTTTATTATCTTTTTCGTTATACTATATGCACATGGTAACGCCGTATTGCCAGTCCCGACGTTTGGCTGGCAGGAGTTGTCAGGTGCAAAATGAGGAGAGCCTGGTCCAGCGAGCGCAGCAGCATGACCAAGAGGCTTTTGCCCAGCTATATGAGGAGCACTTCGATAAGATTTATCGTTATCTTGTGTTCAAGATAGGCAATGAGGCGGAGGCAGAGGACATGACCCAACAGGTCTTTCTAAACGCCCTCCAGTCTATCTCTTCTTTCAGGTGGAAGGGGGTGTCTTTCTCAGCTTGGCTATTTCGCATTGCTCATAACCTGGCGATTGACTTTGTGAGGAGGAAAGCAAAGCGCGCTACCGTACCGCTTGGCGAATCGATGGCAGCAGGTGGTCCTGACCTGCAGTTGGTGGTAGAACAGAGGTTGGAGATAGAGCGGCTAGTATCGGCTGCCCAGAACCTGACTCGTGTGCAGCGTGAGGTGATTTCGTTGCGTTTTGCCGGCGGATTATCTGTGGCTGAGGCGGCCAAGGTTATGGGTAAAAGCCAGGGAGCGGTAAAGGCGCTTCAGCATAGTGCAATAGTAGCTCTGCGCAGGACAATGGTTGGATAGTGTCATGAAAAATACTAAATTCGATAATATTCTGGATGATTGCCTGGAACGGCTGCTGGCTAAGGGTGAGACCGTAGAGGAGTGTCTGGCTAGCTATCCGGAGCAGGCGGCAGTGCTTAAGCCACTACTGGAGACAGCTCTTATCGCACTGCGCGTATCGGCTATGCAGCCGCGACCTGAGTTCCGGGCCAGGGCCAGGTACCAGTTTCACGCTGCTCTCCAGGGAATGAGAGTGAAAAGGGGATTTTTACCGTTCGCCCTGCCGCGCTGGGCAACAGTAGTGGCCGTGGCTCTTGTCTTACTGGTCGCCGGAGGCGGCACAGTAGCCACTGCCAGTACCAGTATGCCCGATGAGCCCCTTTATCCCGTGAAGCTGGCAACAGAGCAGGTGCAGTTGGCATTTACACCCACTGACATAAGGAAAGCGGAAATGCATGCTAACCTGGCGAACAAAAGAGTGGCTGAGATAGTTATTATGGCCAGCAAGGGTGACCCGGAGCGCTTGGAGAAAGTTACCCAGCGGTTCAACACCAACCTGATAATGGTGGCTGCCCTGGCTAGAGCTCTAGCCAGAGAGGAGAAAGCAGCGATAACGAAGGCGCCAGCATTAGCACCAGCACCAGAACTAGCTCCCCTGTCACCAGATGAGGCGGGGCGGGACAATCTTGATTTTCCTAAAGATGAGAGATTGGTTAGGCTGCGGATGGCCGTGGCCCGGTATGCTATCAGGCATCCGGCCATGCTGCGGGCTAGACTGGAAACAGCGCCTGAGTCAGCCAGGCCGGCACTGCGCCGGGCGATAGCTATTGCTGAGGCCCGCTATCGGCAGGTCCTGGAAGCCGTCGGCGATCAGGGTGGAGACAGGTAGCTATTGACATTTTTGTAGAAATTTTAAGGTCGCCACTAACCAAGTGGCGGCTTTTTCGTTATATATGGTGAGGATAAATTCGGCAGGAGGTAAATGGCAAAAATGAAACTGAAGGCTCTCAAAATAGCGGTATTGCTGACATTGGCTGCTGGTTTGGTGGTGGGTTTGGCACTTCCAGGGCTGGCCGCTTCAGATGAGGCAGTGCCTGAGACTGAGTGGAAGCCACTGCCCCGGATACTGAGAGGCGTGGTGGATACTGTTGACGACGAGAACCAGGAATTCTTTACTGTTCAAGTCGGGGAAAGGAGCGTTGAGATTGAGGTTGATGAGGCCACCAGATATTTCAGGCTAAATGTCCCCCGAAAGCTCGTCGCCCAGTTACGGCATAGAATGGCGCCAATGTTATCGGAAGGTCAAGAAAGAGCGGAGCTTACGGCAAAACCAACGATGCCAAGGAAGTTAAGGGCTGTAGATCAGGCACCTTCATTGGCAATGGGGCGAGCTTCTAAGAACCGGGCATTATTGCAGGTAGAAAATCGGGGGTTAGCACCAAACCTGCTGCCTGCTGGCTTGGGCAAAGAGAAACCCAAGCACCTTCAGGGGAATTTGAAGTGGCTTCGCCAGTTTGGTGAAAAGGCTACCTTTGATGATATGGCGGTTGGTGATAGGGTAGTGGTAGGAGTAGCACCCGGAAATGGCAAACCTCTGGCTAAACTGGTACTCATTATCAAGCCCGCAGCTTATGATCGTGTCAGCGGCACCATCCTTGGCGTAGATGAGGATACGATAACTATAGATCCGGCATCGGATACAGAGGATGAACCAGTCATACTCATCTATGATGAGCATACCACTTTTGTTCTGCGGGGCACTCCTTATCTCGAGACAGGCATGAAGGCTGTGGCTATCTACGTGGAAACAGATGATGGTCTGCTAGCCAAGAGAGTAATGGCTAGGGTACAGCCGCTTGAATAGTGACTGAGTCATCATTTTGTCCACATCCCCTTGCCCGCCTGCCTTGCCTTTGCTTCCAGCTCCTCCAGATAATTATGGTATTTGGTATCTGGCGGGTAGGGTTTAGCCCGGGCCAGCCCTCGTCTTACTAACTCGGCGTTAACAAATATGCTATCAACATACACGTAGCGCAGCAGTCGGCCGTATCTGTCGGTGTTGGAGACGTCTCGTTCCAACCGGACCGTCTTACCCGCTACCAGCTCACGGTTAGCCTGCCAGGCTTCAATACCAAAGGCTTCCACTTTGGGGTAAACCTCAGGGGTATCAATCCCAATATACCTCACCCGGGAGCCGTCGGCAGTCATAATTGTATCGCCGTCAATAACCTGAGTGACCGTGGCTGTATCTGGAAGTGAGTCGCACCCGCTCAGGGGCAAAAGTAGAAGGATAGCAGCCAGGGGCCAGGTTAGGCAGTTTACAAGGCGAATCTTAGGTTGATACCTTCTGACGATCATGTATTGCCCTCACCGCTAATCAACCGCCCTATTTTAGCTATATTTGGGCGGCATCATCAACAGCCTCTATTCCATTCTCGCCAGTAATTAAGTAAAATAGTGAGCAGGAGGGCAGCTATGTATGAAGAGGTATTTCTTTTCGCGGCTAAGGCCGGCGCTTTAGAAGGGCATCTGTATCGAAGACGGAAGGTGGAATCTCTCACCAACTGGATAGATAACATAAGCCGGATGTACCACGAACTAGCGCCAGCGGCAAAAAGGGAGGTTAGCCCCGCTTTTATCCCTGTGTTGGAGAGGACATTGAAATACGGGCATAAAGTGCTGGAGATGGGGCTCAGGGAAAAGCTACAGCAATTGCTGGCGGCGGCTTCGGCTGAAGCGGGGATGCAGAAAGCTGGATAAACACCATACGCTGTCTAAAGGTAGACCTCTACTTCTACGGGGTCACCATTGCTGAGTGAAAGGGCTTGCTTTATATTTACGGCGGAGATGATTTCCAGTTGATCCGGCGGGTAACTGGCTACCAGGGGGATGATAGCCGCGCCTTTAATCCTGCCGCCGACCAAAACAGGGAAGCTTATAGCGGTACAGAGGTTTTCATCCTCAGGGGGTATTTCTATCCCTTTGGCTTTCCTCATGGTGTTGAGCTTTTCCCCATCTTCAGCTAGGACGGTGATATTAAAGGTGCCGGGGTAGGGATTGATGCCCAGTTTATCTATGAACTGCTTCTTAATCCAGGGGATTTCTGTAAAAAACCGGGACTGCCCGATTCCACGGGTAATTATCCCGCGGAGCTTGATAACCTCAGACTTGTTGCTACCCTCTGTTTGGCAAGTCATGTCAGTTGTTAATTTAAACCGAATAACGGGTGATAGTCAATGATGACATTCTGTCCCAGGATGAAAGGCCCTGGTGACTGGTGCCATCGCTGCTGCAAAAGCCATAGACCGTGTGTTAAAATAGACTCGTTGCCCGCCGACCGAAGAAGCTGTAAAGCAATGGTGGGAGTTGAGGCAATCAGGTGGTGAGAGGGGGAATCTAGCTGGATGAAAGCGATAAGGACGCAAGATTTAACCAAGCGCTTTGGCGATCTGATTGCCGTGGACCACGTTAGTCTTGAGATAGAGTCAGGGGAACTATTTGGTATGCTCGGACCTAACGGGGCAGGGAAGACAACCTTTGCCAAAGTGCTGTCCACTTTGCTAAAGCCCACCTCAGGCTATGCCGAGGTATGGGGCAACGATGTTTCCCTGAAACAGGACGAGGTGAGACGGTGTATCGGGATCGTTTTTCAGGACTTGAGCATAGATGAAAAGCTGACGGGCCGGGAAAACCTTGATTTTCATGCTAAGATGTATGGCATGAGCCGGCAGTTGCGGAAAGAAAGGATAGACGAGGTACTGGACCTGGTTGATTTAACGGCCAAAGCGGACATCCAGCTTGAAGCCTATTCCGGCGGTATGCAGCGCCGGCTGGAAATCGCCCGCGGCCTGATGCACCGCCCCAAGGTGCTGTTCCTGGATGAGCCGACTCTGGGACTGGACGTACAAACGAGGAGGCATATCTGGGAGTATGTACAGGAGTTGAACCGCAGGGAAGGGGTGACGGTGTTCCTGATGACTCATTACATGGAGGAGGCTGACTACCTCTGCGACCGGATAGCGATAATCGATAGCGGCCAGATAATCGCTCTGGACACACCGCAGAATCTGAAGCACCTGATCGGTGCCGATGTCATTTCGGTTCAGGTTGACAGTGGAGCAAACATAGAAAGCCTGCTCAGTAGTTTTGACTGGGTGGAGTGGGTGACCGACGAAGGCGGTGTCATTAACGTAGGCGTCAAGAACGGGGAGACAAGGATCCCAGAAATCGTGCTTACTGCCCATCAGGCTGGGATAGCCATTAAATCAATAAGTGTGCGCGAACCAGACCTGGAAGACGTGTTCTTAAAGTTTACGGGAAAGAAGATACGAGAAGAAGAAGGGGATGCCCGACAATACATTAGAAGATTGATGAGATCGTATCGTATGAAGAGGTAAGCTATGGAGTTGTCGTTGATTTATGCCCTCTGGTCGAGGGAGTTAAAGAGATTCGTTCGTATGAAAAGCCGGATAGTCGGTTCCCTGGGGCTGCCGGTATTCTTCCTCGTCTTTCTGGGGATGGCACCGATCCAACTCCCCAATGCCACGGCTGGCGGCTATATAAGTTTTCTTGCCCCGGGCATCGTCGGTATGATACTGCTCTTTGCCTCGATGGGTGCCGGGCTGTCCGTCCTGTTTGATAAGGAATTCGGCTTTCTGAAGGAGATAATGGTATCTCCGGTGAGCCGGCATACCATTGTTCTGGGAAAGACGGCCGGTGGAATGACAACGGCACTGATACAGGCGCTGCTGATACTGGTCTTAGCGGTGCCACTGGGGTTGAAGCTGACGGGGATCCAGTCCGACTTTACTATCAGCGGATTTGTGCTCGGCGTCTTGCTGTCAATCGTTTTCATGATTCTTATCGGGCTTACCTTTGCCGGTCTTGGAGTTGCCTTTGCCTCCAAGATGAAGGATTTTCACGGCTTCACGCTCGTATGGAATTTCATAGTCTTCCCTGTCTTCCTTCTCTCCGGCGCCTTGTTTCCGCTGGATGCCTTCCCCCGGTGGCTCCAGTATCTGGCTTATGCTAACCCCCTGACCTATGGGGTTGACGGCTTGCGGGGCAGCCTGACCGGAGCCGCAAGCTTCCCCCTGTTTCTAGACCTTGCCGTTCTGGTGGCAAGTAGCGTGGCCATGATTGTCATTGCGGCGTACCTATTTGCTAATACCGAAGTTGACTGAGTAACAGTATGACTGGCCGGGCTTTAAGGCCGCAGTTTTTCGGTTTATGAAGAGATTTACCGGTTCTGACGCCGTCCTCTATGCAATCAGCTTGGGTGGCGATACCGATACCATCGGGGCGATGACCGGCGCTATCTGTGGAGCCTACCTCGGCGTAGAGTCTATCCCCGATAGCTGGAGGAGCAAGCTTGAGAATAGGCTGTACCTGGAGGAGCTGGCTGATAAGCTACTGATTAAAAGCAACGAGCTTAGGCAAGGCAGATTCTAAGGGTAGGCTGAACCACAAGACCACGATTATTACATATTGATAGAACTAAGTATCTTGACAATCATGGCTAATTAAGCTAGTGTAGTGGTCAACTACAGGTATGGTGTGCTGATAACATTGGTTGAGTGTGGGGCACATAGCCTGAAAAACTGAGGAGGTGTTAGTGTCACAAGGCGTCTATCCGGTATCTATCAGTGGTGAGCTTACCGAGCCGCCAGTGAAAGGGGCGGGAGCAGCATTATTTCAGAGTTCTAGATGAGAGCTCATGGTTTGAGCTATAAAAAGCGTAAGGAGGTGCTATCATAGTGCAAACTTTGACTGTGTACCCGATGAGTTTGTCTGTAGACTATCCAGAGAAATTAAACAGACTGACCACTTTATTCCGGATTTTCACAGCTATTCCAATCCTCATTGTCATAGGCTTATTAACCAGTACTGGAGATGGTGGGGGTGGAGATGGTGGCTGGAGTTACCAGTATGCAGTTGCTGGACTTGTTGTTCTACCCCTCGTATTAATGCTGCTCTTCCGGCAAAAGTATCCTAAGTGGTGGTTTGACTGGAATGTAGCGCTAATTAAGTTCAGCACCCGCGTTGAGGCTTACCTGGCGCT
>SDBU01007000.1_pt1 | contig 13124 bp, 9 predicted proteins | sample 2277071 | NCBI WGS metagenome assembly SDBU01 (sample SAMN10397929, study PRJNA504765) | marine sediment metagenome | isolation source: marine sediment core GS08_GC12, 126 cmbsf | place: Arctic Ocean: Gakkel Ridge, Loki's castle | collected 2008 | reverse complement strand
ACGTTGAGCGCAAGAAATCGAGCGTGAGAGGAAAGAACAAAGTGCTATTCAATTGTTAACTTGCCATAAGATCACATTATCCGATACACTCTCTACTGAGATTCGTTGTCATTGTGATTGAGTTGGAATAAGACGTGAAGGGAGGAGAGGTGTTCGAGGATTTGTGATGAGCAAGTGCTAGAGGGTAAGTTAGAGCTTTGAGGATTATGGGGAGGATCAATGCTAAGGAGAGAGGTTTAATGGGGAAACCGTCAAAGTTGACGGTATGCCGTTTTGGCTCTTTCGAGTCTCTCGGCGGCTCCTGTTCTCTCGAAGATTTCAATGGCTTGGGAGAGGTGTTCCTGGGCCCGGTCTGCTTCTCCTTTGTCTCTCAACACCAGTCCAAATTCATAGTAGCTCTTGCCGAGTTCGTGTTCGTTTCCCAGGGCCTTCAGTATGTCTATGCTCTTTGAGAAATGCTTTTCCCCTTCTTCCCATTGTTGGCGTCCGAGGGCCATAACTTTTCCCAACACCCGGTGCGCCGCTCCTTCGAAGACCTTGTCGCCGGCCTTGCGGGCCATTTCAAGAGAAGCCTGGCCGAATTCCAGGGCCTCTGTTACTTCGCCGAGGGCCAGGCGAACCTCAGCCATGGCCTGATAGGTTTCTGGCAGAAGCCATTCGCACTCAATATCTCCACAAATACCCACTGCTTCTTCCAGGTGGTCAAGAGCCTGAGGGTAATCTTCCTTGCGAGAGAGAATCAGCCCCAGATTGGTGTGGGATATGGCCAGCCCATAAATGTCCCCGATCTCTTTCTCGAGCTCGAAGCTTTGGCGATGGTATTCAAAGGCCCTATCATAGTTGCCCTGGCGCTCATAGACTACCCCGAGGTTGTTGTAAAGAATGGCAGTGCCGTGCGTGTCCCTATTTTCTATTCTTATGGCCAGGCTCTTCTCGAAGTGCTCGGTGGCGCGGGGATAATCGTTCCAATTAAGGTAAATAGACCCCAGGTTGTTATATATCCTCGCCCTCTCCTTCCGGCTGTCCACGTTATCAGGTAGCTTCTCTACCATATCCAGGCTCTGTTGGCAGAGTCTGATGGCCTCCTCATATTGCCCTCGACGAATATTCAAGAACGCCATGCCACTATCCAGCCTGACCATCTCCAGCGAGGGGCCATCGGATTCAAGAATCCGCCTGCCGGTTCTAAAATGCTCCAGGGCCAGATCACGCCCCCCGTTCCTCTCATATACCCTGCCCGTCTTGCGATGAATCTCGGCTACCCGCCTTTTGTCCAGCCCTTCACCCGCGCCGTCCAACACCGACTTGGAAGTGAGAACGGCTTTGTAGCTTTCTATCGCTTTTTGATGCTTTCCCACCAGGGCATAAACATCGCCCAATCCTTCGTATATGGTTGCCAGCTCCTGCTCGCTCTCCGCAAGTTCCAGCGCCCTCTGATAATAAGCGATGGCTTCCTCATTAGCGTAGAGTTCTCTGGCCCTGTCACCAGCCCCAATGGAGTATCTCAGCGCTTTTTCCCTATCCCCTCCTGCCGCAAAGTGATGGGCCAATCGGCTGACCACCTCGTCGAGGCGATTACGGTATTCCGTCTCCAGAGCCTCGCCCACTCGCCGATGCACTTGCTGTCGCCTGGCCCCGCTCATCTGCTGATAGGCCACTTCCCTGACCTTGTCGTGGTTGAAGTCGTAGCTGCTGCCCTTGATGCCTACTTCGACCTCTTTGATCAACTGGGCCCGCAGCAACTTGTCGAAGGCATCCAGGGCCTCGTCCTCGCTTTTGTCGCAGGCTCTCTTGACGGTGACAAAGTAGAACTGCTGGCGGAAAACTGCGGCCGTCTCCAGCACCTGGTAGCTTACGTCGTCTAAACGGTTGAGGCGGGCTTGAATGACGTCGCGCACACTGGCAGGAATCGGTATTTGAGTATAGCTGGTGGCGAAATCCCTGAGGTCCGTGCTCCAGCCGTGCTCATCTCGATATAGGATGCCTTCCTCGAAGAGGGAGCGGATGACCTCGGAGATGAAGAAGGGGTTGCCCTCGGTCTCTCGATACAGTCTATGACTGAATTTCTCGCCCCCGCTCTCCATGCCCGCCATCTCTCTGATCAGAGTAGTCACCGCCTCAAGGGTGAGGCGGCGCAGGGTGATCCTGGCGAGAAGGCCATCCTGCTTGAAGCTGCGCATGGTATTCGTTAGTGGCTCGTTCAGGTCTTCAGTGCGATAAGCACCTATAAGCAGCATCCTCTCCCTGGTGACGTGGCGAGCCAGGTACTGGAGAAGGGTGAGGGTCGCTTGATCGGCCCAATGGAGGTCATCAATAAAGAGGATCAGAGGGTGTTGGCGTGAGAGAGCAACTAAAAACTGGACGACTCCCTCGAAGAGGCGGCTGCGTTCTGTGTCGGAATTTAGGGGAACACTGTTGGGGAGATCTGGTAGGGCCTCGCTCAGTTCGGGGATCAGCTTGCTCACTTCTCTGAGCCACAGGCGGGATACCTGAAGCCTGCTTAGATCCAGTGTTGGTAGATAGCCTCGCAGGGCCTCGACCAACGGCTGATAGGGCAGCGCCATTTCGGACTCGTAGCAGCGGCCTATCAGCAGGTGAAAATCGGGCTCTGCCCGATCAAGTAGCTCCTGTACCAACCGGGTCTTGCCAATTCCGACCTCGCCGTCAATGATGACCAGTTGTCCCCGTCCCCGGCTGGCGGCCTCCAGATGGCGGATCAACTGGGCGTACTCCTTGTCTCTGCCGACGAGGCTGGAGCTCAAATACTCCGGCTTCGGCCAGGGCCGAAGCGGCGATGGACGGGGTTGCCACTGGATTTCGATACTCGGCGCCTCCATTTCCCTGGCTGGGGGTTTCACCAATTCCTGGCGGAGTATCTGCTCGTAGAGAGTCGTGGTCTCGGCCAGTGGGGCGACGCCTAATTCCCGCTCTGTGACCTCCTTGCATATTTCGTACTGGCGCAGGGCCGCGCTGCGATTGCCAGCCAGGTAGTACAGGCGCATCAATTGGCGGTGAATGTTTTCCTGAAGGTTATCGCGGCCGAGTATTTGAATAGCGTAGGCGATGGCCTTCTCGTATTCGCCCTGCCTGCTACAGTAATCACTCAGCTCTGTAAGAGCCTCCAGGAATCGTCTCTGTAACCTCTCCCGCTCGAAAAAGGACCAGTCTTCGAATTCGTAGCTATCTTTGACGATGAAACCCTCGAGGAAATCGCCCCGGTACAGCTCCACCGCCTGGCCGCAGTTGTCCATCCTAACCCGTTCACCCTCGGCTTTTTTATCTAGCAGCCTCTCAAACTCCTCGGCGTCCAGCCAGTAATCGGCCTCAGGGTTAAAGCAGAGGGTGTTGCTTTCGGCCAAGATGTATCTCTCGGCGGGCTTATTGCCTGGCACCAGGTCGCGACGCAACTCATAGAGGGTGTTGCGCAGGCTACCTTTGGCCTGGCGTTCGCTGGTCTCTCCCCAGAACAGGGTGGCCAGCTTCTCTCGGGAATGAACCTGGCGGTTGGAGATCAGGTAGTAGAATAGAGCCAGGGCTTTCTGGGAGGTAATAGGAAGCGGAGCATCACCGCAGATAATAGTGGGGGAGCCAAAAAGATATACTTTCAAAGCCGTCATCATTGCCCTCCTCGGGCCGATGGGGGTGAAGAGCGAGGCAATAAGGATTGTAATTCACGCCTTGCCACTACCTGAATCAATAATCAGGGTTTCCCACTTATTATAACGTAAAAATGCCGTTTTAGATACGGCCTGAATCTTAAAATTTTGCCACCAATTTACTCTCTCCCCAGTTCTAGCTCACCGCCGCAGTTGGGGCACTTGTGCAGGGGAGTCTTGACGCTGAATTCGCTGCCACAGTAGGCGCAGCGGCGCACAACCTTTACCTCCACCAAGCCGGGGAAAACGTAGAGATCTTTGTCGGCCCTGCGCTCCCTCCGGCACTCGCCCCTTCGCTCCAGCACGCCGAGGGCCCGATGAGCAGCCTCAGTGGGCACATTGAGCTCGGCCACGATCTGGGCCAGGCTGACCTCGGCCCCACCTCTAGCCCGTGCCAGATCAATTATGCTGTCGGCCAGGCGCTCAGGCTCTAACTGCTGCTCCCGCCGCCAGGTGAGTGCGCTCCAGGCAGCCAGGCCACCGCCAATGACGAGCAGGATTACCGACAGAGGCAGCCGCCCCGGATTGGTGGTAGCCGCGCACAGGAAGATGAGCCCCAAGGCCAAGAGAACCCCTGAAATCCCAAAAGCTACCATCATAAGCGTTCGTTTCATCTCATCCCCTCCATTTCTCGGTTGACTCGGTCAGGGCCTGGCCGAGGCGGTTGAACATGCTGGTGACGGCCTCATCGCTCAGGTCGCGCTGAATGACCGGCCGCGCTGCTTCCAGAAACTCCGTGGGGTGAGCACACAGTCGGGCATCGTCACGCATCTTAGCCCTTAAGCCATCCCACTGGTTGTGAAAGGCGATCACTGAGTCGGGCAGTCGCACCTTGAGCTGCGGGAGGAACTCGCCGTGCATGCGCTGCTCTCCCATTAGCCCTCCTACGCTCTCCTGGAAGCTGTCCATCCCTTTCCCCACGCTATCCAAAAGGGCGATGAGCCCCCCCACCGTCCCTAACCCCTCCTGGTAGGCGTCGGTCTTGATGTTGAGCTCAATCATGGTTTTCAAGCCGGGCCTCAGATCACCGGGACAAGGGACGCGCTCTTTCAGGTTGTCCAGGACGTGGCGGACTGCTCGTTTCACTGCCAGGCTCTCCCGCTGCGCGTCGTCGTCCAGGTATGTCAGCTCCCGCTTCAGCTCAGCAACCGTGATGCTAATCTCGCGCCACTGACTCTGCAAGGCTTCTTGTCCAGCCTGGAATTCCTGCTGGTGGGTCTGCCACTCCTGGCGTACCTCCCCCAGGTTTCGGGCCAGGGCCTCCAGTTGGCCGATGACGCGGTGGCGCTGGCGGTCCAGCTTGGCGATGGAGATGAAACGGATGATAAAGCCCAGGCCTCGGGAGCGCTGGGAAATCTCCGAGTTGAGCTGGGCCAGCTTCGTTTCCAACGCAGCCCGCTGGGCCTTGTATGACTCCTCGCGCTCATCTAGCCGGGGGTTGAGTTGGCGCAGAGCCTTTGTCTGTTCTTGAGCCTGGACCAATACAGCGTCGGCCTCCGCCTGGGTCTGGGGAATCAGCTTCTCCCGCAGCTCCGTCCTGCGCTCGGCCAGGAGGCGACGCTCCTCGACAGCCCGCTCGTCTATCCGGGCTCGCAGCTCTGGGCCGAGGTTATCCAGCTTCTCGAACAGCGTCTCGGTCAGGCTTGCCAGTTGGGCGTCGTGGTCGGCCTTGAACTCCACGTAGGCACTGTTGAAGCCCACCTGGATCTCCTCCACCTCGCGCCCCACGGCATTGATCTTGCGCCTGTTATCCGATAGGAAATCGTTTAGTTGATCCAAAGAGACTGCTCGGGTCATATAACACCTCCTGGTATAATAGATTTCGTGGGTGGTTGACATTACCGCCAGTACGAGTAAACTATCTCCGCCCCATTACAGGGAGAGGTCGGAGCCCGTTGACAAAGATGGGAGACGCACAAGGTCACTGTCCCGTTCCGGCCTCTCCGACGGGGACACTCACATTCATCAGGAGGTGCCAGTCATGAGCCGGAAAAAGCGTACTCACCTGCGGGGTGAGCGAGGACAAGCGTTTGCCGACAAGATTCGTGGGATTCCGTTGGATCAGATCCTGTGCGTCTCCCTGGACATCCACAAGTGCTTCCACGTGGTGATCATCCACAATGCGCTGGGAGAGATCGTGACGCCCACGTTCGAGATCGACGTCTTCCAAACCGGATATGAGCAGTTGTGTCAGGCCGTCGCCCGGACAGATGCCAAGGTGGTTCTGACCGGTATGGAGCCGAGCAGCCACTACTTCGAGAACCTGGCTCGACATCTGCACGAACGCCCCCAGCCGGTGACGTTGATCAATAGCTTCGCCGTCAAGAAGAATCGAGACCAGCAAATGATGCAGTACGAGAAAGACGACGAAATCGATACAGCCGCCATTGGCGACCTGTTGCGGCGTGGAGAAGGCTCACCGTTCAATCCACCGACCGGGATCTACTTGCAACTCCAGCACCTGGATCGGGTGCGTATCAGCAAGGTCAAGATGCGCACCATGTTGCAGAACCAGATCATCGGTCACCTCGACCGTATCTTCCCCGGCCTGGTGATCATCGGAGACGAAGCCAAAGACCGTTATGAGCCTTTGTTTGCCACCGACCTCTGGAAATGCCAGACTATGCAGCATCTGATCCGAGTGTGCCCTGACCCACGCAAGCTGGCTGCCATGTCCCCACACGAGTTGATAGAGGCTTTCCACGCCCACAACTATGCGATGGGCCCCGTCAGAGCCGCCAGGATCATCGCCTATGCCCAAAAGGTGTTGCTGCCAGACCCTGAGTTGGTCGCCATCCGCTGCCAACTCTTGCCACACGATTTGGCGCTGCTGGAAGACGTCGAGCATCACATTGCCCAACTGGAAGACGATCTGCGCGCATTGCTGGCCGAAACGCCTTACCAGGTGTGGACCAAACTCAAGGGACTCAGCGACATCCAGGTCGCCAGCCTGGCGGCAGCCATCGGCGATCCTGCCAACTACAAATACGCCGCACAAGTCTTCCGACGCAGCGGCCTGGTTCCCGGACGCAATGACTCGGGCACTCGCCAGCGCAAAGGCAAGGGTAAAAAGATCGTCAAGGTCGGCGACGTCTATCTCCGCCGTGCCTTGATGAACGCGCTGGCAACTTTGATCTTGCACCAGATCGTCTTGCGTGACTATTACAACAAGCTCAAAGTGTCCAAGCCTGCGGGCGTCGCCCGCGTGGCCACCGCACGCCGCGCCATCGGCATCTTGTGGGCCATATTGCGTGACCAACATTCCGAGACCCTGACTCTCAAGAAAGGAGTCAAAATGTAGATCACTTCCCTTGCTTTCGTGTCGCGGGTCAATCTCCGCACGTGTGATCCTGACCACTGAACCGTTGCCGTAGGCAACGCGCCAGGCGGACCGGGGGCCGGCCGTTCACCTCCTTGAGGCTAACCAGACCCTCGCCCTGAAGCTTGGACCGCCCCCGGAACGTGGCGCTGAAACCCTGGATAACGTAAGGTGAGCCCCTGCCTCTGGCACGCTCGAATACCAGGATAGGGATAACAGCGTCCGTCGCCCTTCTGCGATCGCTGGCAAGTTGTACTTGCTTCTGTTCATCTGCTCAGCATCGCCCGTTCGGTACATAGTTTGACCTGCGGCTCGAAAACTCGAAATTTTGCGAGTTATACTCACACGCCTACTCACTGCTCAATTGTAAAGGAACTTGACAACATGATAGTAAGCTTAAGGTGCAACGCACTTTCGAAGTGCGTTGCACCTGGTCTGCTTACATCCCCACTCCCTTGACCTTTCCCAGGTAACGCCTTTTCAAGCTCCAGGTCAGTCGCTCCCAAACCGAGGTCTTGGCCATGTAGGGAGCTATCTCGGCGAAGGTGCCCTGCTCATCCCAGTAGAGGGGACAGGCTCCGCAGCAGATGTGGGCCAGCTCGCACTCCTGACAACCTGGGGGCAGAAACTCCTTGTCCCGCCAATAGCGAGCCGACCGCCGATTCCAGAGGGTGGCGAAGTCCTCGGTAAGCAGGTTGCCGATGCCCTCCTCGAAGCTGGAGCAGGGCAGCACTGCCCCGTCGGGGGCAATGGACAGCAGCCCGTCGGCCGCTGAACAGGACTGGGAGCCCAGACCGTGCTGGGCAGGGTTGAAGAGGCAGTAGGGAACCGGCGAGTACCAAACGAAGCGCATTCCCCGCTCCTCGGCCCTGGCCTTGAGAGAGAGAGCCAGGTCGCCGATGGCCTGATAATTGATATCGGGCACGCCCACAGCCCCGCCGGTGCGAATGACCATGTTCATGGAGAGGTATTCCATGCCCATCTCGGCCAGGAAATCAATGAGGTCTGGTAGGGCCTGTCGGTTCTTTTGGTTGATGGTAGTGTTGGTGTGAGTGTGGATGTCGGCCGCCCGCAGATTGCGCACTCCCTGCACCGTGCGCTCGAAGGCTCCTGGGTGGGCCACCACCTCATCGTGGACGGCAGCCTCTCCCGCCTCCAGGCTGATCTGGGCCGAGTCCAGCCCCGCCTCGGCCAAGCTGGCCACGTAACCTGCGTCAGCGCACCTGATGCCGTTGCTGATGAGGTTAACCCTCATTCCCAGCCCTTTGGCGTGGGCGATCAGCTCCGGCAGGTCTTTGCGGAGAGTAGGCTCGCCGCCCGTGAAGGAGACGGTGGGCACCCTGGCCTGGTTCACGATCTTGTCCAGCACCAGCTTGACCTGGTCGGTGGCCATCTCCGGCACCTGGCGGCCTCGGTCGGGAGAGCTGGCGTAGCAGAAGAAGCAGCGGTTCTGGCAGCGGTAGGTGACGGCGATCTCGGAGAGGACGGGATATTTCCTCTCGTGGCTGCCGAAGAGGGTGGTCTTCACCGCTGGGGCGCAGCCGGCCTTATCCTGGAGCAGCAGCGAGAGACCCTGGAGTAGTTTCTCCATGTCCTCCTCGATACGCTCCGCAGGCACGCCGTAGCGCTCCGCCATCTCGGCTACGATGGCCTCGACGTCCAGCGGCTGACGGTCGTAGAGGGCCTTGAGCATCACTGTGGCGGTGGTGTTCAGGTTGTGCACCCGGTTGGGCCGCAGGATGAGCAGATTGTCCTCCGGCCGGACGAAGATGTAGTCGCGGGTGCTTTCTATGAAGCTGTTGGCGAATTGCTGAAGTTTATCGTTCACGCTTTATCTTAGCTCGGTCAAGAGAGGACAGCCAGCTTGTGGTACGTGGCGTCCGATTGGAGGGTATCCCCCTCCTTAGCGCCTCGGAACCAGGTGCCTAATTGCCATCCCGGCCCCATGAGGATGTTGCCCGACCAGAACACGCCGCTGTATTGTACAGCGTTGGCCCTGCTGGCCAGGCACATCCACTCATCAATGTCGGCGCCATAGACCGCCACATTGATCTCCGGCGTTGGGCCTGAGTTGTTCTTGGCGTGGATGCTGGTCAGCACCCACCACTCACCCTCAGGCACTTGAGGACCTAATATGAGCTCCCGATCGCTGTCGCAGAGCTTGAACAGATGCCAGGCCCCAGCTTCTTCGACTTGTGTAAGGTCTACCATTTCGTTTTCCTCCTGTTTTGATGGGTATGATGGTTTCTCAAATCCTTACTTCACTCCTCGGTAGAGTTATGTGCCGATTAAGAGAGTTTCTTTGGACTTGGTGTTGGTGGACAGGACATATTTATATAGGCCGAAATGCTCAACGCGCACGTGGCGCTTGTATCGCTTGAGCAAAGACACCAGCTCTGATTCAGAAGGTATACCATCGCTGCGATAAGAGACGACCAGAATACTCTCCTGATATCTGCGAAACAACTGGTCAAAAGCCGCGTGAATTCGTCTCTTATCTGTCCACTCCCTTGGCCGTGGCTTCAAACGACGATGCTTTGATTTGAGGTCTATATGTTTGCCCCACTCATCGTACATTGTCAAGCCCTCTAAGAAGTGATAGAACGCAAAGTAGTCCACAGGTGTGCCTTGCCTGGAGATGTAAGGTGTGTCTATATAAACCAGATCATACTCACCCGGCACATCAACAGCCTCGCAATTAAGGGCACGATTCGCTTGGCCATTGTCAAAGACAGCTCGATTGGCCTCTATGGCGAAAATGTGAAACCACTCCTCGAAGGGCCTATCCCAGGTGGTCTTGTTTCCAAACGAGCGCTCCACCTCTGCGAAGCGTAGATAGAGGTTCTTACGATGAAACAGATTATAGGGTCGCTTGATGATGCAGGCTTGACACAGGGCAAAGAACGCCAAAGCGAGCTTGTACGGGTCGCTGAGTTGGCGAATGTTGGTGATCGTCTGGTCAATCCAGGCGTTCTCCTCATCGGTGAAATAGACATCGGGAAAATTGTCTCGGACGAAACATGGATACGCGATTTCTGGGTGCCTCGTGAGAAGCCAGTCCACTTCCTCAGGGCTGAGGCGTACCTGTTTGTTCTCAATCAGTGCCAGACCAATGTAATAGTTGAAGCGGAGCAAGTCGTTATACGTAACCTGCTTACCTGCCTGCTTCAAGCGGTAGGCAACCGCACCAGTGCCGCCAAAGGCATCCAGGCAGGTCATGAAGTTCAGATCGGCGATTTGCTCCCAAATCCAGTTAGCAAGCTTTGCCTTGCTACCCAGATAGCGGGTGGAAGGAAACTTTGGCATGGTTCAGAATCAGCCCCACGGGGGCGAAAACACCTTTACAAATTTGGATGGGCCTTCGGCTATCAGGCAGGTGAATAGAACGCTTGTTCTGAGATACAAGCTATGGTTCGAAGACGTTCTGCGGCAGTTGACTACGCGCCGGCCGGATAGCCCAGGGCTTCTAGCCAATCATCTGTTTCCCGGCCGTCTGGGGTGTAGACCTTGATGCCCGCCAGCTGGAAGGGGCTCTTACCCTGCCGCTTGCCCCGTTTGAAGGGGTGCATATCGAACCACAGGATGAACAGGTTGAACCAGTTCTGGGCCGTCTTCCGATCGTGGAAGTGCCGCTTGGCCCACATGTAGGGCTTGAGGACGCTGTTGACCGTCTCCGCTGCACAACTGGTACGGATCACCCCTTCCAAGATGGTGAACAGTTCCTCGGCCAGGGCATGGGCCGTCCAGTCATCGGCAATCAGTTCGACAACCAGCTTCTGAGCGTCAGCGGCAGCGCTTCGGAACTGCTTGTGGCCATTGACCACGGCCCGGCTCAGGCGCCAGGCCCGGGCAACGGCGGCTTGGAAGAAAGCGCGGTCTTTCTCATCGGGAAAAGCACGGGCCAAATGCCGCTGCCAAGGGATGAGTTGCACTTCCAACCAGTCCAGAAAGGTCAACAACTCCTCTCGCTGGCGTTCCAGATAGGTCACCAGCCTTTGCACCAGTGGATGATCTAGCTGCCGCAGGCCCTCGATGGTCTCGTCGAGGAGCCATTGGTTGATCTCGCGGTCCCGGATTTCACCTGATCGCCAGTCCACGATCTCCAGGGCATCGCACAGACAGCCGCGCCAGAAGCGGAGTTCGCCGCTCATCTCGACCAGCTTTTCGGCCTCTGCTACGGCTTCAGCCCAGGTGTTGAAGGCGACCTCATCCCAGGGTTCGCTGTGCAAGGGCTGCTCTAGCTTCTCGGCCTGTTCTAGCTTCCGAAGAGCGATCCGCTCCAGGTCTGTGACCGCCTGCGTCGCTTTGCTCATCGGGTGCCAGACATCCTTCTGCACGGGGACGCTCAACTCCGCTTCCCGCAAGGAGCAGGGATAGTAGCGGGCTGCATCTTCGGCCAAACCGATGATGCGTAACCCCCGTGTCTGGTGGTCAATGGCCAGGCTCACGCCCCAGGTTTCCGCGTCGCAGCCTTGTTCCACATGGCCGCTGATGATGACCAGGCAGCGTGGCTCGACGGTGATCAGAAAGGTCAAGCCGTCGAAATAGGTTTCATCACGAGCGACGATCACCTCACCCAAGGGAGAGAAGTCGGTGCTGTCCAGGATTTCTCCTGCTCGGCGACCGGCCTCGTCGATGAACTCAGACAGGAAGCCCACGGAGCGTGTTTGATCGAAGGCGGTCTCCAGGCAATCCTGCATCGGTCGGATGGTCACCCCGCCGGGAAACAGGCAAGTTAACAGGGTGCGCTTGATGCGGGTACCGGTCACTGCCACCACAGGCACATTAATAGATGGGGCAGGTAGCATCGGAACGGGATTGGTCTTGATCGGCCTTCCCCCAGGACGAGGGAACATGATCTCCCAGGCTCGTTCACCGATGGCATAGATGGTGGGACGACTGGTGTGGAACAACCCCGCCAAGTCGGTGATGGCCCCCCAGGGACGAAGAGGCCAATTGACGACGGCGCCGATCAGCAAGCGCTCCGTGACCCCCAGGTGACGTAGCTTGTAGCCTGGCGCTGCTGGAGGGCCGCCCATGATGGAGAGTGGCGGACCGCCGACCAACTCCATCACGGCGGTATTGACTGGCAGAAGCGAGGTGTGGTACAATATCATCGCAGACGACTCCTTTCTCGCTGGAAACTGGATAGATTGATATGTCTAGTGTACCAGCAATGGGGATTGTTTGCAACTTCTCACCTCGCTTATTCAATTGTAAAGATGTTTATCTCACCAAATGAACCATGCCGAAACTTTGCAGTCAGGTCTGGGAAAAGTGCCTGTTGATAGGCTGTGGCTATTCGCATTTCTATCTCATCCGACATACGCACTGCCGTTCCGTCCAGTGCGTCAAGCTCAACGCTCACGTCCGCTGTGATTGGCGATAACGAGATCCGCGTTGCCGAAGTGCCACACTTCGCGTGGCATTTGGGTAAGCAGTGAAGCCGCGAACCGGCAAAGCGGTGTTAGCCAAAGTGGCTGCATTTACGGGCCCCCAGTGATCCAACCCCAAATGCCTTTCGCCCACGTCTGGAGTAGTCCCGAAAGGAGTGCACCAGCAACAAAGAAGACCAAGCCAAAAAAGAAGTTCATCGCAATCTCAAACCAACGTTCGCGACCGCGTTCTTTCCCCAGAGTGACCTCTAATTGTTGGATAAGGGCCTCGACCTTCAGTTCCTCGATTTCAGCCAGCTTGGAGTACCTTTCGTATTCCTCCCGAAGCTGGTTCAGCCTCTCGGACCGCTGTCGAAGCCCTTCTTCCAATTGGGAGACAAGCTGCGATGAACGCTGAAGCGATTCTATAGCCTCGCTGACTTGTTCATCTAGATCACTCCGTGACTGTCTCAATTCGAGTAGAAGGTCATAGAGTTCAGGCCCAGGGATCAGTGGGATTGGTAGCGACCGAAGCACGAGACGCCAAAGGCGCCGTCGTACTGTAGGTGAAAGCAACTCTCTTTTCTCTTCCATTTTTCCCGCCATTTCGGTTAACTACTGAATTTCAGAAACTTCCCAAGCCATAGTCATCAAGACTCGCTGTCTCACTAGCCGGGGGGCGGTTTGGATCACGAAAGCTGCGAAAGGCCGCGAAAGGCACGAAAGTCTGCTTGCCGACAGGACTTCCTTTCGTGTATTTCGTGTGCTTTCGTG
>SDBU01006999.1_pt1 | contig 13125 bp, 11 predicted proteins | sample 2277071 | NCBI WGS metagenome assembly SDBU01 (sample SAMN10397929, study PRJNA504765) | marine sediment metagenome | isolation source: marine sediment core GS08_GC12, 126 cmbsf | place: Arctic Ocean: Gakkel Ridge, Loki's castle | collected 2008 | reverse complement strand
TCCGACATTTTTAGGAGTGCGATAATTACGATTTTAGTCGGAATAAGATTTAAAAGATTTTAAAATAAGGTTAATTTATAGATTTAAAAATACACTCTAATAATTAAATTTAAAAGAAAAATTTAAACCTCCAATATTTAGAGATAAATTTTTTTATCTTCCTATTTTTTGTTATCTACCCCAAATATTATATAGGAAAAAAGATTAAATTTTTAATCTAACTCTTAAATTTGAGTCGGATTAATTTAGATCTTTGATTTTCTTAGCCCGTTTTATGACGGGAGGGTGGTCTAGCATGGTATGATACTATAGGGTTTTTCCCTATAGCATGAATCTTGGTTTGGGACCAAGGGGCCGAGGGTTCGAATCCCTCCCCTCCCATTTACCTATTATGAACAAATAGATATTAGAGGTTTAATTTAGAAGAAAATATACTACTCCTTAAGTATTTGATAATTACTCTATATCCATTGAATCTAATTGGCTATAATATGCTTCAGGAATTAAATCTTGAACTGCAGAAAATAATGAAAAAATTATTGCGGGGTTAGTAGATGTCACAACATAATATTTTGTAATTTTGCTTAACTTTGAAAAAGTGATTTTATCCTTAAAAAAAGTAAAAATTTGTTGTACATCATCATTAAAATCTTTATGCTTCTGAATCCATGCCGTAACAGTCTTGTTCTTATTAGATTTTGCTTTTAATTTCAAGATCATTTTTTTTTGAATTGAATTTATTTAATTTAGATATGAGAATAACTATTTAAACAAGCAAATTTTTTAATTAAAAGAAACTCTAAATATTAGGACGTTTTTTGGGAGTTTTAGTTATTTGTTCTGATTTAAAATCTTATTTAGTTCTTTTCTTATTTTTTCTGTTTTCTGATCCTTTATCCAATAGCGGATTTTTGAGGATTTTAGAAAAGATTGAACCTTTTCATTTAATTCAACTAATTTTTTTCGATCTTCTTCAGTTAATTGAGGGATATCTTCCTCTATCTTTTCCTTAACTTTTTTAACTTCCTCTTCAATAATAGGGATTTCTATTGGCTCTTTTCCAGAGATTAATCTTTCTTTCAAGATTTTTTTAATGTTTTTTATCCATCCTTGAATCCATGGATAGTTGCTTATTTGCTTTGGATTAATAATTTCAATTTCTCTCCTTTCAACTCTTATCAAATCATCTGGACAAGAGTTTTCACAGGCTCCACAATAAAAACACTCATCTTCATTACAGGCGATTTTCCCAAATTTCTTGACATCTTCCGCTTTTTCTGGAATAAAGAAAGACCTGGTAGGGCATATATTTACACAAGCTTTACAACCTTGTGGATCACATTTGTGAAGCATATTCTTTTTTATGATGACTTCCCCTTGAATTGGGGAATCAATCTGAAAGCACTTAACAGGACACTCTTTTGCAATTCTATAATATTCTTCGATATTGTTTCTTTTTCGAACATCTAAACATAATTTACAAATTTCAATTTTCTTATCTTCGATGCATTTGTCCAAATCTATCTTGTAAAATTTACCAATTGTTGGAAACTCAATGAGGTCAATTTGGCCTTCTGGCTCTATATTCTCATGAAACGCATCATTAGGGCATACTATTACACATAACATACAGTAGCAACATTTTTCATGGTCGATAAGTAATTTAGGATTACTCTCATCAATTATTTCTTGGGCAATATCAGGAATGGGTCCTAGCTCAATTGCGTCGACAGGACAAACTAATTTACATAAACTACAACCAAAACATTTTTTAATGTCATAGGTTAGCTTTTTACTTACATCTTTGAATTTCCATTTTAAATTTAATTGATCTGGGCTAAAATCAAGATCTTTCTCTATTACATCTTCTTTAGTCTCCTTTTTGGAGATCAGCTTTGAAATTATGAGATTACCTCTTCAAAAAATCTAAATTCTAATTATTTCTACAAAATCATGTCTAATAATTTTAACTATTAAATATAAAAAGAGGACAGTTCATTATTTTAATCGTTTTAGATTGTAGTAAGGATTAAATCAGTTTCTTGTCTATAGAATTCTTTTACTATAAAATTTTTTACATTTGAAATTCATATTTAACTATATTTCCAAAAACAAAATGAAATAATTAAATGTAAAAAATGTCAGAAAAATTTATCCACCTCTGTTACGCCTAAAGTTTAAAGTTTTTTCAGAGATCATTAATTTTTAAAATGTTAAAGGTTAAATAGGATTAATTTTGTTATAGGTTTATCAGCTTGAATTGTTAATCATACGGTTTTACAAGCGGATTATTTGTTCTTTTCATGAGAATTTGATTTCATCGAGGTAGGAATTTTGGTAAATAAAATAAAAGAATTTGAGCTTGATTCTCAATGGTACATTACTACACTTAAAAGCATTGGAGATGCTGTTATCGCAACTGATAAAGAGGGTAAAATTTTATTTTTGAATTCTGTTGCGGAATCATTAACAGGTTGGTCTGGTAATGATGCTGTTGGACTTCCTTTAGAAAAGGTTTTTAATATAATTAATGAAGATACTTTAGAAAAAGTGGAAAATCCTGTTTCCACTGTAATTAAAACAGGAAAAGTTGTGGGATTAGCAAATCATACCCTATTAATTAATAAAAAAGGAAAAAAGATTCCTATTGATGACAGTGGGGCTCCTATTCAAAACGAGGAAGGTGATATTATAGGAGTTGTGCTTGTTTTTAGAGATATTTCTGAAAGGAGACAAGCAAGACAAACAATTCAAAAAGCAGAAGAAGATTATAAGAAATTGTTTAATAGCATGGTTGCGGGATTTGCTCATCATAAGGTTATTTTTGACGATAATGGCAAACCGATTGATTATATATTTTTAGAGATAAACCCGGCATTTGAAAAATTTACGGGTTTACAAGGAGATTTAATTCTTGGAAAAACCGTCACAGAAGCAATCCCGGGAATAAAAGATTCTGATTTCGATTGGATAGGCTATTATGGTGAAGTGTCTCTAACAGGGGAGAGAAAATCGTTTGAACAATTTTTTGAACCGTTAGATAAATGGTATTCTGTAGAAGTTTATAGTAGTGAAAGGGGTTATTTTACTGTGATTTTTACAGACATTACAAGAATAAAAAAGACTGAGCAGAAGTTAACAAATTCTGAAAGGAAATATCGAGAAGCGTATAACCGAGGACAATTTTATAAAGATCTTTTTGCTCATGATATAAACAATATATTGCAAAATGTTCTTTCCTCAGTCGATACAATATTATTAGCAAATGAGAAACCAGAAGGAAAAGAAATATCTGATGATATGTTAAAGATAATTACAGAACAGGTTAATCGAGGAGCGAAATTAGTAACAAATGTGAGAAGACTTTCTGAAATTGATGATACGAAGATTATACTAAGAGATATTGAATCTTTCGATTTATTAGAAAAAGCAGTAAAATATATTGAGGAAAGTTATAAAGACAAGAACTTAAAAATAACTATTGATTCAGAAAATCGATCATACAACGTATACGCCAATGAACTTTTACTTGATGTATTTGAAAATATATTAATTAATGCTGTTAAGTATAATGATAATACTGAGATAGAGATAATAATTAAAATAACAAAAGAAAAGAAAGATAATCGAAATTTTGCCAAATTTGAATTTATGGATAACGGTATTGGAATACAAGATGAAAGGAAGCAAATTGTGTTTGAAAGAACTAATAGAATAAGTTTTGATGGGATGGGTTTAGGTTTATCTTTAGTAAATCACATCATCAATAAATTTGAAGGTTTTATTTGGGTTGAAGACAGAGTTAAAAAAGATTATACAAAAGGCTCCAATTTTGCTATTTTAATACCGGAGGTGACTTAATTTAATAAAAATCTTCATTGCTGAGGATGATAGGGATCTTCAAAAGTTATATGGTCTCTTATTTGAAATGTCGGGCTTTGAAGTTGTAGCTATCGCAAACAATGGAGAAGAAGCGATAAAGAAATTTCAAAAATTAGAGGAAAAACCAGATATTATTATTTTGGATTATAGAATGCCAATCAAAAATGGTATCGATGCATTAAAAGAAATTTTAAAAATGGATAAAAATTCAAAAATTATTTTCGCGAGTGCAGACCGAACAATTAAAGAAGAAGTAATTCAATATGGAGCCTTAGGATTTTTGGATAAACCATTTAACCATAAAAAATTGATTTCTATTGTAAACAAATGTTTAGGTTCAGCTAAATTAATTCATTCTTGAATTAGTAAATAAATAATTGACTAACTACTATATCATTTAGGAATAGTAATCATAGCTTTCATTGTCAAAATTAATAATATATTCAATTGGTATTCCATTAGGTTGAATATTAGGTGGAGCATATATTAACCGTAAATTCGGGAAATAAGTACCAATACCTTGTCTGGCAAGAATGATAGCGGGGTGGTTAGCCTCTTTGAAGATTTCTTCACTTATTCTTAATGTGACTTCTCTACATTGTTGTTCATCCATTGCACCTAAAGAGTGAAGATATTCATGTAAAAGAATATGGTAGGTATATGCCCATACAATTTCATAAGGTTGCTGTTCAATAAGAATTTTCAGAGGGGTTTTATTCATAACAATATCAGTTCCTGGAGAGAAATGCATTCCACCAATAAATCCTCCTTGATACATCCCCATTTCGACCAAACCTAAACTAAGACCAGCCCGTTTACGATGAATTACCTTTTTCACATCTCTTTTTACCTTTATGAAAATCTTTGGCATTTCCTTTTTTAGATCTTCGATATTCAATTTAATTACCTCTCTCATATTTTGTATCCAATTCTATATATCAAAAAACCAAAAATTTTCATCATCTTCAACTAAAAAATCCATCATATTAGATAGATCCCTCAAAAGATGTCTTATAGAAACTCGATGCTGTTCTCGTTTGATTAAATCAAGATTCGAAAAAAAAAGATCATCCAAAAGGTTATCAATGTTTATCCTTTTAAAATATTTCATTGGGTTATAAAATAGCGTGAAAAATATTTCCTTCTCGAGATTTGGGTATTCTCGTCTAAGTTTATGCTCATACTGTTGTGCAATGACTTTTTTAAGTTCTACTATCAAACATTCTTTATTCTGCAACAGCGTACTTCTTTCCTTTTCTAACAGGTTTATCTGACCCTCGATCACTTTAATTTTTTCCCCTATAAATCTCAATTTTTCATTTGGCAGTATAATTTTTTCAAAATCAATCTGACATCCAATATCTTTAAGTTGGATAGACTTAATTGAATTATCGATCTCAGTGGCTTTATATTCTACATTATAATAATCTGGAGACAAATCGATTCTTAAAGTAAAATTACTTCTTATTCTATAAGCATTTATCCTTTCATCAGGGTTAATTTCCTCAATGATATTATTCTCCATTAAGATTTTTAGCTGTTGGTGTATAGCTTGACGAGATATTCCTAAGGATCTTGCTAATTCGGATGTTGTATGTGGAACCTTAGCTAACTTTGAGAGAACAATTCTTCTGGTCGGATTACCCAGGATTTCAAGCAAACTATCTAAACTAAGAAACATAGTAATCCCATTTTGTTCTTCTAATTCCACTTTAATCACCTATTATTTTAACCCTATTTTTAATTTTTTATTTATTTTATAAAAATTAGCGATATAAATCCTCTGAGGCTTCTCGAGAAGATCTTCCATGAGATTCTCGAGCTTTATCTGCTGATTTCAACACTTTGGTTAATGCATCTTCAAATTCTTTTTTCGATATTTTTACTCCTTTTACCGAGTCAGGATTTTGAGTATCTATTTCAGGATTTGCAACAGCCCTTCGAATAGTTAAAAGAGTTGCTTCTTCGCAAATAGCTTGAATATCTGCACCTGTATAACCTTCAAAATCTTGAGCTAATTGATCAATGTTGATATCAGAAGATAACGGCTTATTTCTAAGATGAATTTTAAATATTTTTATTCTGGTGTCTTTATCTGGTAAAAGTATCTCGATATGTCTTCCAAATCTTCCAGATCGCAATAAAGCAGGGTCAAGCATATCGGATCTATTGGTTGCCGCAAGCAAGATGACATCTTTTAATCCTTCCAAACCATCCATCTCTGTTAATAATTGAGAAACGACTTGTTCAGTTACCTGAGATCCTGCAAATCTTCCTCTTATTCCTGCGATAGCATCAATCTCATCAAAGAAAATTATACAAGGTGCTGCAGCTCTTGCCTTCCGAAAAGTTTCTCTTACTGCTTTTTCACTTTCACCAACCCATTTAGATAGAAACTCTGGTCCTTTCACTGATATGAAATTAATTTCGCTCTCATGTGCTAAAGCCCTTGCTAGTAATGTTTTTCCCGTTCCAGGAGGTCCAAAAAGTAAAATACCATTGGGTGGTCGTGAATTTAAATGAGTATATAGCTTAGGGTATTTCAGTGGCCATTCTATGATTTCTCTTAGCTGTTGTTTAGCATCCTCTAAACCACCTATATCATCCCACGTTTCTGTGGGTTGGGTGATTAATACTTCCCTTAAAGCTGAAGGTTCAATGCCATTTAACGCTGTTTCAAAATTTTTCATATAAATTCTAATATCCATTAATACTTCGGTAGGGATTGGCTTATCTAAGTCTATTTTTGGCAAAATTTCTCTAATTGCTAACATAGCGGCTTCTTTTGCCAATGATTGAACATCTGCACCAACAAAACCATGGGTTTTTTCGGCCATGAGACGTAAATCAACATCACCTTCTAACGGCATTCCACGAGTATGAATTAATAAGATATCATACCTACCATCCGTATCGGGAACCCCAATCTCAATTTCTCTATCAAATCTACCTGGTCTTCGTAGTGCAGGATCAATATCATTAACTCGATTTGTTGCACCGATAACAATAATTTCGCCTCTTCCTTCTAATCCATCTAAAAGTGAAAGTAACTGAGCTACCACTCTTCTTTCTACTTCTCCGGTGACTTCTCCTCTTTTGGGTGCAATTGAATCAAGTTCATCAATAAAAATAATGGAGGGTGCCATCTCTTTTGCTTCTTCGAAAACTTTTCTTAAATTTTCTTCACTCTGGCCATAAAATTTACTCATAATTTCAGGTCCACTTATTGTTATAAAATGTGCTTCAGTTTCATAGGCTACGGCTCTAGCAAGCAAGGTCTTTCCGGTACCAGGTGGCCCATGGAGTAAAACACCCTTTGGGGGATCAATTCCTATTCGTTTAAATAATTCTGGATGTCTAATAGGTAATTCTATCATTTCACGAATTTTCTGAATTTCTTCTTCTAAACCACCAATATCTTCATAAGTTACCCGTCTACTCTCTAATTCTATTAATTCCTTATGAGTTTTTTCAGAGATTGTTATTTTGGTATCTAAATGAATTCTGACGGCGTCTGCTTTAGGGGAATAATCAACAACGATAAAATCAATTCTTCTGCCCATTGCATTAAAACTTAGTATATCACCCTTTGTAATAACACGATTTTCTAACATTCTCACTAATTGCTCAGACTTCCTTATTATTACTGACTCCTCAACTCCTGCAAATGTAATTCTCTCCGCCAACCTCGCTTCAATTTTACGTATTTCCACAATATCATCTAAAGAAGCATTTAAATTCCGTCGTAATGAGGAATCAATCCGAACGGTATTCATACCTTTATCTTCATCTTTTCCAGGAAATAATAACGCTGCTGTCTTTTTCCCTACTACAGGATGCACTATTTCTATCACATCACCTGTCTTAAGGTTAAGCTCTCTAATTACTTCTGGATCGATTCTAACCCTACCTCTCCCTGCATCCCCTTTATATGCATCTTTAATCCTCACTTTTCTTCCATTTCCTTTATATTCACGTGTTAATCCGGTCATTTCACTCCTTACTCCTCACATTTTTTCTAGAAATCTTACTATTTTAATAATATTCAAATTTTTAAACTCTTGCTTTGGTAACTTTTATTGTCGCGATACCATTATTAATCTCTAATTTGTAGTTTTCTAGAGATGTCTTAAAAGGTAAAGGAATTGTTTTCATGTACCTGTGATTCCCATTTTCTGCTGTTATTATAAAAATTCTCCCCTCGTCTTTTAGGATGATATCTACATCTTTTTTGTCCATACCAGGAATTTCAATTATTATCTCAATAGATAAATCATCACCGCTATTTTCTGTATATGGTTCCAAAAATGAAGCCTTCAGTTCTTCCTCCTTTAGATCGTAATCTTCTAAGGAAAGTTTACTAACGTCAATTTCTGTTTTGGATCTATGATCATATACTTCCTTTAATCCTGGAACTTCAGAGAGATCCATTTGCATTAAATACTCCCAAATTTTCTTATTATCCCTATTTCCTTCAATCTTTATCTCAGGCTTTCTCATTCCTGTCTCAAAATGATATGATATTTTGACTCCTTTTGCTTTTTCTGATATAGCGTTTTTTTCGATGTTTAAATTGGATACTGGAATAAAAATAAAGTCTATATCAAAAATATCTGAATCACTATTAAAATATTTTCTTAATTCATCAATCATATCATCAATATTATCATCCATCATTTAGCGCCGCAATTTGACATTTATGTCATTGTCAATAATAGATTGTCAACAGCTAATTATTTAATAACGAATTACCAATAAAAATCTGTTGGTTATAACTATTAAAGAATTAACTTTTAAAAAAGAATAGTCGTTTGAAATCTAAGTATGTGCAATTAAATCGCTTTCATGTATCTTTTATAGCAACCATTCAAAGTTATTTTTAAAAATTTTTATAAAAATATTCAGTTAAAGATAATCCTACTTTTTTTTGTATAGTTTTTTTATAGCATCATAGTATTTTGCAGTGTTAATTCTTTTAGCATATCCATCAAATTTAGCATTCTTTAGAAACTCGGGTGCACGGGTTATACGGGTCCCTCTTACGCCAATAATGTTTAGATTTTTTAAGTTTTTAATTGACTTTGGTATAAAAGATATGTTGTTATGATTAATTCCTAACACTTCCAGAGAGGTTAGATTCCCAATTGACTCCGGAAGGGTACTAAGTAAGTTATAACCTAAAAAGAGATCTTTTAAGGAAGTGAGGTTTGAGATTTCGTCTGGAAGCTCTGTTAACTGATTATAATCCAAGCTCAAATATTCCAAATCTTTAAGTTCTAAGATTTCTTTTGGAATTGACTTCAAGCCCCATCCCTCTAAGAGAATGTACTTTACGGTTTGAATACGGCCCGTCTCGCAAGAATTTAGATATTCTTGCTGTCTTTTAATTGATATCTAATTTAAATTATTTCTAATATATAATATTTAACAAAATTTGTAGTAATATTTTAATTGCAACGCCATTCATTTACTATTGGATAAAAATATAATTTTAGAAGAGCTGGAAAAAATTTTTAAGGAGTTTCCCCTTCTATATTTCTATTTTCTATTCTTGATGGACGTAGATACTCTTTTTCGCTTTTGGTACAGTATGAAAAAAATAAATATCACCTTTTTATGGCAAGGATCTTGATTTAATTAAAGAGTATAATATTTGTTTAATAAATATATAATTTCTGTCTCATTTAAATCAAATAACTGGAAAAACAAGTGATCTAAAATAGATCGTAGGGTTCTCTTATCATAGTTTTTTAAGCCTCTAGAAATTCTTGCTTCTAATTGACTGTCTTTTAGCCATTGAAAATTGTGTGAATTTATTATAGGGTTATTAAAGATTTCTTCATGAACATTCTCCTCACCATTGGAGTTTCTAATCAGAAAAAAAGAAATTTCCCTTATCAACTCAACAGTGGAAGCTTTTACTCTAGTTTTGAAAGCTATTTTAGGAGGGATTGGTAAATCACATTCTAACTTGGTTTTACTTCTTTTTATCTTAATATTTTTAGCCTTAAAAATGAAATCAACTAATTTGGAATTCAAATAAGCCATAATAAAAAGATAATCCATTTTTTCATTAGCTTTTGGCCATAGGAAATAAGTGTCGGAGGTAGCATAATATTGTTCATCGGAATAACCAAAAATATTGGTTTTTGAAATAAATTTAAAAAAAACTTTTTGATGAGAATCATAAAGAGGTTCAAGATCAACCAAGGATTCATTATGATTTTTATTATTCCTTCGGATTACAGCTCCCCGTCTAGGGAAATAAATGTCATCGGGATTTTCTTTTGCGTTAATTAAGATTTTTTCTAATTCGTCTTTGAACTGAAGCAGATATTTAGTTAAATTAGGATATTTCTCCTCAAAATATTGATTTCGGCTTCCGGATACAGACGGATGGAATTCTCGTTTATTAAAATAAATCAAGTATCCACAATGTTCATTTTTCTGATACCCAAATTGTCTAATAGATTTGCTTTTATACACCCTTTTGAGTTTCTTTTTTTCTACATTATATAATTTTACATATTCTCGGTTAATCTTGACATATAAATCATTTTTTTTGATTTTTAAGGTCTCTCCTTCCTTTAAAATGAATATAGAGTCTTTAATAAGGATTAAACCATTTCGTATGATAAACCAGTCATTTAACCATGTTACTTTTTCGTTAACTCTACAAAGATTCTCAATTTTATCAATAATTTTTTTTACTTCTGTAGGAAAGAGAAGGTTCCAGCTTTCATTAGTTCTTAAACAGTTGTTAGTTAATGCAGAAGTGTAATTTCTAAAATATAATGTATTCTCTTCTTGCGCTAACTTAGTAATTATCTCATTATTAGACAGATTTTCAATAAGATTGCATTTTTTTTTCTCAATAGCTTGGATAATCTCTATATTTTTATTCTTTTTCCCATTTTTTTCCTCTTCGGTTTTTTTCTGCAGAACAAAAATGCAATTATGTTGTCCTTTTGCTCCTTCAAACAAATTTAATTCTGAAAGATCAATATATTGAAGCAGAAAACACTCGTTCAAAATATGAGGCTTTAAATGCTTTATACCCGTCTTTTTTGATTTAGTTACCCAGTAGTTAGTTGTTATAAATGAAAGAAGTCCACCTGGTTTTAATTTGTCAATTCCTAAATGGATAAAATAGTAAAATAAATCCATATTACCTACAAAATATTTTGCGCAAATATCGAATTTTCTGACATATTCCTGAAAAATTCTTGAATTGTAATTTTGCCCTAGATATGGAGGATTTCCAATAATAATATCAAATTTTTCATTTGGATCACAACCTAAGAAATTTTCAAACTTGAAGGTTATATTCGGATAAGCGCTTAGAAGATTTACTTTCAAATGATGATCTATTTCAAAAGCAATAATGTTTTCTAATCCATTTTCAATTAGATACTTGAGAAAAATACCCTCTCCTACAGATGGTTCTAAAACCCTTAAATTTTGAGATTTGTTCTTTTCAATGAAATTGAATAGATTTTTTACCATAAATTCAGCTATATAACTCGGGGTAAAGATTTGTCCAATTGAGCTATTTAAATTTGAATCTATGTTTTTTATAACCATCTGATACTAATATTGGTATACAAATCTAAAAATTTGACGTAAATTACTTTTTAAAATAGTGATATAAAATGATAAAAAAACTAAAGACAGTTGTCCTAATTTCTTTTAATCATGGTGATGCTCATGTTGTTCCATTTTAATATTAATGGGTCTCAGATTACCAATTGCCCAACCTGTGACCTCATTAAGAGAAGGGTGGATAACCATAGAATTGTAAATTGGCATAAAAGAACCGGCTTCAGGACAAGATCTCTCTAATTTGGGTATTTCACTTTCATCAACAGATTCGGGTAAGATACATGTAAATCCGGAATTCATTAAATAAACAAAAGGTTGTACTAAGACAGCGGCATGAGGTCCTACGACGTGAGCACCCAAGATTTTGTATGACTTATCAACAATCAATTTTACAAATCCATCATCATCATCATCCTTCTCATAACCCATTGCGTACCCTTTTGCTGTAGTTGAATATTGTTTAACAGCGACAAGAATCTCGTGACCTTTTTCAATTGCTTCTGATTGAGTCATACCCACATGTCCAATTTGAGGATATGTAAATACTGCCCATGGAACAGCTGAATATTCTGCCGCTTTCTTCCTTTCTGGGGGGCCAAAGATGTTATTTGTACAAATTTCAGCTTCATAATTAGCCTTATGCCTAAATTGATATAATCCATTAGCGTCCCCAAAACACCAAATATTTTTCTTAGAGGTTTCTAAATATTCATTAGTTTTAATCCAACCACGCCTGTCCGTCTCAACGCCAGTATTCTCAACCTTTAAAAGGTCTGCATTCGATTTCCTACCCGCGGCTATAAAAATTTCTTCAGCTTTTACTTCTGTCTGTTCCCCTGTTTGAGAGTTTTCAACAACAACCACCTTTTGATGCTTATTCTCGTAAGCTTTTACAGCTTTATGATTTACCATAACTCTCATATGCTTCTTGAAGTTATGCTCAAGGAACGCACTTATTTCTGGTTCTTCAGTTGTTACAAGTCGAGGAAGCATTTCAACTATCGATACTTCGGTTCCAAAGGCGGAAAAGATGTGAGCAAACTCCGCAGCGATTACCCCTCCTCCAATTATAATTAAACTCTTCCAAGGTTCTTTAGGGAACTTTTCTCCAAAAAAACTACGATTTGTGACATAGCCTACCTCTTCAATACCCTCAATTGGAGGAATAAACGGCCTAGATCCCGATGTTAGAACGAATTTCTCTCCTTTAAATGTCCCAAGACTTTTTTTCCCATCAATAGACTTCACTTCCATTTCATATTCTCCTGTAAACTCGCCCCTTCCTTTGTATAAAGTAGGGTTTTCCATTTCAGATAAGCCCTTTTCCATCTGTTTGCTTTCGTCAATTTGGTCCCACATTCTTTTAGCAATTAAGCTCCAATCAAATTTCTCGAGTTTAAAATGCAATCCAACTTTTTTAGCATGCTCTGCTTCTCGAATTAGGTCTGCAGGATGAACTAACACTTTTGATGGAATACAACCACGAGTTAGACACGTTCCACCGAGTTTAGTGGCCTCCAGAAGAGCAACTTTCATACCTACTTGAAGCCCAGTATTCATTAAACTGAGTCCCGCTCCACTCCCAATAATAACTAAATCGTATTTTTCCATATTTTCTAAGTTGATTATATTTTATTTAAA
>SDBU01006998.1_pt1 | contig 13126 bp, 27 predicted proteins | sample 2277071 | NCBI WGS metagenome assembly SDBU01 (sample SAMN10397929, study PRJNA504765) | marine sediment metagenome | isolation source: marine sediment core GS08_GC12, 126 cmbsf | place: Arctic Ocean: Gakkel Ridge, Loki's castle | collected 2008 | reverse complement strand
AGGCTAATGCTTGCGATTGTCCCAAGTTCTCAGATGGTACTAAAATTTTTCCGCTAAGAACCTGTGACGGATGCAACCCGCCTGCCGGTGATTAAATCGTTGGGAGACTACTTAAATGAAACAATCAGAAGTTTTAAAAGAATTTTATTCTTGGCTTGATGAAACATATGGCGATGCACATCCGCATAGATTTTTTATGAAAATGGCTTGGATAGAGGCTTATCGACGCGGAGCCTCCCAACCAAATAAATCCACCGGACAGACTGCGGAATGCACTCAATGTGAAGGGCACGTTCGTTTAATAAGAGAAGTGCGAAACGCTTTAATTCGTGCCGGGAAAGATACATTTGCTGGATATTGTGGAAGGTTTGCTGAATGTATAGACGAAATGGCTCAAGAAATACGTCGCCTATCCCATAAATCCACCGGACAGGCTAATAAATGCGGCACTTGTGGCAAACCATCCAATAATTTTTTATTTTGAGGAGGCACCATGAAAGTAGTATGGATTAAGAACGTTAAGAGTAGGCTGGGGCGCGAGGTTGGATATTACGATACGGCGATAGACGGGTTCTCACGCTTTAGTAGGGGTCCGCTTCGGGCGTACTTCACGGACCATGAACTTATTTCGGCCGTCCGAAGAGCAAAACGAAACGCCCGGCACCTGCCGGACCCGCCGAAGATCGGGCGGTTGAGGTTGTGGGCGATTCGGAAGCTGGGGGGATGCCCTTGACACATCAAAGCAGAGGGGGAGATAAACGATGGAACTTCATCCTGTTCAAACAGTTGATCATAAGGGTGGGAAGATCGGAACCGAAGTAACTTTAAGGGCGTATGAAGTCTACAAGAAAGTATATGGTGCTCAAGAGGCACTGATTACCGGTCATTGCCGAGGTGGATTTTCAACAGGTGAATTGATCGTCTTTCTTTATGCCCGTTCGTTTCCAGAGTCGGAATGGAGGCAACGAGTTGACGAAGCACTGGAAGGAATGAGCCATATATGAGGCTCTTTTGACCTTGACAACTCAAACCAGATCCTTTATATGCGGGGGATGCTAACAGTAACGATGATAAATCTAATCAATTATAGAAGAAGGTCTTGGAATCCTGGCATGGTAACGTGTCAGGGGGTTGTTACTGGCCCGGCAAATTCCAAGACCTTCTTGTGTTATTGGAGATAGGAAGTTGAGTACCTATTCAGATAAGTTGACAGATCCCCGATGGCAAAAAAAGCGATTACGGGTATTTGAGCGGGATAACTGGAAATGTGTCCAATGTAAAAGAAAAGATGTGTCCCTCCATGTCCACCATAAAAAATATCACAAAAGCGGTGATCCTTGGAGAACTGATATTCAGAGCTTAGAAACACTTTGCAGCAGTTGTCATGAAATGGAAAAAAATGACGGGCTTTTAAAAATTCGGACTGTAAGAGATGGAAATGAGTTTTTTCCTAAACACCCCAAGCGGTGTAGGCGATACCGCAAAAACAATATTTTGGCTCCCTGTTTTGTGATTTATAGATTAGATGCGTGTCAATATGCTATTCAATGGGACCTTAAATACGATAACATATTGTATTGCCTGGGGGGTCCATGACATTATTAAAACAAGCCCTCTATTATAATAAACATAATTTTACGGTGATTCCCTGCCAAGGCAAAAAACCCATTATTAAATGGCGCGATTTTCAATATAAAAATCCTACAGATGAGCAAATAAAAGCCTGGTGGTCTAAATATCCAAACGCCAATATTAGTGTTATTGTCGGTGAATCAAAAAACCTTACGGTTATCGATTGTGATTCGGATGAAGTTTACAGCTGGCTGCAAGAAAATCACCTTCCGGAATCCCTTACAACACCGATCGTTAAATCTCCGCATGGCTATCATCTGTATTTTAAGTTTGCAGCGGGGCTTTCGAGCAAACGGTATCTCGAAAATCTTGATATTAAAACAGACGGTGGGGTACTTGTGGTTCCGCCTTCAAAAGTCAACGGAACTGAATACGCATGGCTGGTGTCACCGAAGCAAACTCAAATTGCAGAAATTCCGCATCTATTACTTAAGTATTTAAAAGAACTTTCTAGTACTGTATGTAAGGACGGTGAAAAACACGAGACAACAAAGACAACATTGACAACAAAGACAACATTTTTAAGGGAGGGTCAGCGCGATAATGACTTGTTTCATGTTGCAAATTGCTTAATTAAAGGAGGCTGCTCTAAAGAAATTTCATTAAAAGTTCTTGAAATACTTGGGAAAAATTGTAAGCCCCCATTTTCGGAGCAGGAACTAAGCATTAAAATTCAGTCCGCAGTTGAAAGAAAGGACAGAAGGGAAAAAACACTTACCCAAGAGATTTATGAAGCCATAATGACAACAAATGACAACTTTATGACAACAAACATAGTAGAATTGACAACAATGACAACAAGAGAAGATAAAAAGAAGATGTATGTCATTTTGGGTCGATTCGTAAAAGAAGGTTTGATTGAGCGAGTGGGAAATCGTCATGGAATTTACAGGAGAGTCAATAAAGAAGTTGATGAAATTGATTGGATGGGCGCTAAAATGGATTATTTGCCGTTTTGGATACCTTTGGGCATTAGTGAAATGGCAGGCTTGCTGCCGGGTAATATTTCTATAATTGCAGGCAGTAAGGATTCCGGAAAAACAGCCTGGATGATGAATATTGCCAAGGAAAACAGACACAAATATATGGTTTATTATTTTAATTCAGAGATGGGCGGTGCGGAATTTAGGCTAAGAGCATCAAAATTCGAAGATATTGTCCCGAGTCAATGGCATAACTTTAAATTAATTTCAAGGGCAGATAATTTTAGTGATGTTATTGTTCCGGGAGAAGGGAATCTTAATATTATTGATTATATTGAAATTTCTGATAATTTTTATAAGGTGGCTGAACAGATTAAAAAGATACACGATAAATTAAACGGCGCGCTTGCCTTTGTAGCTCTCCAGAAAAATATTGGCGTTGACTTGGGCCGCGGTGGCAGTTTTAGTTTGGAAAAAGCGAGACTATACCTGTCGCTTGACAAAGGTGTGGTGAAGATAATTAGCGCAAAAAACTTCAAGCAAGAGTCAGCGGTGGGGAATCCGGCAGGGTATAAATGCAGATATAAATTAGTGGGGGGCGCTAAAATATTAAAAGCCGATCAAATAGGCTGGCATAGGGAGGGCGATGGTGTCTGAATTTGAAATTACAATACCAATACCGGATAGTAAATTTAGTGACACTATTATAATCAACAAATATGGCGATCAATATTCAATCGTTGCCGGGGGTATCAGTAAAGAAGGTAAAAACTATATGAAATGGTGCTTTCCTCAAGGACCAGATCGGGAGCCAAGAGAGAAAGCGGTTCCCTGGAAAATTTCATTGGGCAATAGAGACGAAGCTGTTGAAGTTGTAACAAAAATAGCAAAGGCGTTTGGTATAATTTAAACTCGTAACCGGCTGCCAGATCATTCAAGCAAGGGGTGGTTGGCTGCGAAAGGAGGAGGTGTGACATGGAACATGAATTTTATGAGGAACAAGAAGTTCAATCGATCTTTTGGCCTGATGGCGGTGATGTTTCAGTCGGGAAAAATTGTGAAAAAATTACTGTAATTTTGGAATGCGGCCAAATGGCAAGGGTTCCTTGGTTTGCTGTTTGGAAACACGGCAAGATAGTGAGTAAATTTAATGGTGCAATGCTTCAAGGCGTTACGGTTTAGGTATAGGAGGCCCCATGACCCCAGAACAAAAGATTGAAAAACTGTCGGCACAAATTAAGGAAAGGGCCGGAAAAATACTTGAAATGAGAATAAAAAACACCGACGCCCACAACCAAATATGGCATCTCGAAAAACAGGTACGGGCCAAAAAACTAAAGGAGGGGATAGGATGAAAGCAAACCCCCATAAAAAATATTTAATATCGCTAACCAAAACGGTAGCGCAATGCCTCCTTGCCCTTGATGCAATTATGAAAGAAGACTCTACCGTTGAACGCGGAAAGAAAATTGCCAAGATAGGGAACGTGCTTGACATGGCAAATGACCTAGCAATGTATCATGGGCTAAATTATGGATGGAGAAAAATTAATAATATTAAAAAAGGGAAATAGGATGACACCCAAAGGGGAGGTAAAGCCATGACCCCTACTGAATTAGACACCCAGCTTTTACGCTGGGGGATAGAGTGTGGCATTGCTGGCCTTATGTTCGGCATTATTATCGGACTCTTGATCTGCTGGTGGCGGGATCGGAATATTATCGTGGGAGGGCGGAGGGAGCCGTGAAAGAGCGGGATTTTCAGAGTGAATTTGGCAAGCGCAACAAACTTTTCGGGGTGTTTGAGTTGAAGTTTTGCAAAGGCACAGCGTTGCCGTTTTCTTGTTTAGCCGAGCACCAAGAGGCGGCGCTGTTGGCTGTCAACTCACACGAAGGTCATTACCATAAGATTACAGATCAGCCATTTATTCCCGGTATGACATTTCAGAGGAAGAAACCATTTGACTGTTTTCGACTCAGGGACACTAGTGCTTACGTTGTTGTCATGTGGTGGCACCCCAGACGCGCCAAGGCTGTATATTACATTCCTATCGAGGTGTGGGCGAGCTCGAAACATTTAGGTAGCCGTAAATCAATTACAGAGGCTATGGCGGCGAATATTGCTTATTTCGTAGATGATTACATGGGGAAGGGGAAAAAGGCCCCCTCTGTTTGACCAAGATAACCGTTTTGTATTTTAACCTAAGAAATCCACAAAATAGACAGTGACAATCACCGGAGAAGGGGCGGATATGGTTTGTTGTTCATCTTAAACCTCCTTATATAATATCCAAACCTTTTCCCAAACTATCGTCGCTTCCACCGACGGTTGCACCTTTTGATCGGGCACAGTAACCCCGCGTCGACAATGGTAGCCTCGGCAGACCTGACAGGGCGGGGTGGGATGGCTCGTGGTATGGCTGGGGCATCTGAAATGGTGTCCTGGCCACCTATCTGGAGAGCCCCCTCTGTTTGACCAAAGGGGGCGGTGGGGTTATTGCCTATATAGGGTTGTTGTCCATTGGCAACGAGGTGATGGAATAGCCTTCATTTGTAGCAACTTTGAAAAACCCAAAATCAAATCTTGATCCCTTGATAAATCTCTCATGGTCTGATTCAATTACCAGCATTGCCTTACCGTAGCTAGACATTTCCTCTGGAACCCATTTGACAACTATATGCTTCATAATCTCACACCTCCCTTTTAAGTTGTACATGCCTGCCTTGCAGTTCTTGTTCCAAGGCCGCCTGGATAACTTCATCCAAAGTTTTGCCGGTTATGTCTTGTAATGCGACTTGCCGGCCAGTATTATTATCAAAGATTTTCAGCCATAATCGCTCGGGCCTGTTCAGTTTCAAGACCCTTGCTATTGTGTTCATTTTGATTTCTTCGGGACATAACATTTTTTCTCCTTCTCCTTTCACCGGATAGTCTCCGGCGGTTGGGGTTATTTTATACGATTATTATGACAATCCATGCCGTAATTGACCAAGCTGCAAGTTGAGCAGTCTTGGTTGTTTTGTGAGCAATAAACACCGGCCTCTTTGTCAAATCCTGCTGTTTTTTTTCTTTCTGTCATATAGATACCGATATTGGCCAAACCAAATTCTTTTTTATCCCATCTCTTTCTCAATATTGTTTTCATTTTATTTTCTCCTTATAGCCGGATATTAGAGGCCTCCGGCGGGGCGGTTAATATTAATAAATTTCACGTTGCACTGGTTCGATGTTTGTGAACTTGCTTACATGACCACGCTGAAACGATCCGCTCAACGAAAAGACCTTGATATTTACCCGGGTGTCGTTTATTTCTTCCACTTTATGCCATTTACGCTCAACCGGTCCATGAAATTTCACATAGGTCGTTTTGGTATTAAATGCTTTGCTAAACTTTAACATGTCACACCCTCCCTTTTAGTGGTTAATCTTGACAAATTAATAAAGCAAGTTGCGTGCCAATCAAGCAGTGGTGGCTGCGCAACGAAGAACCGCAAGATGTAGTGGTCCAAAAGGGTGTACGTACACAAAAGCTCCAACGGCTGATGGATCGCCTCCAAAACTTGAAGTGATACATACCTGATACTTATCAACGAAAATGCGAATTTAGCCTTGACATTCAATTCCACCAATGCAATACTATTTAATAGCGGGTAAATCCTGAGTGGGCAGACGCGGTACCAGCCTTCAGGGTCCGCTGACAAGATCGGGCATCCTTCCAGGGTGTCACTCCTAACGGGTGTCAGGATAGTCTTCGATGACCTGGCACCCATACACATCAGAATAGCACCGTATAAAGATACGGTTCAGGCATGGCTGACATATACATTAATCGTGATACAGAGGCTAAAGAAGCAGGCGGCTGACCATGCAAGGCCATAAGACCTTTGGAAAGCTTTATATCACATTCCAACCACAGGCTACGCCATGAGCCCTAAACCAAACAAAAAACTCACGCCCAACCAAAAGATATTCGCCGATGAATGGCTGAAGGATAGAAATGGCAAAAGAGCCTATAAAATAGCCTATCCATCCGTAAAAAAAGACGAGACAGCGAGAGCTAATGCGTCAAGGCTGCTAACAAAAGCTAACGTTAAATTATATATCAGCGCTAAATTAGCGAAATTAGCGGATAAAACAGGTGTTACACAGGAATATGTGACTAACGGATTCAAAACTATAGCTGACTGGGGTCTGGGCCTGGAGGACAAACAAAAAGCGATCAAAGCGTTGGAGAATCTAGGTAAGCATCTGGGATTGTACGAGAAGGACAATGTGCAGAGAGCGCCGGTTATTGTTTTAGACGCTGAATCGATCAAGAAGGGTGAGTGATGTTTAACCCACAGCCTAAGAAATCAAGCGGGAAGGCAAGCAAGGAGCCCGTTAGTCCAATAAAGTCTAACAAGGTAGTTCACGAGCTCAAAGCGGTAGTTCACGGGGTAGTTCACAGCAGGCACGGCAAGTATGCTGATTTAGAAAAGCGGAAGGTATATCGGCGTGAGTGGATGCGAAACCGGAGGGCGAATGTTTAAACCTACAGCGATGGAGCAATACATTTCAACCCTGCTCGAAGCTCTGCAGATTTTGGCATTAAAAGTGGTCAAAGAGGAGCACGATCGGTGGGAGCGTGGTGATTTTACCCCGGAGGAGTGGGTTGAACTTGCCAAGAGCCGCAAGCTTTTTAGGGAGTTGGGCGAGAATGTAGCCTGCGCCATGGAAAAAATAGCAGCGAGGGTGTTTAATGGCTAAGCCAGTATTTATGAAAGAATATATTCCCAAGCTGTGGGCGGGAGAGATTTTAAGGCTTGTAACGCGCCCAAGCCCTTGGTCTCTACTGCCGGGGCTGGAACGAAAGCCAGTGACTCGAAGCCAACGAGCTGTGTTAAACATTAAAGAAATGGTTTCGAGGGTGCGCAGGGCGTGGAAAGCTCTAACAACAGACACCTAGGATGAAATATAATGGCTGAACCAGCAGAAAACCAAGAGCTTGTAAAATATAGGGCGTTGCCTACACTCAAGCTGTTCCACGAGTCGTCGGCAGCTATCCGGTGTTGCGTGGGTCCGGTTGGATCTGGCAAAACTACAGCGGCAGCTTGGGAGATATGCTATTATCTCCCGTTTCACTTATTCCGAAAGTATGACATTAAGAAAACCAGGTGGCTGATCCTCCGCAATACATACTCAGAGCTAATTGACACGACTCAAAAGACTGTTTTCGAGTGGTTTGAGTGGGGAGATTACAAAGTTCAGCAAAAAGATTATTCCTTATCGTATCCTGACCCTGGCTTATCTGTGGAGGTGCTGTTCAGGTCTTGCGATAGGCCAGAAGATGTTAAGAAGTTTAAAAGCCTTGAAATTACCGGGTATTGGATTGATGAGTCCATCGAGGTTAAGGAAGATATCAAGTTAATGCTCAAGAACCGGATAGGGCGTTTCCCCCGGAAGTGTCCAGAGCGATACGGTATTGAGACAACCAACCCTCCTGACGTTGAGCATCCAACCTATTACCAATTTCAATATAAAACCCACGTGCCTGGTCCATTACCGGAACGTAAAGAGAAATGGCAGGGACTCTTAGAGAACCACGAAGGGTTTTGGCAGCTTCCGAATGAGAATATTGAGAATCTACGGGAAGGCTATTACACCGATCTGATTAAAGACTACTCGAACAATCCTGATTGGGTGGCGCGATACATTAAGGGTCAACCGGGCATTACGATTATTGGCAAGCAGGTTTACCATAACTTTATGAGCAAGTTCCATGTAGCACAAGAGTCTTTAGTATGGACCGGTGGCAAGATGTATGTGGGGTGGGACAATACAGGAAACTGCCCCGCGGCCGTGATTGGGACTATACCAACACCTGGGGCCCTCCACATATTGGCTGAATATCATACTGAGCGTATGGGGATTGTTGATTTTTGTGAGATGGTGGTCATGGAACGCAACCGGCGGTGGCCGGACGCTGAATGGGCTGAGTGGGGCGATCCTGCAGGTGAGGGAAAGTTTAGTAAGAGCGGGGGCGGGCTTACCAGTAATGCTGATTTAATGCGTGAATGCGGGATAGTATTGTTGGCATCAGAGCAAAACTGGGATGCACGGCGGGAGTCGGTTGAAACACAAATGGGCAAGATGGTGAGCGGTCAACCTGGGGTATTAATAGATCCATCTTGTACACGGTTGATAAACGGTTTTTTGGGCGGTTATTGTTACCCCGAGATGGGTACCACTGGTATTTATGGTGATAAGCCAATTAAAAACAAATATAGCCATGTTCACGATGCTTTACAGTATATGATGGTTATGCTGACCAAGAATATAAAGAAAGAAGATCGGCATGGCGGCAAGCCGTTCACGGGATTCTCGAACTGGCAGAACAAGACGAAGCCGAAGCGTGACGGTGAATATAGAGAGGTTTATGTAAGCTAATGTGCAAACAACAAAAGATGATGGGCAAATGCGTATATTGCCTAGAGATACACGACCTTAGGGGCGCTTGTTCTGAATATGTAAAACACACTATGATATTAAAATTGGGTATAGATAAAAGAAAAGAGATTTTGTTCAGGAAATTCAGATAAGGAGTTAAACCATGGCAACCAAAGGAACGATAACAGCTTTAAAGATGGACAATCATTTTGGATCGGACGGTCCCAACAAGATCGAGATTGACTGGACTTCAGACACTGGGGGTGATATTGGTCTGGTTCAGGCCGATATTTGTGCTGAGTTTGCCGCGGTGAATGCGGGGGCTGGGTTATACCTTAGTCCGGGTGAGCCGGTGCCTGTCCGTTTGAAGGGCCGTATTTCTCGTGTGAGCACAAATCCCGGGGGAACTGCGCCGACAGTCAATTACGACATTCAGTTGAAGGACGAGGACGGCATCGACGTAATGAAGGGGGCTTTGACGAATAGGCACAATGCGAACTCAGAGATGGTTATTCCGGATGTGGCGCCGTATATCGATAGCGAGTTATCGTTGGATATTGTCAATGCCGGTGATTCAAAGACCGGGAGCATCACGATCTATATGGAGGAATAAGCAATGGAAGTTTTATTTATAGTTCAAAGAAAGTTTAACAGTTATTCTCCGATGATAGGTGATGAAGATAGGCCGTGGATAGAGGATTTATCTTTTCCTACGCTTTCTGAGGCAAAAATACATATATTAAACGAAGAAGCCCAATCTTGTAACCATGAACATCGTGTTATGAAAAAAAGTTTTACCGAGGAGGTTGTTTAGATGAAAAAGCTACTAATTGCGAGCATCTTATCGTTTTTGTTTTTATTCCCAGTTTCTGTGTTTGCTGCCAACGCTTCAACGGCTGTTACCGATGATGAGCTGCATATCAACGACAAGACCGGGGAAATAACCCGCGAGATCACGGTTGCTCTCTTAGCTGATGACGGCACTGGTGCCTTTGATGATTTAACCCTAAACACCGATACGGCTGGCATACTCTATAAAATGGAGGGCTGGTCAGGATATACGATCATTATCGATGGTAATCACGGCGGGGTCGAGCCGCAAGAGGATAGTGAAATCTATGTTTATCAATACGGCATGGATCTTCTGGACGCCAACGGTGTCAATATGGTTGACAATACCACTGAAAGAACGGTGCATTTTGCCGCTGACGGTCAACCTTTAATGCAGCCTTTTGTTGATACTTGGACCATTACGGTCACACAGCAGGCTGCGGCTACGAGTAGCGCGGTGATAACTTTATATTTGATATTAAAATAGGGGAACAATCATGGCAAAGAAAAAGACGGTTGAGATCCGGATATCCAAATCGATGGTCAAGTATATGCAGGATATGGGCCTGTATAAGGGGTTTTTGAAAGACAATGGTATTGATCTTGAGCGGGAATATACGGCTGTGTTGGATCCCCGGACCGGTGAGACGGTTGTTTCCCAGGAGCCTAAGCCAGTTAAGAAAAAGGCCAAACCGAAGGTTAAACCGAAAGCTAAACCGAAGTCAAAGCCAAAAGCCACGCCGCCGAAAGGCAACAAATGAAAACCTTATTGTCTCTAATGAGCATCTTTTTGACGGGCTTTCTGGTTTTGATTATGGTCGCCGGTGCGGTGGCGGAGCAAGCGGTCACACCAGAGTATGATTTGAGAATTGAGCCGGAGGAATGTTCCCTGCTTACGGTGGAACTAGGCAGAAAAACTATTGCTAAAATACCCTGTGGGCACATTGGAGCAATGACCAAAGAAGAATGGAGGAAAATATCTATTTTTCTATCATTAGCCGGAGGATTGAATCTTACAGAGGATCTCCTTGAAAAATTCTCGCTAATGTATTTACCCGAAAGGTATATAATTAAATGAACGATGTAGAGACTTACAACGCAGACCAGATAAAAGATGCCTGGGAAAAGTATAATACTATTAAGGTTTTAAAGACCCTTGAGAAGGGCAAGTGGAAATGGCACGTAATCAAGGGCAAGATACCACGGATTCAGGCTACCCGGGCGATGGTGGTCAGGATGGCTGATGTGATTGATTTTCCTGTGTATTTAGGTAAATATTATGGCAGATCATAAACACCACAAACGAGAATTTGACGAAGTTTCCAAGGAAAAGAATGGCAAGTGGCAGCACCTTGTAGAGCTTTGCCTTGATATGTACGAGGAGTACAAAGCCTCTAAATATCGTGATGCCAAGATTAAAGAAATCGTAACCTCTCGCAAGCGTTATGAGCAGGAAGAAGAAGACACAAATGATCCGTGGACGGGTGCAAGCAATATTGTTTTGCCTCTGACCACTATATCAGTTGATAATTTAGAGCCCCGGTTGGTGGCCGGCCTGATAGGTAAAAAGCCGTATGTTGAGTTTTCACTTGAGTCTGACCAGGAAAAGGACGATCAGACCGAGTTGTTGGAAAAATGGTACAATGATGAGCTTGAAGATGGCGTAAAGATTGAGAATGAAACTATCGGTATAGTCCACGACTTGCTCTTAGAGGGCACAGTTTATCCCGTTTGCGATTATGATATTGATGAAACCGTAAGGCGCGATTTTGTGTTTGGCCAAGATGGTCAGATGCAGATGGATGAATCTGGCAATCCGCAAACCGAGGATAAAAAAGACACGGTATCTGAGGGTGGCAAGATCGAGATCGTACCATTCACTGATATTTTTACAGCCGATAACGTTGAAAACTGGGAGAAGGCCCCGGTAATTCGCAAGGTATATCCCACCTATGAAGAACTAATGAGGGATAAAGAAGATAAGGCCGGGTATATTGGTGATAATATTGGTAAATGGCTGATTAAGGAAGAAAGCGACGAAAAACTGTCTGAGGATCAGCAATCCCCGGCACAAAGAATCGTGGATGTTGAAGTGGCCGGCAAGAAAACAATCGAATGTATTGAATGTTCGCTGAGTTATGTTTTTCAGAAGGAAGAGGAAGAAAAAGAGGATGTTGAGGATTTTACCGAAGAAAAATATATTGTCCAGATTGCCCTTGAAAAACAGGTACTTGTCCGTTTGGTACTGTTAAGGGAACTGAACTTTAAAAACGAGCACCGAATTAAGCGAATTAGGCTGTTCGCTGAGAAGGGTAGGAGTTACGGCACATCAATATACGGCAAGATGCGGGCTATTCAGGACGGCGCCAGCGACACATTTAACGGGGTGGTTAATATCGCAGATATGGCTATGAGCAAAGCCTTTTTCTATGATAACAAAACAGGCCTGAAGGGAGATATTGAACTGTTTCCAGGGGCCGGTATTCCCGTGGATAATGTTGAGGGCATAAAGTTTATGGAGCTTAATATCAACCCCAGGGAGTTCATAGACTTTATTTATATGTGGACTCAGTTTTGGGAAAGACTGTTATCGATCGGTGATTTACAGATTGGTCGGCAAAAGGACGACCAGAAGACTACCGCAACAGAGGTTATGGCTGTCATCCAGGAAGGGAACGTAAAGCACAATTATCAGAGCAAAACTTTTAAAGAGGAGTTTCTAAGCGTTTTAAGGACGTTATACGATTTATATTATCAGCACATGCCGTTTGACAAGACATTCTTATATAACGGCGAACAGGTGATTATTCCGCGGCAGGCTATGAGGCGGGCGTTTAAATTTAGATTGACGGGCTCGACTGAGATGTCGAACAAATTAATCGAGCGTAAAGAGAATGAAGACCTTTTTAGGCTATTAATGCAACATCCTATGGCTAACCAGGCCAAGACGCTTGAAGATCTGCTCAAGAGTTATAATCGAACCAATACGGACGAATATATTATTGATCCGAAAATAAACCAGTTGTTGCAGGCCTTTTTGAAGGAACCCAAGCTGCTGTCTGTTGCTTATAAGGCTGTTGAGGATACCATACAGGCAGCGAAGATAATTGAGGGGCAGGCGGATGAGTCATAAAGACTTACTAATTAGTGAAGATTTTAAACTATACCGCAAGGCGCAAGCTAAGGCGATTGTTGTACAAGTTAAGAATCTTCTGTTTTCAAACACGGACCCCAAGGAATTACGTGGTGCGGTTGAGATGGCCCGGAAGATAATCAGGCTGCCGGAAGATTTAACAGAGGATAAGAATTTACAG
>SDBU01006997.1_pt1 | contig 13127 bp, 5 predicted proteins | sample 2277071 | NCBI WGS metagenome assembly SDBU01 (sample SAMN10397929, study PRJNA504765) | marine sediment metagenome | isolation source: marine sediment core GS08_GC12, 126 cmbsf | place: Arctic Ocean: Gakkel Ridge, Loki's castle | collected 2008 | reverse complement strand
GGTATCCTCCGCCAGATACACTTCGCCCATGCCACCGGCGGCCGGGAGACGCGATCGGACTCTCCCGGCCGACGGCACGTGAAGAGAGCCGCGCGGCTTGGCCACGCGCACTGTTGGCTTGCCCGGACGGCCACCGGATGCACGGCCGGCCGTCAAGGAGGGGGGTTCGTGGCGACGCGGGGAATTATAAGAGTTCCTTATATTGCATCATTATCTATTAGCGATTAACATATGCCGTTTGCGCGGCCGGAACCGTAGAATACATGAGAGTGCCCCGGCGTGGTGCCGGCGGCAGACGGTACTGGATCGGCAGTGAGGTTGGACGAGCGATGACGGCGCCAGCAGTGGCCCCTTCGGGCCTGTACGATCGGCGGTGGGAGCACGACGCTTGCGGGATCGGCGCGGTGGTCAACATTGACGGCTCGCGCAGCCACCAGATCCTCGAGTTGGGCAACCGTGTGCTGCTGAGCCTCCAGCATCGCGGGGCCGCCGGGGCCGACGAGATCACCGGCGACGGGGCGGGAATGCTGCTGCAGATCCCCCACGAGTTTTTCGCGGCCGAGGCCGATCGTCTCGGCCTGGCGCTGCCCGAGCCCGGCCGCTACGCCGTGGGCATGGTGTTCGCCCCGACCGCGGCCGACGCGCGGGGCCGATGCGAGGCGATTCTGGCCGAGTCGCTGGACCATTACGGATTGACGGTGCTGGGCTGGCGGGACGTGCCGGGGGAGAACGGCTGCCTCGGCGAGCTGGCCCGCGCAAGTGAACCGGTGATCCGGCAAGTGTTCGTCGACGGGGCCGGCCGCGAGGACGAACCGTTCGAGCGGGTGCTGTTCCTCGCCCGCAAGCGCGCCGAACGCCTCGTGATCGAGCGGCTGGGACCCGCCGGGGCCGACTTCTACGTCGCCTCGCTGTCGGCCAGGACGATCTGCTACAAGGGCATGTTCCTCGCTCCCCAGTTGTTCGGCTACTACCCGGACCTGTCCGACCGCCGGATGACCTCGGCGTTGGCGCTGGTGCACCAGCGTTACAGCACCAACACCTTCCCGAACTGGCAACTGGCCCAGCCGTTCCGGTGCGTAGCCCACAACGGGGAGATCAACACCCTCAGCGGCAACGCCAACCGCATGCGGGCCCGCGAAGGGGCACTGGGCGGGGATTTCGCGGACGCCGACCTGAACGACTTGTCGCCGGTGCTCACCAGCGGGGCCAGCGATAGCGCCCAGTTCGACAACGCCGTGGAGCTGCTGGTGCGGGCCGGGCGATCGCTGCCGCACGCGATGATGATGATGATCCCCGAGGCGTTCGGGCCCAGCTATCACATCAGCACCGACAAACGGGCGTTCTACGAGTACCACGCGGCGATCATGGAGCCGTGGGACGGGCCGGCCGCGATGGTGTTCACCGACGGGCGGCTGGTCGGCGGCACGTTGGACCGCAACGGGCTGCGCCCGGCGAGATACGTGGTGACCACCGACGGGCTGGTGGTGCTGGCCAGCGAGGTCGGCGTGGTCGACTTCCCCCCCAGCCGGATCCGCTCGAAGGGGCGCCTGCAGCCCGGGCGAATGTTCCTGGTCGACACCGAGCAGGGCCGGCTGGTGCTGGATAACGAGATCAAGGGCCGTATAGCCCGCCAGAAACCCTACCGCCGGTGGCTGAGCGCCAACCGCATCGAGCTGCGGGGCCTGTTCGCCGCCGCCAAGGGCGAAGCGCCCGACCCGGAGACGCTGCACCGTCAGATGCGTATCTTCGGCTACACCAGCGAAGCGCAGAAGATGGTCCTGATTCCCATGGCCGTCAACGCCCAGGAACCGGTCGGCTCGATGGGCACCGACACGCCCCTGGCGGTGCTGTCGGATCAGCCCCGGCTGCTGTGGGACTACTTCAAGCAGTCCTTCGCCCAGGTGACCAACCCCCCCATCGACCCGCTGCGGGAGGGGCTGGTCATGTCGCTGATGAGCTTTATGGGCACACAGCGCCACCTGCTGGAAGAAACCCCCGAACACTGCCGGCAACTGAAGCTGCCCCACCCCATCGTTACCGACGAGGACGTGGCCCGCCTGCGAGCGGTCAAGCGGCCGGACTTCCGCGCGGCCACGGTCGAGGCCCTCTTCGACGCCGATAGCGACGACCCGGCGGAGGCACTGCGCCGCGGGTTGGACGCGCTGATCGAGGCGGCCGCGAAAGCCGTGAAGGAGGGGGCGTCGCTGGTGATCCTCTCCGATCGGCACGTCACCCGCGACCGGTCGCCGATCCCAGCGCTGCTGGCCACCGCGGCGGTGCATCACGGGTTGCTGAACCGCCATTTGCGCGGCCAGGCGGGGTTGGTCATCGAAACCGGCGAGGCTCGCGAGGTGATGCACTTCTGCCTGCTGTGCGGCTACGGGGCCAACGCGATCAACCCGTACCTGGCCTACGAGGTGCTGGCCGAGCTGCACCAGGGCGGGGAGATCCCCGCCGAACTGGAGGGCGAGCAGGTCCTCGACAACTACATCGCCGCGATCAAGAAGGGCATCCTCAAGACGATGTCCAAGATGGGCATCTCGACGTTGCGGAGCTACCACGCCGCCCAGTTGTTCGAGGCGATCGGACTGAACCGGGACGTCGTCGACGCCTACTTCACCGGCACGCCCTCGCGGATCGGCGGAATCGGCCTCGCAGAGATCGCCGAGGAGGTGCGGCGTCGCCACGCCGCCGCGTACGCCGAGCGCCGGGGCGGCGAACTGCCAATCGACTACGGCGGGGAGTACCACTTCCGCCGGGACGGCGAACGTCACCTGTGGAACCCGCAGACGGTCACCTTGCTGCAGCGGGCGGTGCGGTGCGACGACGCCGAGGCCTACGCCCGCTACGCCGAAGCCGTTAACGACCAGGCCAGGCGGCACTGCACGCTGCGGGGGCTGTTCGAGTTCACCGAAGGGCCGGCTGTGCCGATCGAGGAGGTCGAGCCCGCCGAGACCATCGTCAAGCGGTTCTGCACCGGGGCGATGTCGCACGGGTCGATCAGCCAGGAAGCCCACGAAACGCTGGCGGTGGCGATGAACGGCCTGGGGGCCATGAGCAACACCGGCGAAGGCGGGGAGGACCCCCAGCGGTACGCCCCGCGAGCGGACGGGGTTTCGGCCAACTGCCGAATCAAGCAGGTGGCCAGCGGGCGCTTCGGCGTGACGATGGAGTACCTGGCCCACGCGGAGATGCTGCAGATCAAGATGGCCCAGGGCGCCAAGCCGGGCGAGGGCGGACATTTGCCCGGGCACAAGGTCACCGAGCAGATCGCCCGCCTGCGCCACGCCACGCCGGGGGTCACGCTGATCTCCCCGCCGCCGCACCACGACATCTACTCCATCGAGGACCTGGCCCAGTTGATCTACGATCTCAAGTGTGCCAACCCCGGGGGTGGCGTCTCGGTCAAGTTGGTCTCGGAGGTCGGCGTGGGCACCATTGCCGCCGGGGTGGCGAAGGCTTACGCCGACGAGGTGCTCATCTCCGGCCATGACGGGGGGACCGGCTCCAGCCCGCTCTCGTCGATCAAGCACGCCGGCGCCCCGTGGGAGCTGGGCCTGGCCGAAACCCAGCAGACGCTGGTCCGCAACGACCTGCGGGGGCGTATCCGCGTGCAGGTGGACGGGCAGCTCAAGACCGGGCGGGACGTGATCATCGGCGCGCTGTTGGGGGCCGAGGCGTTCGGCTTCGGCACCGCGGCGCTGGTGTCGCTGGGCTGCATGCTGTTGCGGAAGTGCCACCTGGGCACCTGCTCGGCCGGCATCGCCACGCAGGACCCCGAGCTTCGCCGTCGTTTCGCCGGCCGTCCCGAGCATCTTCAGCGGTTCATGCTTTTCGTGGCCGAGGAGGTCCGCCGGATCATGGCCCGCCTGGGCTTCCGCACGTTCGCCGAGATGGTGGGGCGAACGGACCGGCTCCGCTGCCAGCCGGCTATCGAGCACTGGAAGGCCAACGGGTTGGACCTCTCGGCCGTGCTGGCCGGGGCCGACGCCGCCGGCGGACGGGCAGTCCGGCAGAACCAGCCGCCCAAGGATGTGCTGGTCGGGCACCTGGACTGGGAACTGCTCGAGCAGGTCGCCGACAGCATCGACTCGGGCACGCCGATTGCCGTGGAGATGCCGATCCGCAACGTCCATCGCACGGTCGGCACGATTTTGAGCAACCGGATCGTCCGCGCCCGGGGCGCCGAGGGCCTTCCCGACGGCACCATCGAGGTCACCTTCCGCGGCTCGGCCGGGCAGAGCTTCGGGGCCTTTCTGGCGCCTGGGGTGACGCTGAAGCTGATCGGCGACAGCAACGACTACCTGGGCAAGGGCCTCAGCGGCGGGCGCATCGTCGTGCAGACCCCGCCCGACTCGCCGTTCGCCCCGCACGAGAACATCATCGTCGGCAACGCCGTGCTGTATGGGGCGACCGGCGGGGAAGTGCTGATCAACGGGTTGGCTGGCGAGCGATTCGCCGTCCGCAACAGCGGCGCCACGGCCGTGGTGGAGGGCGTGGGCGACCACGGGTGCGAGTACATGACCGGCGGGACGGTGGTGGTGCTCGGCCTCACCGGGCGGAACTTCGCCGCGGGAATGAGCGGCGGGGTGGCCTACGCCCTGGACGAACACCAACTCTTCGACACGCTGTGCAACCTGGACATGGTGGACCTCGAACCGGTCTGGCACGAAGACGACGTGGCCCGGCTGCACGCATTGATCACCCGACACGAGGCCGTCACTCACAGCCAGCGGGCCCGGCAGATTCTCGCACGGTGGCGTGACATGGTGGTCAAATTCGTCAAGGTGGTGCCCATCGACTACCGCCAGGCCATGCAGCGGCTTCGGGAGCGCGAGCAGCGCGAGACCGAGATGGTCCCGGCCACGGAGGAGGTGTTCGATGGGTAAGCCCACCGGATTCATCGACTACCCCCGCCGGGAAGCCGACCACCGGCCTATCGAGCAGCGTGTGGGCGATTATTTCGAAATCGTCCTGCCGATGGACGTCGATGCGCTATGCCAACAGGCCGCACGGTGCATGGATTGCGGAATCCCCTTCTGCCACGGCATCGGCTGCCCCATGGCCAACCGCATCCCGGAGTTCAACGACCTCATCTACGCGGGCAAGTGGCGCCAGGCCTGCGAGAACCTGCACTCGACGAACAACTTCCCCGAGATCACCGGGCGTATCTGCCCGGCCCCGTGCGAGGCGGCCTGCACGCTGAACGTCAACCAGGAGCCGGTGACGATTCGCCAGATCGAGCTGGAGATCGCCGAACGCGGCTTCGCCGAAGGTTGGATTCAGCCGCAGCCGGCCAAGGTTCGCACCGGCAAACGCGTGGCGGTGGTCGGCTCGGGCCCGGCCGGCCTGGCCGCCGCCCAGCAACTCGCCCGCGCCGGGCACGACGTGGTGGTCTTCGAGGCCAATCACGCCATCGGCGGGCTGCTGCGGTACGGCATCCCCGATTTCAAGCTGGACAAGGCCGTGCTCGACAGGCGGATCGAACAGATGCGCGGAGAAGGGGTGAGCTTCCAGAGCGATGTGCACGTCGGGGAAGACATCTCCCTGAGGTACCTCCGCCAGCAGTTCGACGCGATCTGCCTGACCCTCGGGGCCGGCGAAGGGCGCGACCTGGGGGTCGTCGGGCGAGGGCTGGAGAACATTCACTTCGCCATGGACTACCTCGCCCAGCAGAACCGCGTCAATGCCGGCGAGGACCTGGGCGACGCCAAGCGAATCAGCGCCACCGATAAGATCGTCGTGGTCATCGGCGGCGGCGACACCGGCAGCGACTGCGTCGGCACCGCCCGCCGGCAGGGCGCCAGGGAGATCCATCAGCTCGAGATCCTCCCCGAGCCGCCCGCGACCGTCGACCCGCTGACCACCTGGCCGGAATGGCCGAGGATTCTGCGGACCTCGAGTTCCCAGGCCGAAGGCTGCCACCGCCGCTGGAGCGTGATGACCAAGCGGTTCTCCGGCGTCGGCGTGCGGGTGGCCGAGCTGCACGGCTGCGAGGTCGAATGGCGCCAGATCGACGGCCAATGGAAGCCCACCGAGCGGCCGGGAACCGAGTTCACCATGCCGGCGGAGCTGGTTCTGCTGGCGATGGGGTTCACCCACGTGGTCCACCACGGGCTCGTCGAGCGGTTCGGCCTGAAACTCGACGACGCCGGCCACCTGGCGATCGGGCCCGACGGGCAGACCTCCGAAGCGGGCATCTTCGCCGCCGGCGACGCGGTGGCCGGGGCCTCCCTGGTGGTCCGGGCAATCGCCGCCGGCCGGGAGACCGCCGAGGCCATCGACCGCTGGCTCGCCCGGGGAGACCTCGGCTGAACCGAGCGGGACGACCGGACGCGCGGACCGGCCGAGAAAACGCGAACACTGCGCTTGCCCATGCCGGGGCCGATCGGTAAGGTGTAGCTCCATGAGCGATGCCATGGATATGATGCGGTCGGTCAAAGATCGCACCGAGGAAACCGAGTTCTACACCCCCCTGCCCGACAATTACAAACTGGGGAGCACCCGGTACGTAGCCGTCTTCGGCACCGTCATGAGCGGGCTGGGCAAGGGGATCTTCTCCTCTTCGCTGGCCAAACTCCTGAAGGACAAGGGCATCCGCGTCTCCCCCATCAAGCTTGAGGGCTACCTGAACCTCGACTCGGGCACGCTGAACCCCTTCCGCCACGGGGAAGTTTTCGTCCTGGACGACGGCATGGAAACCGACATGGACCTCGGCACTTACGAGCGGATGCTCGACCAGGACCTCACGGCGGACAACTTCCTCACCAGCGGGCAGATTTTCTCGACCGTGCTGGCCAGGGAACGCGCCGGCGGCTACCTGGGGCGCGACGTGCAGATGATCCCGCATGTTACCGGGGAGGTGAAGTACCGCCTCCGCACGCTGGCGGTCAACAGCGGCGCCGACGTGATCTTCGTTGAGGTGGGCGGGACGGTGGGTGACATCGAGAACGCCTTCTACATCGAGGCCCTTCGCGAGCTGAGCTACGAGGAGGGCGAGGGGGCGGTGATGTTCGTGGCGCTGACGTACGTGCTGTCGCCCCCGTCGCTGGGCGAGCAGAAGTCCAAGGCCGCCCAACTGGGCATCAAGCGGCTGATGGCCTTCGGCATCCACCCGCACATCATCGCCTGCCGATGCGAAGAGCCGGTCACCGAAAAGGTCCGCCAGAAGATCTCCATCTACACCAACGTGCCGGTGCCGCGAGTGTTCTCCATGCACGACCTGGAGAGCATCTACCTGTTGCCCCAGCAGATGCGCGAGGCGGGCCTGGACAGCGAGGTGGTGCAACTGCTGAACCTCGGCGGGCGGGTCAACTCCGCCGACGACGCCCGCGCCGCCCGCTCGTGGGAACGCTTCGCCGCCAGGATCGGCCAGTACGACCGGGAGATCACCATCGGGATCACCGGCAAGTACACCTCGCTTCGCGACAGCTACGCCAGCATCCTCAAGGCCCTCGAGCACGCCGGCGTGGCCAACGAGGTCGCCGTCGCGATCAAGTGGATCGACACGACCGGCATCACGGCCGACAACGTCGACGCGGCCTTGGCGGACGTCGACGGGGTGATCGTACCCGGCGGATTCGGCGTTCGCGGCACGGCCGGCAAGATCGAGTGCGTGCGTTACGCCCGCGAGAGGCGCCTTCCCTACCTGGGCATCTGCCTGGGCTTCCAGATGGCGGTGATCGATTACGCCCGCAACGTCTGCGGCCTGGACGGGGCCAACAGCACGGAGATCGACCCGGACACGGCCACGCCGGTGATCAGCATCCTGCCCGAGCAGAAGAAGATCGAGGGCATGGGCGGCACCATGCGTCTGGGCGGCCAGGACGTGCAGATCAAACCGGGCACGCTGGCGGCCGAACTGTACGGCGGCGCCGAGCGGATACGCCAGAGGTTCCGCCATCGCTTCGAGGTGGACCCGGAGTACATCGAAACGATCGAGCAGGCCGGGATTATCTTCTCCGGCAAGCATCCGGTCCACCCGATCATGCAGATCCTGGAGCTGCCGCGCGACGTGCACCCGTATTTCATCGCGGCCCAGTTTCATCCCGAGTTGACCAGCCGGCCGCTCAACCCCCAACCCATGTTCGTCGGCCTCGCCGCGGCCGCGCTGGCACGGCAAGGGGAACCGGTGAGGTAGCCGACACAGCCAACAGGCTCACCCCGGCCCGCGAATGGAACGGGCCGCCGGTGGGCCAAGAGAACCGACACTTATGCCCCGCAGGGACGACATCCACACGATTCTGATCATCGGGTCCGGGCCGATTGTCATCGGCCAGGGCTGCGAATTCGACTACTCCGGCACCCAGGCGTGCAAGGCGCTGCGGGAGGAGGGGTACCGCATCGTACTGATCAACTCCAACCCGGCCACCATCATGACCGATCCGGAGTTCTCCGATCGCACGTACATCGAGCCGATCACGCCCGCCGCGATCGCCAAGATCCTCGCCGCCGAGGCCGAAGGCGACCACCCGATCGACGCGGTGCTGCCCACGTTGGGAGGCCAGACGGGCCTGAACACCGCCGTGGCGGCCCACGACGCGGGCATCTTCGAGCGCTTCGGCGTCGAGATGATCGGGGCCACCCGAGAGGCGATCCACCGGGCCGAAGACCGCACCGAGTTCAAGAACATCTGCCTGGGCATCGGCCTGGACGTGCCCAACAGCGGCGTCGCCCACACCATGGACGAGGCCCGCGAGATCGTCGAGCAGGTCGGCCTGCCCTGCTGCATCCGCCCGGCCTACACGCTGGGCGGCACCGGCGGCGGGTTCGCCTTCAACATCGAGGAGTTCGAGCAGATCGCCGCCCGCGGGCTGGACTACTCCCCCGTCAGCGAGATCCTCATCGAGGAGTCCGTGCTCGGCTGGAAGGAGTTCGAACTCGAGGTGATGCGCGACAAGGCCGACAACGTCGTGATCGTGTGCACCATCGAGAACGTCGACCCGATGGGCGTGCACACCGGCGACTCGATCACCGTGGCTCCGGCCCAGACGCTCACCGACAAGGAATACCAGCACATGCGGGACGCTTCGCTGGCGATCATTCGCGCCATCGGCGTGGAAACCGGGGGCAGCAACATTCAGTTCGCCGTCGACCCGGCCACCGGGCGAATGATCGTCGTCGAGATGAACCCGCGTGTCAGCCGATCCAGCGCCCTGGCCTCCAAGGCCACCGGGTTCCCCATCGCCAAGATCGCCGCCAAGCTGGCGGTGGGGTATACCCTCGATGAGATCCCCAACGACATCACCCGCGAGACGCCGGCCTGTTTCGAGCCGACCATCGACTACTGCGTGACGAAGATCCCCCGCTGGGCCTTCGAGAAGTTCCCCGAGGCCGACGAGACGCTCACCACGCAGATGAAATCCGTCGGGGAGGGCATGAGCATCGGGCGGACCTTCGCCGAATCGCTCCAGAAGGGCATCCGCTCGATGGAGGTCAAGCGGTACGGTTTCGGCCTCGACGGCAACGACAAGTGGCTCAAGGCCGTCCGGGGCGCCGCCGCCGCCGACACCCACGACCGGTCCGGGGAGGACACCGACTACCCCATCGACGAGCCCCGGCTGCGCCGCAAGTTGGCCGTGCCCAGCCAGGGCCGGCTGTACTACGTGCGCTACGCCCTGAAAATGGGATGGTCCGTCGAGCAGATACATGAGCTGACCCGGATCGACCCATGGTTCCTCGCCCAACTCGCCCAACTGGTCGACTTCGAGGACCGCCTGCTCGCCGCCGGCGGCCTGGACACCGCCGACGAGGCCCTGCTCCGCAAGGCCAAGCAGTGGGGCTACTCCGACATCCAACTGGCGACGCTGTGGCAGAGGACCCCCGAGGAAGTCCGCGCCCACCGCAAGGCCCTCGGCATCGAGCCGGTGTACAAGCTCGTCGACACCTGCGCCGCCGAGTTCGAGGCGTACACCCCGTATTACTACTCCACCTACGAGACCCCCATACGGCGCGTCGCCCCCTCAACGAACAATTCGCAATCCGCGATCGACAGTCCACAATGGACGGACGATGAGGTCCGCGTGTCCGACAAACCCAAGATCATCATCCTCGGCGGCGGGCCCAACCGCATCGGGCAGGGCATCGAGTTCGACTACTGCTGCGTGCACGCGGCGATGGCCGCGAGGGAGTTGGGCTTCGAGTCGGTCATGGTCAACTCCAACCCCGAGACCGTCTCCACCGACTACGATACCTCCGACATGCTGTTCTTCGAGCCGCTGACGCTCGAGGACGTGCTGAACATCTGCGAACGGCTCAACGGCCGGCCGTTCGATAAACCCGGCGGGCTGGTGTACGGGGTGATCGTCCACTTCGGCGGGCAGACCCCGCTGAACCTCGCCCGCGGCCTCGAGGCGGCCGGCGTGCCGATTATCGGCACCAGCCCCGAGTCGATCGACCTGGCCGAGGACCGCGAGCGGTTCGCCCGGATCCTCACCGAGCTGGGCCTGAAATCCCCCGACAGCGGCACCGCCTTCACGGTGGCCCAGGCCCGCGAGATCGCCGAGCGGATCGGCTACCCGGTGCTCGTGCGGCCGAGCTACGTGCTGGGCGGGCGGGCGATGGAGATCGTCTCCGACGCCGAGCAGCTCGATATCTACATGACCAAGGCCGTCGACGCCTCCACGGTCGACACCGACCACCCCATCCTGGTCGACAAGTTCCTCGCCGGGGCCACCGAGGTGGATGTTGACTGCCTGGCCGACTTCGGGCCCGACCGTAACGGCGACCGATCGGCCGAGCCGCGGGCGATCATCTGCGGCGTTATGGAGCACATCGAGGAGGCGGGCATCCACTCCGGCGACTCGGCCTGCGCGCTGCCGCCGTTCCAGTTGAGCGCGGGCATCGTCGAGAAGATCGAGCACCAGGCTCGGCGCCTGGCCGAGCGGCTGGACGTTCGCGGGCTGATGAACACCCAGTTCGCCGTCAAGGACGGGGAAATCTACATCCTCGAGGTCAACCCCCGCGCCTCCCGCACCGTGCCGTTCGTGTCCAAGACCACCGGGGTGCCCTGGGCCAAACTCGCCGCCAAGGTCATGGCCGGACGGAGCCTCGCCCAGCTCGGCGTGGTCGAGTCGGCCCGGCCCAAGCACATCGCGGTGAAGGAAAGCGTTTTCCCGTTCACCAAGTTCCCGGGCGTGGACGTGATCCTCGGCCCGGAGATGCGAAGCACCGGGGAAGTGATGGGCGTGGACATGAGCTTCGGGCAGGCCTTCGCCAAGAGCCAGATCGCCACCGGGCTGGCCATCCCCGTCGGCGGGACGGTGTTCGTGTCGGTCCGGGACGACGACAAGCCGCACGTGGTGGCCCTCGGCCAACGGCTGGCGGCGATGGGGTTTCACATCGTTGCCACCGCCGGGACGTACCAGGCGATGACCGACGCGGGGATGCACATCCGCAAAATCTCCAAACTGGCCGAGGGGCGGCCCAACGTGGCCGACCTGATCGCCAACGGCGAGATCGACCTGCTGATCAACACACCCACGCGCCACGGGCCCGACACCGACGAGGGCAAGATCCGCGCCTTGGCCACGCTGCACCAGGTGCCGCTGATCACCACGATGACCGCCGCCCGCGCCGCCGCCGACGCCGTCGCCGCCCTCCGCGCCGTCGGCGACGGCAACGACCCCGCCGACGCCTGGTCCGTCCGACCCCTGCAGGACTACCTGTCGGCGACGTGACGGCCGACGACGACGGTCGACCTACAGCATCGCGTCGACGGCCTTGACGACGGCTTCGGCGCAGCGGCACGTGCCCGATTCGCTCAGGTGTAACTGGTCGGCCGCGAGCGCGGCGGTGTAGTCGGCCGATACGATCGAGTGCAGATCGTTGATGGCGACCTCCTCGGCCCGCATCAACTCCACGGCCGACTGGTGGTACCGATCGAACTCCCCGGCCCGCCAGGACCATTGATCCTCGAGAAAGAGTTTTCGCGGATGCGGCGGCGTGCTGGTGGCCCAGATCACCCGCGGGGTCCACGCGCGCAGGGCCTCCAGGATCAGGCCGAGGGTCATCACGTAGATTTCCAGTGGGATCTGCCGTGGGACCCGCGCGGGATTGTGCCCGGCGTCGTGGATCCCGTTGTTCCAGTGCACCACGTCCGGCCGGCCGAACTGCTCGTACCAGCGATGCAGCGACGCCAGCGTGTACAGGCTGAACTGGCCGTTCTCGGCCGGCCCGACGACCTCGGCCCGGTCCGCCATCGCCTCGGCCACGAGGGGCTGATAACTCATGCGGATCGAATCACCCAGCAACCAGACTTTCGGCAGCTTCGCCATGCGGAACTCCCACATCCTCTCTGTATCGATCGCCGACGACCTCTCGCGGGGCCGACCTCCGCCGACGGCGGGGTTATCTCATCGCCGCCGTCGTTGGCGGCGATGCTCCATCAGCTCCGCCCGGGGCGCCACGCCGCAGCGCTTGGCCCACGCGTCGTACAGGCCGTTGAGCTGCGATCGCCAGCACCAATCCAAGTGTGCATCTGTTCATGTTGCTCTCCTTTTATCCCGGTACCTCATGAAATGTGATCGACAATGCGCATACAGCGACCGGCGGGCTACGTTCGACGTGGCCTGGGCCGATCACTCAATGCCGCAACACACACGAAATGATGACCTGACATCGTCCTCCTTTGCTGTGGCCCCGCGCGGCTTTCGATGATCCGCAGGGCGCCGACTCTCAACGAACGACAGCAACGCCAACATCCGGAACATCCTGAAACGAATCTGCGGCGCATTGTACACTGGCATCGCGATTCTGACTATGCATTACTGGGGACTAGACGCTATAGTATTGCGACACGCGATTGCGGGGGGTGCTTGTGCTTACCCACATCCCGGTGGCGATTGCGAAAGGATCGTTTGTGTGAAGTCGTTGAGCCCGCTTTCAGCGGGCTTTTGCCCGGCCGCAGGCCGGAATAGGCCAGCCCTTGCAGGGCTGGTCCCGTGGACGCAGCCCCCACCTTGTGTTATTGTCTTTCAGCCCGCTTCCAGCGGGCTTGCCGATGTGGCGGGCGGCTTCAGCCGAGGAGTGCACGAATATGTCTCTGCGAGCGTATAGCGAGATCAACCTTCATTTCACGTGGCACGTCAAGGATAACAGTCCTGTCATCCGCGACGAGATCGAGTTCC
>SDBU01006996.1_pt1 | contig 13128 bp, 10 predicted proteins | sample 2277071 | NCBI WGS metagenome assembly SDBU01 (sample SAMN10397929, study PRJNA504765) | marine sediment metagenome | isolation source: marine sediment core GS08_GC12, 126 cmbsf | place: Arctic Ocean: Gakkel Ridge, Loki's castle | collected 2008 | reverse complement strand
AATTTCCTGTCCGTAATCCGCCCGTTTTTCCTTCAAAATATCCTGGCGGATACGGCTGCCGATCTGCCAGTAAAGAATGGTCAAGCCTGCATTAACCGCAACGGCGACATTCTGTCTGGCAGTTTCAATGAGTGAACGGATATCACCGATAAGATCGCCGGAAATGGATTTGTTGTATGTTTTTGCAACCTGTTTTCCCTTTTCCTTTTTCATATTCTGACAACCTCGCTGATAAACCCCCTGGTGAATTCCTTTCCTGATTCAGGGCATAGGTCCATTCATTATATCTTTACAGGTGAATCAGCTTTCTCATCTTCCTCCATTTCGGCAATCAGTGAATCGATGATTTTTCGCTTTTCTGTGCCAGTCTCAAATAGCTCCCTCAGGGCGTATAAGGCCTCGTACCCGTCCGGTTTTGTGGAATAATAGAAATCCCAGGCCAACATGGTAAATGTTTCCAGATTACTCTGGGTTACACAGGCATGTGTGTAATGGGTGATGAGGGGTCGGAGAATATTTTCAAACTCATGGAAAAAGTCCAAGGCTGACAGAAGTTCAATCTTTCCCGGATAGCGGTCAAGACCATACAGGATAAGAGATTTTAAGTTTTGATTCGCTTTTTTGAAGAAAGGCCTTATAAGGGGCATGTTGGGATGCTCAGAGTCGTACTCTTCAAAATATTGAAGCAGTATTCTGTCGGATAATTCCCCTTTACTCTCAAAAAACGCGACTAAATCCTTCTGGTTCTGATTTTCTGGTCTGGCATTTTTTTCTTCTGCTTCTTCATAGTCATCTTCCTCATGGTACTCGAAGCCGATTTCCTCCAATGCCGCAATATAATTATCCGGCTGAGTGCGAAAGATTTCATTCACCTTGTCGATGACAATTTCATTTCTTAATTTTTCGTAATCCTTAATGACCGGATCCTTCTTTTTTTTGCTCATTTCAAGTCCATCTCCTTGATTTTCTCCCCCGTCAACTGCTTGACCGATTGGCTTTGGGATGGAGTATAGAATCTTACAATAAACGAACAAGACTTAATATGCGTTATTTCGCCCACTTTTCGAAACCACGTTTAAGGCCCGGCATCTGCGGTTCGGGGCACGGAAAACTGTGAAGCCTTTTTCAGATCGCTATTTATTAGATTTGGCAGTACTGCCATTTTCAATAAATGGTTATGAATCGATGCCTCCCTTGGCTATGCCTGATGCGTGACTATTCACATCCATCCTCACTCACTCAAACCAGCAAACATTTTTAGCATCTCCAAAGTGATTTTTGAGGCCCTATCGGCTGTTATCTTTTCTATCGAATATCTTTATCTCCCTGGCTTCACTCAAGAGGCGTTCGCGAAATGTATCAATGTACCTATCCATATCCTGTTGCCAGTCATTCATTATATTGATGCCCTCATCTTTCAGGCGGGCATTCTCCAGCATGGAATTTTGGGGTCTCCGGGCCGGCGTCGGATACTCTGCGCTGCTGCATGGGACGAGTCTGTGCGGCACATCCATCTTTTCGAGAAAGTAACGGGCCAATTCATACCATGTGCAGTGCCCTTTCGCAGTGGCGTGGTATATTCCCTGACCACCCCCTGCAATCAGTTTCTCTATTTGCGCAGCCAGGGCGTAGGACCAGGTTGGTGAACCGAACTGGTCATTTACCACCTTTATTTCGTTTTGCGGATTATTATAGGCCATTCGAAGCATGGTCTTGAGGAAATTACGGCCATGCATACCATACATCCACGCCGTTCGCACAATCATGTACCTGTCTGTTATCTCGCGAATGGCGCGCTCGCCCGCAAACTTTGTCTCGCCATAATAGGAGAGCGGGTCAGTTTCATCAGACTCGCTGTAAGACTGGGGAGGCCTTTTCCTCCCATCAAAGACATAATCCGTCGAAATGTGTATGAGACGGCTTTTATACCTTTCTGTAATCAGCGCAAGGTTTCTCGGCCCCTCTACATTGATGTTCCATGCCTGCTCTCTCTGCGATTCACAGGCATCCACATTGGTGTGGGCGGCGCAATTAACAATATATGCCGGTCTGTCGCGGCTTATTATGGTCTCCACCTGTTTGAGATCGGTAATGTCCATCTCTCGCGCAGTAAGGGGAATAATCTCATGCCCATCTCTGAAAACAGATACGCAATCACTCCCTAGTTGTCCACCACAACCCGCTATCAATATCTTCATCAGTTACCCTTGACGACTTCGTAAAAAGCTCCGCTATGCCACTTTGCGGCATTATCATTGGACTTTGCCGTCCAATCTTGACCATTACGAGTCCATTACCATTAATGGTTTCGTAAAAATCGGGCTCTGCCTTGAACTCCTTTGCCGAAGATGCATCAAAACTTCGTTCCGGTCCAATAATGACGACATCGTTAAGCCTCTCTTTCGCTACGTTCACAGGTCAACACTTCCCAGCCTTTTATCATAATAAACAAATTTAACCTATTACGAAATATTGGCCTGACATCCGAATATTGACGGTCTCGCTAGAAGTCGTCACTCCGGTGAAAACCGGAGTCCGGATGGTCTGCAACTGCCTGAAAAGTCTGGATTCCGTCTTGGCCGTCATCCCGGACTCCGATCCGGGGCGGAATGACGGAAAACGGTATTTTTGGACTTTTTGCGAGGGTGTCAATATTATTCCGCTACCAGAAAGTACATTAATCAAATCTGGCATCATATCCCTGCCGCCAGGCAATTTTCTCACTGCAGGCCCCCGTTTCATTCCCTATTTTGAAATAATCTTTGTGGGGCAACACCCTCCATCCACGATTTGCGAAAGTTATTGACAGGGTGCGCCAATTAACAGAAACTGCGCGAGAACGCATTTAATAGCGGACACATTCTGACACAGGGATCGTTCCCTGTACCGGAACAAGCACAGGTCAGGGCTGCTGCCCCAAAAGAAAATGGATTGTAAAATGGATGGAAATGAGAACCCGTCCCCAGTTTATGCAGTTTATGTTTCATACCCGATGGCCTTATATCCGCGTCGTCTCTTTTCATACATTTTAGCAAGCATCGGAACATCAATGTCCGCATAATCGTAAATGATGACGTCCTTTTTCATATCATGCAGGCGGTGAAGACGTCCGGCATACTGTACCAGTGTGCCACGCCACGATACTGGAAGAGTGAGAAACAGGGTATCCAGCCTGGCATCGTCGAATCCTTCACCGAGGTATCTGCCGGTGGCGATGATAACGCGCTCTTCTTTATCGTTAATGCCCGTCATTTTTTCCATTTGCAGACGTCTCTGTTTTCTACCCATACCTCCTTTGAATACGATCACATTACGAATAATAGGCGATAAACGGTCAGCCAGAAGTGCAAGATGATCCAGCCGTTCCGTTAGTAAAAGGGGAAAACGTTTTTCGCTGAGGGATTTTAGAACATCGGCAATAATCATGTTGTTCCGATCATCATTGCCGATTAGGGCGGAATATAGTTCGTGGATGGTGAGATCCCTTTTGTCCTTAAGAACATCCGGCAATATAAAACCGGGATTACGAACAATCACCATGTGATTAAAAGGTCTGGCTGCCGCCTCTTTGCGTTCACTGACCCGGTATCTGACCGGGCCGCATTGCATGAAGATAATGGGGTGATGGCCGTCTTTTCGGGTCACTGTAGCTGACAGTCCTGTTACATATGTTGCCTTGCATTGTCTGGCAACAATTTCAAAGCTCCTGGCCGAAATGTGGTGACACTCGTCGACAACGAGATGCCCGTATTCCCCCACGATGTCATCGACTATGCCTTTTTTGCTCAGGCTTTGGATTGTCGCTATATCGATTATGCCCAATGGCTTTCGTTTCCCTCCACCGATTTGGCCTATTTCTTCGGGATCGAGATCAAGGAAACTCCTTAAACGATCAATCCACTGATCGAGCAATTGTTTGCGATGAACCAAAATAAGCGTATTTACGCCGCGCCTGGCTATCAGATAGGCGGCTATCACTGTTTTTCCAAAGGCCGTTGTGGCTGAAAGCACCCCTGTGTCATGGTGCAACAATGCTTCAGCGGCAGGTTGTTGCTCCGGTCTTAAAGCGCCGGTAAAGTGTGTGTTTATGGGTGTTCCTGTGAACCGTCCGTCGATTACTTTCGATTTAATATCCAGAGACTGCAAAAGTGCTTTTACGTCGTCAAGACAACCCCTCGGTATGCCGATATGCTTTGAGAAATCCTCACAGCAACTGATAATTCGAGGCTTATTGTACGTTGACAGTCGCAATGCCTGCGCTTTATAGAATTCGGGGTTTTGAAATGCGGCAAGACGAATCAGGCGATTGGTTAAGGCGGGAGGCAATTTATCTTTTGCGATATAAATCTGATTTCCAAGAACAAGGTCGATTTGCTCCGGGATCATGTCTCTGATGGTTGGCTCTCTCTTCTGCCCGGAAGGGGGCATCCTCCATGGCTTGTCATCTTCATCAGTAACGACCATTCTTATACCGATCACTCGCCCGCAAGCCACAGCCTCCTCAACGATTTTTTCCACTTCACGACGGCTCATACGCCGGACCGACGAAAGAAATGCCCATTGATCCCGGTATGTCAGCAAGTTTTCATCAATGAAAAGGCTCCCGCCCTTTTCTCTCGGTCTTTTTTGTAAGGGGAGTGCGATGAGGTTTCCGAAACCGCCCTTCGGCATTGTATCTTGATTGGGAAAGAAACAATCATAGGAATCGAGACCTATTTCGGGACGGCGTTCCATCGTCTCCGTCAGGATGAAAGCGCCCATCTTTCGCGCCAGGACCGCTGGTACCGCTTCGGAAAAGAATATCCATACGTGAGCGCCCTTGCCGGAACGGGGCCGTTCGAGAGCTACAGGTATATCATAAGATTTACAGGTTTCGATAAATGCGACTGCGTCTTCAGCCCAGGTGGTTTTATCGAAATCAGCCGTCAGAAATCGGCAGGTTTCATCGGGCAATAAGGGATAGACACCAATGGTAAAATCAGATTTAAAGTGTCCCTGCGGATCTGTTCCAAGAAGGTGATTTCTGATTACTTCATCGGCAACCGGAAGGAAATTCCGATGATCACACTCGCCGCACCTCATGCGCGGTTTTTCGCATAGTCCCTTAACCCATTCATGGCGGCAGGCCGGTTGATAACCTTTTTTACCCGTTCTCGCGCTTTCGAATCTTCTGGCGTATACATCTTCTCTTCCGCTGAAGAGCGATCGGAAAAGGGCAACCTTTTCACCCTGAGGGGATTTGTTTGTGAGGAATCCCTTCTGAAGAAAAGATATTGCAGGCCGAGATTTTTCGACAGATTCCTTTTCACTATTCAGTCTATTGATCAGGTCAAGGAGCGCCGCACGCCGGGCATCGAGAGAAGCTAATTCTTCCTCGGCTGCCTGAATCATCCGTCGAATCTCCGTTATGGTCTTCACTATCGAAAAACCCCCTCCGGGAACAATAGATGGGAGATACTCTTTATGGCGCACCCATTCCCTGATGATTTTAACGATCTTACCGAGCTGAAAGCCTGAGAGATCAAAAATAACCTATACGGGATATGTTGTTGCAAGACCTCACCTTGAATGTGTGACTCCACTTCCCTATAAACATAACAAGGTTAAGAAAAGGTTAATGAGAAAAACGTTTAAGCAGAAATTAGATGGGGCACTTGGCAGCTCGGATTATGGCCAATTTCTAGAAGAATTGAAGCATGATTGCTTTCAGATAATCAACGATTAAGGTTGAAATGAGAACCCGTCCCCAGTTTTACCTTACCTAACATACTTATAATTTGGTGGAGGCGGCGGGAGTCGAACCCGCGTCCGAAAATATTCCACTGCAGCTTCTACGTACGTATCCTTTGATTTGCATTCGCTCCTGAAAACTCCCAAAGGAAGGATTGATCAGTCACTATCCCGGTTAGTTTTCGCCTTGTTCCCTTCGGGAGGAAGAACTCAGCTATCCTGTCTAGTCGACGCCCAAATCTGACCCGGCAGGCATGGTCAGGAGGACGTTAGCCGTCTATGCGGCTAAGGCGTAATCGTTATTATCTGCGATTAAATGTTTCCTACCTATTTAACGAGGCCTGTAGGAACCTCGGTACGCTTCTACAGCTTCAACTATCCCCGTCGAAACCGTGACGCCCCCAATAATTCTTGAGTGTTTATAATATATGTCCTTTCACGCCCTCAGTCAAGCATGAAAATTTTCAGTTTGCCCTGCGACACTTTTGTGAGGGCAGGCAATCCGGAGATTGTCAGATCTTATCTCCATAACCATACGTATTTTATGGATTCCCGTCTGCGAGAGAATGACGAGAAAGGGGGTCTGGCGGATTTACGAATATATCAAGGGTTGCAATGTATATAACCGCACGGTCACCACTCGCGGCTCCTGTGCCTCAGGCCCCGTGCCATATCCCTCTGATCTTCCTTCTTTTTCAGGTCGTCCCGTTTGTCGTAGAGTTTTTTCCCCTTTCCGATACCGATCTCTACCTTCACCTTCCCCTTCTTGAAGTAGGCCTTCAGGGGAACCAGCGTCAGTCCCTTTTCCCTCGATTTCCCATAGAGTTTCCTGATCTCCCTTTTGTGAAGGAGGAGTTTCCGGATTCTCAGCGGCTCGTGGTTCAAACGGTTTCCATGTGAATAGGGACTGATGTGCATCTCGTGGAGATAGACCTCGCCGTCCTTTACAGTTGCATAACTGTCCTTGAGATTGCCCCTCCCCTCGCGAAGCGCCTTTACTTCGGTGCCGACGAGGACGATGCCCGTCTCATAGGTATCATCTATAAAGTAGTTTTTCCGTGCCAGCTTATTCTGGCATATTATCTTTTCGGAACTGTCTTTCTTTACCACAATCGTTCCTCATCAGGGGATTTCCGATAATTACAGGACCATCTCACAGGGATTCTCCCTTCGAACTGAACAGCGAGCGCATTCCCCGCTGCTTGCGGCGGGGTTAGCGAGCGAATAAAAATAAAATTTTCCTCAACAGTCGGAGATTCCCCGCAACTTGTTGCGGGGAGCTTCAATGATCCCTCGTCATGAGGTAGTCCGTCTTCACATGCCTCATCGACTTAAAAATATTCTCACGTATATCTTTGTTCTCTTTTTCCAGTTCGTCAAGAACTTTCTTTATGTACCGGCGTTTTGAAACCCGCGACGTGGGGCATCCGTCTTTAACAATGGGGAATGCCCGCTCTCTTGCATACTTTTTTATCAACCCCTCCCGGATATAGGCAAAGGGACGTATAATATGATATTTCCCCCTAAAGATGGCCTGATTGGGGACCATCGTGCTGATCTCACGGGCATAAAACATGTTGATAAGTAGCGTTTCGATAATATCGTCCTTATGATGGGCAAAGGCGATCTTGTTGCACCCATATTCGTCGGCTATCTCAAATATCCTCTTCCTCCTCAAGCGCGAGCACAGGAAACAGGGGTTCTTCCTGTTGTAATCACTGTGCGAAAGGGGGCCGATGTCTGTTTTATCCATTACATAGTCATAGTCATTGTCCTTCAGGTATTTCTCCAGCATGTCGTACCCTTTATATGATTTATCGAATCCGTGATCGATGTGAACCGCCATCACTGAAAAGGGTGGCAGGAATACCATTGGGGTACGGATAAGATCGAGGAGTGCCATGCTGTCTGCCCCGCCCGAGACACCGACGAGTACGCGGTCGCCCTCTTCCAGCATATCATAGTCACGGGCGGCGATTTCCATCCATTTTTTCAGATGAAGATAGAGCTTTGTCCTTTTTTCTTCTGCCAATGTTGTGCATCCTGTATCTGTTGATTGTTCCGCGGCAAATCCAGATAACCAAAAGCGGACATACCTTGTATCACAGAGACCTCACAGTTCACAAAGAAAAACTTGTACGCATTTCGTTTGACAGCAAAGTTAATAATATAATATACCTTAAAAAAATGTTCTCTGCAGGGGGAGTCAATGAAACGAACTACCTTTTTACTTATAATCATTCTTTTCCTTTTGCCGTCTCATGGCCGGGCTCAGGGTGTGAATACCTATGGCCAGGGTTCTGTTATACTGGAGGTGGAGGGCCACGCGTGCATGGGTGATGATAAATCCAGAAAGGAAACCCGGCTGATGGCCATCACCGAAACCAAGAGAAAGGCCGCCGAGATGGCCCTGACCCATATAAGCAGCGAGACCAGGATGAAGGATTTTGCTGTCACTTCAGATATTGTAGACGCCTATTCCCAGGCAAAGGTAAAGATTATCGAGGAAAAAGAAAATGGCTGGTTTACGGACAAGTTTGCAGGGGAATGCTACAGGACAAAGCTCAAGTTGGAGGTGATACCCGATCTGGACAGGCTTTCAAAGGTTATCAATAAAGATACACTCATAGAAGAGCCCAATGCGCCCCTTGCAGTGAAGCTCTGGACGAATAAAGAGAGTTACCGCGTCGGGGAAAAGATAAAAATATATCTGAGGGGAAACAAACCCTTCTATGCCAGGATTGTGTACCGGGATGTATCGGGCACTCTGACACAGCTCATACCGAATCCCTACCGAAATGACAACTACTTCAATGGTGGCGTGACCTATGAAATCCCATCTGGCAACGACAGATTTGAACTTCAAGTAAGCCCGCCTTTCGGAAAAGAAAATGTTATATTATACACGTCTACCGGCAATATCGGGAAACTGGACTTACAGCAGACCGGGGGGGTGTACGTGATTCAAGATTCGTCGAAGGGAGTGGAAACAAAAACCAGGGGCGTAGCGATTACCCAAAAAACGGGTAGTTCCGGCCCGGGCGTGGCGGAATTTTCCGAGGCCGCTACTACGGTGAGCACAACGGAATAAGCTTTGACAGGTTAGTTATTATTGGGGGAAAACACTTTTTACGAGTCCATCATTATTGCATCTTATATACATGGTTACCTTGAAAATTATCCGGCATGGGTATATAAGGGATACCAGATTTCTAATCTCTACACAAAGCGAAAAGGGGACATGTCATGACTGAAATAATCGATGTATACGCAAGGGAAATACTCGATTCGAGGGGAAATCCTACGGTCGAGGTTGAAGTCACACTCAGTTCTGAAATCGTAGGAAGAGCATCCGTCCCTTCAGGCGCATCGACAGGTGAACACGAAATGCTTGAACTGAGAGACGGAGACAAGGACAGATACCTCGGAAAGGGCGTCCTGAAGGCCGTCGGTAACGTCATCAACAAGATAAGACCAGCCGTCGTCGGAATGGACTGCCTCCGCCAGAGAGATATAGATTACACCATGATCGAACTTGATGGAACGGAGAATAAGGGTGCCCTGGGGGCCAATGCCATCCTGGGAGTATCACTGGCCTGCGCCAAAGCGGCGGCAGACGCACTGGATCTTCCACTCTACAGATATGTGGGCGGCGTCTCGGCAAAGGACATCCCCGTCCCCATGATGAATATCATCAACGGCGGACAACACGCGGACAACAATGTTGACATACAGGAATTTATGATCATGCCCGCCGGGGCCGAAAACTTCAGAGAGGGTCTGCGGATGTGCAGCGAGGTGTTTCACAACCTGAAGGCCGTCTTGAAGAAAAAGGGTTATAACACAGCCGTGGGAGACGAGGGTGGCTTTGCGCCCAACTTGCAGTCCAACGAAGAGGCGATCGAGGTAATCATGAAGGCCATCGAAGCGGCACGGTACAAAGCGGGTGAGGATATATTCATCGCCCTCGATTCTGCCGCAAGTTCCTTTTACGAAAAGGGACAGTACGTCCTTGCCGCCGAAAGCAAGACCATGTCTGCCGCGGAACTGGTGGCATTCTACGGCGACCTGACAGCGAAGTATCCCATCATTTCGATTGAAGACGGCCTGGCGGAGGATGACTGGGACGGGTGGAAGATCATGACCGACGAGCTGGGCTCAAAGATACAGATCGTGGGAGATGACATCTTCGTCACCAACAAGAAGAGACTCGAAAGAGGAATTTCGTTGGGTGTGGCCAACTCCATTCTCATAAAACTGAACCAGATAGGAACGCTGACGGAGACCCTGGAGACGATCGAAAGGGCAAAAGAGGCGGGATACACGACAGTCATATCGCACCGGTCGGGTGAAACGGAAGACTCCTGCATGGCCGACATAGCAGTTGCGGCAAACTGCGGCCAGATAAAAAGCGGATCGGTCTCCAGAAGCGAACGGCTGGCCAAATACAACCAGATCCTGAGGATTGAAGAAGAATTAGGGGAATCCGGGGTATACCGTGGCAAAGATGCCTTTTACAGTATCGGATAGGCAACACATCCCGAATCAGGGGCGGGCCTGTAACCCGCCCCTTTTGCATGATATTAATACGAGGGAAAGGACTTTATCGGTAATATTATGACACAAAAATACAGCGTCCCCTATGGCAAGGGGAACATCTCTTTCGATCTTCCCGCTGGCATGCGAGGAGAGATAGCGGTCTCAAGGACCTTTGAACCTGTCTCCGACGTAGAGTCCGCAATCGGGAAGGCACTTGCAAAGCCGATAGGGACACCGCCGTTTCGTAAGATGGCGCGTATGGGTGACAGTGTCTGCATAATCTTTACCGATATAACCCGATCCTGCCCCGAAGACCTCCTTGTCCCGGCAATTCTCAGGGAACTGGAAAAAGCGGGTGTGCGCGATAGGGATATCACCCTCCTCTGTGGCATAGGCATGCACAGACCTTCGACGATGGAAGAGAAAATCGCCAAGCTGGGGAAAGACGTGGTAGCCCGATACAGCGTAATCGACAATGAACCTCGCAATGAGGAGAAACTCGTCGATCTCGGGTTCACTCCGGGCGGAGTCCCCGTTAAGGCTCACCGGGCGGCAGTGACGGCGGACCTTTTGATAGCGACGGGCATCGTCGAACCCCACCAGTACGCCGGTTATTCAGGAGGAAGAAAAACGGCGGCCGTCGGTGCTGCCGGTGAGGCCCTGATTTCCCACACACACGGTCCGGCCTTTGTGGACCATCCAGGAACACGCCTGGGACGTATCGAGGGGAACCCCTTCCATGAAGCGATTACAGAGGCTGCCCGACGCGCCGGTCTGCGTTTTATTCTCAATGTCGTGATGGACGAGGAAAAACGCATCATCAAGGTTGCAGCGGGAGAACCCGCTGCGGCATTCAAGGAATTGGTCGCCTTCGCACGATCGGTCTTTGAAGTCCCCATCGAGAGGCAGTACGATGTTGCCATCGGAGGAGTCGGTTTCCCCAAGGATACCAATCTCTATCAGGCCAGCCGCGCCGCATCCTATCTCTTTTTTGCGCCAACGCCGGTTGTAAAAAGAGGCGGTTATATTATTATTCCCGCCCGCTGTGAAGAGGGCGCCGGCGAAGGCGTTGGAGAACAGCGCTTTCTTGCCGCCATGCGCGACGCACCGGACACCCAGTATATACTCAATGACGCTCGCAGCAACGGCTATCCCCCGGGCCAACAGAGGGCCTTTGTCATGGCAAAGGTGCTGGAAGAGGCAAAGGTTGTTATCGTGGGGAGTGACTGCCCTGATATAGTAGAGTCGTGCAAGATGATACCCGCCAAAACGGTGGACGAGGCGCTTGAACTCGTAAGGGGTGAAATGGGCTCCGACATTGATGTCCTCATCGTCCCCCACGCGCTCTTGACACTGCCCGTTGTAACGGAAGAAGAAAAAGATAAATAGTGATCAGACAAAGAGTCAATCCTTGAGATGTAAAGATCTATGTCCCAAAAAAATGAACTTCATAAGCCCTCAGAAAATGAATATCTAAGTTGTATCAGGTGCGGACTTTGCCTGTCCAATTGCCCGACATATCGTGAGTATCTGACGGAAACGGCATCTCCCAGAGGCAGGGTGGCCCTGGCGCGCAAGGGATTGGAGGGGGATCTCAAACTAACGCCGAACCTCTATGAACAGATGTACGCATGCTTTGACTGCCTGGCATGCAACGAGATATGCCCCGTCGGCATACGCCCCGCCGATCTGGCCCTGGAAATGCGATACCTGCAGGAACAGATGAATCCCAAACGATGGAAAGGGGCGCTGTTCTCAGGTCTTCTCTCCAACCCTGGGCGTATGGAAAGGGCAACATTTCCTCTGCGCCTCTATCAGATGCTGGGAGTCAGGAGACTGATCTACGCCCTGGGGCTTCGATGGCTCATGCCGGGTCAACTTCGGGACATGGAGGCCATGCTGCCTCATCTCCCCCAGCGCCCACTCCGCTCGGTACTCCCGGAGATTACTGAAAGCCAGAGCAAGAGCACCAGAAATGTCGGTTTTTTCCTGGGATGCGCCCAGAGCCTCCTCTTTGCCGATGAAAGCGCCGCCACGGTCCGCGTCCTTGCGCGAAACGGATGCACCGTCATCACCCCACGCGATGCAAAGTGCTGCGGAATGCCGGCAATGGGTTATGGCAGGCAGGAAACAGTTCTGGATGTGGCCCGCCACAACATTGAAGTCTTTGAAAAGTCTGAAGTGGAAAGGATAATTACGGACTGTGCCACCTGCGGATCGACGCTGAAGGAATACGGAAAACTCCTCTCAGATGATCCACAATGGGCAGAACGGGCTGAAGATTTCAGCAACAGGGTGCGTGACATCAGTGAGTTTCTCATGGAGATTCCCGTTATAAAACCGGAAGGAACCGTCAATGCCAGGATTACCTACCATGACCCCTGCCATCTGAAGCGCGGACAGGACGTGTGGCAGGAGCCGCGGGAACTGATCAAGATGATAGACGGCGCCGAATTTGTAGAAATGAATGAGTCCGACTGGTGCTGCGGTTCGGCAGGGAGTCAGCTCATTACTCATTACGGCACATCTCTGAAGGTTTTGAACCGTAAAATGGACAATGTGGAAGGAACGGGAGCCGAGATCATTGCCTCGGGCTGCCCCGGGTGTCAGATGCAATTAAATGTGGGAGTGAGAAGGCGCCGGTCGAAAATCAAGGTTGTCCACCCCGTACTCCTTCTGGATCAGGCATACAGTGAGAGCTTTGCATAACCCCAGCATTGTCATTGCGGTGAGCCTTTAGCCGCGAGCGTAGCGAAGGGAGCAAGCGAAGCAATCTCATAACATGCTGATAATCCACAAGATTGCCACGTCCCGCCACGCTTCGCTCGCGGCTAAAGGCTCACTTGCTCCTCGCAATGA
>SDBU01006995.1_pt1 | contig 13131 bp, 11 predicted proteins | sample 2277071 | NCBI WGS metagenome assembly SDBU01 (sample SAMN10397929, study PRJNA504765) | marine sediment metagenome | isolation source: marine sediment core GS08_GC12, 126 cmbsf | place: Arctic Ocean: Gakkel Ridge, Loki's castle | collected 2008 | reverse complement strand
GGCCGAATTCAATTCTTCTTCCGACTTGAACTCGATACCAATGTCCTTGAGATGGGCGCGGAAGGCATTCCGGCCTGAATGCTTGCCCAATACCATTCTATTGGTGGACCAGCCTACATCTTCCGCACGCATGATTTCGTAGGTCTCACGTTTCTTGAGTACGCCGTCCTGATGGATACCAGACTCGTGGGCAAAAGCATTGGCGCCAACAATGGCCTTGTTCGGCTGCACTGTAAAACCGGTGATGTTGGACACGAGACGGCTCGCCGGCAGAATCTGCGTGGCGTCTAGACGGGTTTCGCAGGGGAACACATCCTGACGTGTGCGCACTGCCATTACGATCTCTTCCAGCGAAGCATTACCGGCGCGCTCGCCAAGTCCGTTAATTGTACATTCCACTTGACGCGCACCATTCATAACAGCCGACAATGAATTCGCTACTGCGAGACCGAGATCATTGTGGCAGTGCACGGAAAAAACCGCTTTATCAGAATTGGGGACACGTTCAATCAACTCCTTGATAAGCCCGCCGAACTGCGCCGGAATATTGTACCCGACCGTATCCGGGATATTGACCGTTCGCGCACCGGCATCGATTACGGCCTCTAGCACGCGACAGAGAAAATCCGGCTCCGAGCGCCCGGCGTCTTCCGGTGAGAATTCAACATCGTCGGTAAACTGGCGCGCATAGGTGACGGCCCAGACCGCCTGTTCCAGCACCTGATCCGGTTCCATGCGCAACTTCTCGCGCATATGTATGGGCGACGTGGCAATAAAGGTATGGATGCGTCCACCGTTAGCCGGCTTGATGGCCTCGGCTGCACGATCAATATCGCCCTGCACTGCGCGCGCCAGTGCGCAGACAATGGAATCCTTAACGGATTCAGAAACGGCTTTAACAGACTCAAAATCACCGTGGCTGGCAATAGGAAAACCGGCCTCGATAATATCCACCCGCATTTTTTCCAGCACCCGGGCGATACGCACCTTTTCGTCACGGGTCATGGAGGCGCCGGGACTCTGTTCGCCGTCGCGTAATGTGGTATCAAAAACTATTAACTGATCGCTCATAATGTCCTCTGCTCATTGCATACGTGCGGCAGGCTCAATCTGGCCTGCTGTTTAATCGACTGTTCGTCGCAATTGTTTTCCGGGGTGTCCCTTCGGGACTTGTGCAATGGATGTCAGCGCCTAGCGGCGCAGCAGTAGCAGGAGAGCATTCGTAGACGAAGCAAGCCAATCACTGTGAAGGATCGCAGTGGCGGGAGAAAATAATTTATGGCTGCTCTGGTACATATTCAATTCGTTGCTCTTGCTTTGAATATAACTGTGGACGCAACGAATTTCAAAGGATTAATGCAAATTACCTGCTTTCCGGTTTACTGGCAGCATCGCTGCGCTTGCCGAATGCCCGCCACAGGGCCTGCAGGGGGCCGGAGAGCGTATAAACCAGTGCAGTGCCAAACAGCACCTGGGGTGGATAGAGGAAAACGGCAACAAAAATCAACGGCACAACAAGGATGGTGACAAAGGGCACTTTGCCCTTGAGGTCCAGGTCCTTGAAACTGCGATAGCGGATATTGCTGACCATTAGCACGCCGGCAGCAAGGGTTAAAACCAGACCAAAGACACTGATCTCCTTACCAGGCAGGCCCGAGGCGTCCATCAGCCAGATAAATCCGGCGACCACAGCGGCCGCGGGCGGGCTGGGCAGACCGATGAAATAACGCTTGTCGACGACATCAACCTGTATATTAAATCGCGCCAGACGCAGTCCTGCGCCAGCGGAGTAGATGAAAGCGGTGACCCAGCCAAGATTACCCAGACCCGATAACGCCCAGATATACATTACCAACGCCGGTGCCAGACCAAAGGCCACCATGTCCACGAGGCTATCGTATTGAGCACCGAAATCACTCTCCGTATGGGTCAGGCGGGCGACACGGCCATCAAGACCGTCCATCACCATGGCAATAAACACGGCAATCGCCGCTCTCTCGAAATTGCCACCAATCGCCTGGACAATGGCGTAGAAACCGGCAAACAGGCCGGCGGTGGTAAACAGGCTGGGAAGAATGTAAATCCCGGGACGACGGCCGCGGGGGCGCATTTCGGTGACTTTACCGGTTGACTCCGAACTGGTCTCTGTCTGTGTCATCACCGTTCTCCTGTCAGATGGGTGAGCCGCATTAACGTCTCAAAAGGTGGGTCTGGCCAGCGCCACATAAGTGTCATCCGGCTAGCGCCTCAGCGTAGCCAGCACATCGGTTCCGGCGGTTACCTTGTCACCCAGACTCACCTTGATGTCGGATTTCGGCGGAAGATAGACATCAACGCGCGAACCATAGCGAATAAATCCAAAACGCTCACCCTGACCAATACGATCTCCGGGTTGCTTGTAACAAATTATACGCCTCGCAATCAGTCCTGCCACCTGTACCACGACAATGTCATCACCCTCATCGGTCTGGATCCACAGTGCATTGCGCTCGTTTTCCTTTGATGCCTTGTCCAGCGCAGCATTAAAGAATCGACCGCGGTTGTACCAGCGCTCTTTAACTGCGCCCTCGGTGGGGCTACGGTTGGAATGTACGTTGAATACGTTCATGAAAATGCTGACACGGCGCGACGGGCGATCCAGATAGGGATCATGGACATCACCTACGTGCACCACTCGGCCATCGGCGGGACAAATGATCCCCAGGGGTTCGGCGGGTATTTTTCGGAACGGGTCTCGGAAAAACTGGGTAACAAATACCAGTAATACCCAGATCGGTGCCGCCCAGTACGGGCCAGCATAATAGTGGACGGCGCTGCCAGCGGTAGCCAGTACAATAATATCGATCCAGCCTTCCTTGGCCAGAATCGGGGTTCGATGAACTGCCATAAGGATATGAGGTTTTAGTTTTTAGATTTATCCACCAGTGCGTTGGCACTGATCCATGGCATCATGCTGCGCAGACTCGCACCTACTTTCTCGATCCCGTGTGCCGCATTAAGTCGGCGGTGCGCCGTCATTTCGGGATAATTGGACTGTCCCTCGAGGATGAAGCGTTTAGCGTATTCACCATTCTGAATATTGCGCAGCGCCTCGCGCATGGCCTTACGGCTCTCTTCGTTAATTATTTTGGGGCCGGTAACATATTCACCAAACTCCGCATTGTTGGATATGGAATAGTTCATATTGGCGATACCACCTTCATACATGAGATCAACAATGAGTTTCAACTCATGCAGGCACTCAAAGTATGCCATCTCCGGCGCATAACCAGCCTCCACCAGGGTCTCGAAACCGGCCTTCACCAGCTCCACCGCGCCGCCACAAAGCACCGCCTGCTCGCCGAAAAGATCGGTCTCGGTCTCATCCTTGAACGTCGTTTCTATAATACCGGTGCGTCCACCGCCGATGGCCGAGGCATAGGACAGCGCGGTGCCCTTGGCCTTGCCCGAGGCATCCTGGAATATGGCGATCAGATCGGGGATACCCCCGCCCTTGGTAAATTCGTTACGCACGGTGTGGCCGGGTGCCTTGGGCGCGATCATAATGACATCGAGATCTTCTCGCGGCACGATCTGGTTGTAATGAATACTGAAGCCATGGGCAAAAGCCAGCGTGGCATTTTTTTGCAGATTCGGCACGATTTCGTGTTTGTACAGCTGTGACTGAAACTCGTCCGGTGTCAGGATCATCACCAGATCGGCACCGGCAGTAGCATCACCCGCATTCTTGACCGTCAAACCGGCAGCTTCAGCCTTGGCCCGGGACGCAGACCCTTCACGAAGGCCGACAACAACATTAACACCACTGTCCTTCAGGTTGTTGGCGTGGGCATGTCCCTGGGAACCATAACCAATGATGGCAACTTTTTTGCTCTTGATGATGGAGATGTCTGCATCTTTGTCGTAATAAACTTTCATGATTTTCCTCTTTCTCTTTAATCGCGCCGCCACCGGCCCGATGCCGCTGATTTTCTATACACTTTTCTGATTAAATCCGTAGTCCCTTTTCACCACGCCCGATTCCCGAGACACCGGATCGTACCGCCTCGATGATGCCCGCCGGTCGCGCGGCACTAATAAAGGCGTCGAGTTTTTCTGCACTGCCAGTCAACTCGATAATATAGGAATTCTCGGTTACATCGATAATGCGGCCACGAAAGATATCCACCAATCGTTTGACTTCATCTCGGGCATCGCCCAGCGCCTTGAGCTTGATTAATAACATTTCGCGCTCGATGTGGGCACCCTCGGTAAGATCGATTAACTTGACCACGTCCACCAGCTTGTTGAGCTGCTTGGTAATCTGTTCAATCACTTCATCAGAACCACGCGTAACCAATGTCATTCGTGACAAAGTCGGGTCGTCCGTCGGCGCCACTGTCAGTGACTCAATATTATATCCGCGCGCCGAAAACAGGCCGGCGACGCGGGACAGGGCACCCGATTCATTTTCCATGAGAACTGAAATGATGTGGCGCACGGTTATGCCAGCTCCCGGTCTGTAGGTACCACAGCGGCACAGGAACCAAGCTCCATTTCGTGGTGGCCCTTGCCGGCCGCAATCATAGGAAAGACGTTCTCATCCTGATCGGTAATGAAGTCCATAAACACCAGCCGATCTTTCATCGCCAGCGCCTCTTTGAGCGCACCTTCCACATCTTTCGGCTTGTCGACAAGCATGCCCACGTGCCCATAGGCCTCTGCCAGCTTTACGAAATCCGGCAGCGCATCCATATAGGAATTCGAATAACGTTTATTGTAGAAGAACTCCTGCCACTGACGCACCATGCCAAGATAACGATTATTCAAGTTGATGATCTTGATTGGCAAGTCGTATTGTTTGCAGGTCGACAGCTCCTGAATACACATCTGGATCGACCCTTCACCGGTGATGCAGGCCACGGTGGCCTCCGGGTGGGCCATTTGCACGCCCATGGCGGCAGGTAACCCGAACCCCATGGTGCCAAGACCACCGGAATTGATCCAGCGACGCGGTTTATCAAATTTATAGAACTGCGCCGCAAACATCTGGTGCTGACCGACATCGGAGGTCACAAAGGCATCACCGTGGGTAAGCTCATAGAGCTTCTGCACCACGTATTGCGGCTTGATCAACTTGCTGTCGGTATCGTACTTCAGGCAATCCAGGCTGCGCCATTGGTCGATTTGCGCCCACCATTTTTTAATGGCTTTCTGGTCGGGCTTGGTTTTCGACAACTTGATCTGCTCAATCATTTCTTTCAGCACCAGGCCGACACTGCCGACGATAGGGACTTCCACCGCCACGTTCTTGCCAATCTGCGAAGGATCGATATCAATGTGAATAATCCTGGCGTCGGGACAGAATTTTTCCAGGTCACCCGTAATGCGGTCATCAAAGCGTGCACCCACTGACAACAACACATCACACTCATGCATTCCCATATTCGCTTCATAAGTGCCGTGCATACCCAGCATACCGACAAACAAGGGATCGGTAGCCGGATAGCCCCCCAGCCCCATCAGGGTGTTGGTACAGGGATACCCGAGCAGGCGAACAAATTCCGCCAGCGTTTCAGCGGCGTTATCAAGAATGACGCCACCACCAGCGTAGATCATCGGCTGACGGGCACCAAGCAATAACTTGACCGCCTTTTTCACCTGACCAATGTGGCCTTTGGTGACGGGATTATAGGACCGCATGCTGATGGTCTTCGGGTAGGCATACTCGGTCTTATGGGCAGTGACATCTTTTGGGACGTCCACCAGCACCGGACCGGGACGACCGGTGGTGGCAATGTAAAACGCCTTTTTGATGGTCATCGCCAGATCTTTCACATCCTTCACCAGGAAGTTGTGCTTCACACAGGGACGCGAGATGCCGACGGCATCGACTTCCTGAAACGCATCATCGCCAATCAGGTTGGTGGCGACCTGGCCGCAGATAATGACCAGGGGAATCGAATCCATATAGGCCGTGGCAATACCGGTAATGGTATTGGTGACACCGGGACCGGAGGTCACCAGGGCAACGCCGGGCTTGCCGGTGGAGCGGGCGTAACCGTCGGCGGCGTGCACCGCTCCCTGCTCGTGACGCACGAGGATGTGCTTCACGTCCTCCTGGTTGTAAAGTGCATCATAGATATGCAGCGCCGCGCCGCCCGGATACCCGAAGATGTGCTCCACCCCCTGGTCGTGCAGACTGCGTACAATGATATCCGCACCCGTTAATTCCACTACCAACCTCGATTCAATAGGATAAAAAAAAGCCCTTATTACGGGCATTTAGCGATACCAGTAATTTCTGGTGATAATAAGCGGAAGTTACTGTTAACTGTATCGGTGGTCAATAGATTTACTGCTAAAACCGCTGTTTAGAAGGTTTTACGGCAGTCCACTCACTGTCGGCGCCAAGTGGTGGCGCCGGAACCATCTTCCAGCACAACGTGGTGCTCCAGCAGGGTGTCACGAATGCGATCTGCCTCTGCCCAGTTCTTGTCCGTGCGCGCCTGGTTGCGCCGCTGAATGAGCTCGTCGATTTCTGCATCCGAAAGACTCGTTGTTATTGTTGCAGGATGGGTAGTAAGGGTCAGATGCGCCGTGGCTGGTGTAATAACAGTTCCCCGACCCTTTAGAACGGCTTCCGGGTCTTGCTGCAATATTCCCAAAACACCGCCGAGCTCGCGTAATACGGCAGCCAGAGCCGCAGCCGAGGCTTGGTCATTTTCGCGCGCCCGGTTGATATCACGTGCCAATTCAAACAGAACCGCAAACGCCTCTGGTGTATTGAAGTCGTCATCCATCGCCTGCTGAAAACGTTCCCGGTACGGCGCTAATGAAGACTCGTCCACTTCAACCTCCGGCAAGCCGCGCAAGGCGGTGTAAAAACGCGTCAGGCCAGCCCTGGCATTTTCCAGCGACTCGTCAGAGTAATTCAGTGGCGAACGATAGTGACTGGTGATTATAAAATAGCGCACCACCTCCGGCGCAACCTTTTCCAGAATTTCGCGGATAGTGAAGAAGTTGCCCAGGGACTTGGACATCTTCTCCTCGTTAATGCGCACGAAACCATTGTGCATCCACAAATTGACGAACTTCTTGCCGGTCGCCGCTTCACTCTGGGCGATCTCGTTTTCGTGATGCGGAAACTGCAGGTCCTGACCACCGCCATGAATGTCAAAGTGGTCCCCCAGGCAATGGGTCGACATGGCCGAACACTCGATGTGCCAACCGGGTCGCCCCCTGCCCCAGGGTGATTCCCAGCTTGGTTCGTCCGGTTTGGCTGCCTTCCAAAGCGCAAAATCCAGCGGGTCGTCCTTGGCCTCTTCTATCTCCACCCGTTCGCCGGCACGCAAGTCTTCGATTAGTTTGCCGGAGAGCGCGCCATAGTGTTCGAATTTGCTGACATCGTAATAGACATCACCGTTGTCGGCCGTGTAGGCATAATCATTGTCGATCAGCCGAGTAATCATTGTGATGATTTCGTCGATATGCGCCGTCGCGTAGGGTTCGTCATCCGGCGGCAAAATTTCCAGCGCCGCGACGTCTTCATGCATGGCGGCAATAAAGCGCTCCGTTAAATCGCTGAACGGTTCACCTGTTTCATTGGCGCGGGTAATAATCTTGTCGTCAATATCTGTAACATTGCGAATATAAGTGAGATCGTAACCACGATATCGCAGATAGCGTGCGACAATATCGAACACCATCATCATGCGCGCATGACCGAGGTGACAGTAGTCATACACCGTCATGCCGCAGACATACATACGCACTTTGCCGGGCTCAATAGGCGTAAACGTTTCTTTCTTGTTTGTCAGGCTGTTGTAAATCTCTAGCATATTTGCATTCTGTTCGTTGGACTGAAACTATTCTTTCGTTATCTCTCGCGCCAACTGCAAGCGACGCTTTATTGTGTTTTCATCCAGCAGTTCCCAGATGCTGCCCATCTGCGGGCCGTCGTGCCAATGGTTTTCCATACCGGGACGCTGATCTGTCTCGCCGGTGAACGCCGCGCGTAATGGCATAAACAGATTCCTGCCTTTCTTGCCGGTGGCCTGACCGAGTGGCTTCGAGAAGTCCTTGAAGTCTTTCTTTCCGGAGGAGAACGTAGCCAACGCCGCATCAAAGAATTCCTTACCGGCCTCGTGAATCGCTTCTTTGGCCGCATGATCATACACTCCACTTTCTGTAAACAGATTTGCCGCCCAGAAAAAAGCATCCCGCGGCATTTCAATGTTCTCGCGCACCGTATGAATAAACATCTCGCGCCTGTCTTTCGGAACAAAAGCACTAACGTGCCCACCCTGTACCTCAACGCTGTTTGCCCACTGCCAAAGCGCATCATCATCCGCATTTGCTATTGCTTCACGCTGCCAGTGTAATAAATGCGCGGCGTCAAATCGTGCTGGTGCTCGATGAAGTTTTTCAGCTCGAAACTCTTTGGCCATTCTGTCATACGGCAAAAAATTATTTGACTGATAACTGTGCCCCAGTCTTGCCAGATAATTGACTATGGCTTCTGGCAGGTATCCCTGTTCGCGCAAATCCACGACCGACTGACTGCCATTGCGCTTGGACAAGGGTGCGCCATTATCACCGAGCACCAGTGCAATATGTGCGTATTCCGGTGCCGGCAATGCCAGTGCCTCGAGCAACATCAACTGCCGCGGGGTATTGGTGAGGTGGTCTTCACCACGCACCACGAGAGAGACCCCCATCAAGGCATCATCGACGGCATTGCAGAAAAAAAATGCTGGCGTGCCGTTGGACCGGCGAACAATAAAATCGCCTATATCGTTGCTATCAAAATGCTGGGTTCCACGCACCTTGTCTTCAAATTTGATCGTCTGATCCCGCGGTACGCGAAACCGGAGCGTGGCCGGTTTGCCGGCAGCGGTGTTGGCCCGGACTTTCTCTTCTGTCAGGTGGCGACATTTTCCACTATAACGCGGTGGTTTGCCCGCACCCGCCTGTGTCTTGCGGGAGAGCTTGAGTTCGTGTTCGGTGCAAAAACACGGATAAACTTTTCCTGACTTGCGCAGTTTTTCGAAATGCAGGTCGTAAATGTCACCCCTTTCCGACTGCACGTAAGGACCTTTGTCACCGCCAACCTCGGGGCCTTCCTGCCACTCCAGACCCAGCCAACGCAAATCTTGCTTTAGTGCAGTTTCATATTTTGCATCGCCGCGAACAACATCGGTATCTTCCATGCGCAATAAGAACGTGCCACCGCCAGACTGGGCCAGCAGGTGATTGAACAGCGCCGTGCGTACATTGCCCAGATGCAATAACCCCGTAGGACTGGGGGCAAATCGAGTTTTCAATGCGAGCTTATTCATGGCGGCGAATGGTAACGGAAAGCGGGGAGTCGGCCCAATAGTCTGTCGTCTCCGCACTTTTTCATACCTGCTATTGCACCGGCGCGACTTCTAAAGCAGAATTATGCAAAAAATGGCTAAGATGTTAATTAATAGGGTATTCAGCCAATGCACATCATATCAAATAAACCGCTGAAGGAATGATGACCGATAATATAATGATACATCTGACGACGCCTCTCGGGACCATTATTCTGGAGCTTTATCCCGACAAGGCACCGAAGACCGTGGAAAGTTTTCTGGACTATGTACGTGAACGGTTTTACGACGGCACACTGTTCCATCGCGTGATTGACAATTTTATCATTCAGGGCGGCGGTTTCGAGCCTGGCATGCATCAGAAGCCGACACACTCACCGATTCAGAATGAAGCCGACAACAAAATACGAAATGTACGTGGCACCCTGGCCATGGCACGCACCAGCGATCCCGATTCCGCAACCAGTCAATTTTTTATTAATATCGCTGACAACGACTTCCTGAATTACACCGCCTCAACTCCGCAAGGATGGGGGTATTGTGTCTTCGGCAAGGTTATCGAGGGCATGCACGTGGTAGATCGCATCAAGGGCGTACCCACCGGCACCAAATTGGGTTTTAAAGATGTCCCCATGACTGACGTCACTATCGACAATATCCAGATTGTCGGTGCCGAATAGTGAGTCCATGCCGACACTGTTCATCTCCGATCTTCACCTGACCCATCAGCGACCCGCCGTCACCGATCTTTTTCTGCTATTTCTTGAAGAGCAGGCGGCATCAGCCGATGCGCTGTATATCCTTGGCGATTTGTTTGAGTACTGGATTGGAGATGAAACGGTTAACCTTGAGGTCGTTCGCCCTATTATCGACGGCCTGAGCAAACTGGCAGCGACCGGTACACCAGTTTACGTTATGCGTGGTAATCGCGATGTATTACTGGGTACGGATTTCGAAAAAGCCTGTGGCTGCCAGTTGCTTGAGGATCCGACTGTCATCGATCTCAATGGAGATGCCATATTGCTTAGTCACGGCGACTATTTATGTACTGACGACATCGAGTACCAGGAATTTCGCAAAATGGTTCGTGACCCGGAGTGGCAACGCCGGTTTCTGGCCAAGGACATCGAGGAGCGTGAAGCCATCGCCCGTACCTACCGCGAAATCAGCATGGCCAATTCGGCCGAAAAGAGTCCGGAGATCATGGACGTAAATCAACAGGCAGTAGAACAGGTACTAAAAGAATATAAAGTTACCCAAATGATACACGGCCATACCCATCGACCGGCGATACACGAATTTATGCTGGGTAGTGATAAATGCAGACGCATCGTGCTGGGTGACTGGTATGACCAGGGAAGCGTGCTGCATTGTGACCAGGATGGATGTGAACTGCGGGGGCTACCCCTGACTTCACCATCGACACGCCAGACTTCCCTTAACTAGGAGGAAGTGAAGAACACTTTTCAACAGTCTGCCAAAACCGCTGCAGCCTATTTGGCGCGTACGTCCTGAACGCTATATTGCTCAAACCCTTCCGGTAAATTAAACAAATTCCCATCGACCTTTTCGCCGATTTTGTAGTCCACCAATTGTCTCGATCGCCCCAGGTAATCGCTGGCAAACACCGGGAACCCAAATTTAAGATAACGCGCCGGGTCAAATACGTTGTTTACACGATCACAATCCGACGCGGTTTGCAACGGCATGGCCAGCATAAAATCGGCATGTTCAATGGACAGCGTTTCCTGAAATTCGATCATCGCCTTGACTACTTTGGATAAAAGACCCTTGGCGGCAAACAGGTCGTAACACTGCTTGTTGTTGGTATAAAGACGCAAGTGGGTAACGGGTTGATTGGCGACGGGTGGCACCGAATCCTTCAATGTCTCAACCCTGTTCTTGAGGGCCTCTGGCATGGTCAGGGACAGTTTGCGCCATTTAATAACCAGCGTTCGCTTGTCGAGTGAATTGGTGCTGTAGATCACGCGCTTTTTGCGATCAAGCAGGACAAAATCAACGCTGCCTTCTCCATCATCGATGCGCAGGTATTCTGGCGTGACGATCACACGAGAGCGATATTTCTCGCTACCAGCCTCCTGCTCCTCGAAGTAAATCACGGTGGCATTGCCACCCGAAGAACACGCAGCCGAAAATGTTACGGCCAGTACCAATGCACACCCAAACATTACTTTCTTAAACATTGAATCACTCAGTCTCATTAAAATCAGTTATTCCAATCACCAGGTCCATCACATTGGTGCCGGTTGGTCCGGTCGTAATGAGATCACCACTGGCCTCCAGAAACGGCCCGGCATCGGCCGATGCCAGCGCCTTCCGGGCATTATATCCTACGGCCTCGCCTCGTTGTACAGTGCCACTATCGACCAGTGCACCGGCATCGTCTCCCGGACCATCACTGCCGTCTGTCCCCACCGTCAACAAGTATTGGCTGTTCGCACCGTCCAACGCAATTGCTGCTGCCAGCGCGAGGCTCTGGTTGCGCCCGCCGCGGCCCGGTTGCGGTGGCAGTCGCACGGTGGTCTCGCCACCCCACACGTTCACCTGACCAGGTTGTGACGCCTTCAGCACGCCAGCAAGTTGCGGCCCAACAATCAGGATGTCACCCGCTAGAAGTGGTTCATGCAACTGCACCTCGAAGCCCGCCGAACGGGCAGCGTTTGCCGCAGCCACGCGGGCGTCTTCTATGGTTGCGATCACTTCTGTCTGTACATGATCAAAACCTGCAGAGGGCACCGCGTTTGGTGTCCGCTCAATCATTTCACTGACCTGAACGGGTAAGCTATCTGGAGGATTAAAACCACCTGACATCACCAATAGTCCCGATCCAATGCTGCGTGGATCGTTACCCGGTACATCCGATATGGTCAAACAGACAACGGCGTGTGGCATCAGGGTTTGTGCAAGCCTGCCTGCCTTAATCATTGATAAACGCTTGCGCAATTCGTTTGCACTAACGATGTCCGTGGCACTACCCAGGATCCATTTATTTAACTGACGCAAGTGGGCCAACCCAAGACCGGGCGCCAGCACTTCTACCAGGCTGGATGCACCACCGGATAACAGAAACAGCACTTCGTTTTTCTGCGGTATTCTGTTGATGAATGTCAACAACGCATCACCAGCGTCAAGGCTGGCCTGGTCGGGCAAGGGATGGCCAGCGGTTAGCACGGGCCAGGGCAATGGCCCATCGTGCCCGTGTTTGGTGACAATGAAACCCGCTTCAATCTGGTCACCCAGCCCGTCATGCGCTCCTTGCGCCATGGCGACGGCTGCCTTGCCGATGGCGATGAGCGAGACGCGGCTATGGAAGGATCGTCTGCTGACCGCGGCTTTGACACACCGACGCCCCCCTACCGCGATAAGTGCGGTATTGAACCAGCTTAACAACAGATCGCGAGGATTAGCCCGCATTTCTCACCAGGGGGAAGGAAGCAAATATACAACGTTGAATTGTTTAAGGGTGCACATAGTCTGGAGTATCACAGTGTTATTCGGAGTTACTTTTCACGGTTCTGGTTTGTCTTCGTGCCCCTAAGCTTCCGCGTCACTTTTGTTCAGGAAGTACTTACGCCGCGAAACCCAAGGATGGGCAGAAACGGTTACCTGCCGCAATCCTGTTGAGAAACGTGGGCTAATAGATGGCGTCAAAGCCGTATTGCAAATCCCGTTTCAGGTCTTCCACATCTTCCAGACCCACGGCCACACGAATCAGATTGTCACCAATGCCCGCCTCTTGCCGTTGTTCGGGTGTCAGCCTGCCATGGGTCGT
>SDBU01006994.1_pt1 | contig 13131 bp, 21 predicted proteins | sample 2277071 | NCBI WGS metagenome assembly SDBU01 (sample SAMN10397929, study PRJNA504765) | marine sediment metagenome | isolation source: marine sediment core GS08_GC12, 126 cmbsf | place: Arctic Ocean: Gakkel Ridge, Loki's castle | collected 2008 | reverse complement strand
CCTACATTTCCAGCCACATCAACAAATAATAAATCAGAATCAACAATTAAATCAGTAGATATCCTCACTCGTCCACTTGCATCAACTTGAACAACAGCATCAGGACTTCCATCACTTGCTGATAGTTCAGAATGTCTGTGCAGTGTGTCAGCCATGGAGTTGTCTGTCAGTGTATCAAACTCTGCCTGTGTAACTCCCTGAACTGTGCCTAATATTACAGCATTTCCACTTAAATCAAGATGTCTTCCATCAAAATCTTCTGTGGCAACAATATTTTGAGAAACAAGAAGACTTCCAGTTACATTTGTCTCTCCAATAGTTGCTGTTCCAGAAGTATTGATGTTATAAGTATCATCGTCGCTGTGAAACCCCATTGTGTGAGCTCCTACATAATCAGGGGGAATGATTCCTGGAAATTCTGTTCTTGCAGCAGTATTTCCTTCCATATAGATTGTGACATTTCTTGCAGCGGCTGTATTATTTCTTCCATAGACTTTGATAACTATTCTATCTCCTGAAACAAATGCATGGTCTGTTGCAATCACTGCATGCAATTCATATTGAGCTTCACTTGTTGTCAGCTCTCCTGAATCATGGCTTGTTCCCAGCAGCGTCTCTGTTCCGCCTGATGTCCTGTGATAGAACTCATAATAAAGAAATAGATTTTTAGCAACTGCTGCCTCTGCATGCATGTGCAGGTCATAGATACCGCTTTCTAATAATTGAATTGCATTGACTTCAGCTTCATTCAATACTGAAACAAAGGAAGCGATTAATGTTGTAGAATTAGCTGTAATGCTTTGACCAATATTTTGTTTGGCTGAAATATCTACATTCACAACAAGGTCAAAATAGCCACCAACATCAGCAGAAGCATCTTCTGTTAAGAATAGATCTAATGAACTCCTGCCAGCGACACTATCAACATATTCTTTATTGACGATGTCCTTTTCTTCTGTAGGAGTGTGCTGGATTGTTCCTTCCCCAGTAATTGTGGTATGAGATTCTAAAGTTCCATCCCATACTTGATGGTTTTTATTCTTAACTTTCCACATAACGCCTTAAGAAAGAGATGCTTTATTAATCTTGTGTGTTCGAAATAAGGCAGATAGCACTTGGGTCTGTTAGCTGTGTAACTCCCATCTCTACTGCTCTTATTCTTGTGGTTCTGAATGGGTCAACCTCTATGTCAGTCTTCAATGGAACTGCAGCTTTCCATGTTGCACATATCTTTGGAACTAAAACCAAAGCAAATGATGCAGTTACTGAGTTAGAGATTATCAGGTTTATTCCTACAATCTTTCCAACCCTTCCATTCCTTGCCATGTCTTCTCCAATAGATGGGAACTGAGCTCCACTATCAGAAAGATATTTGACTATGCTTCTGTGGTCTTTGTGAGAGATGAAACACATTAGATTGTTTACTGGATAATCGTATGTTCCAATCTTTTGTTTAGCATACATTAAATTATCTATGATTGCAGCACTTGCTGTATCCCATTCATATCCAGCAGTGATTGGGACTTCATGGATATTTGATACAGACCTGCCTTCAGTAAGAACATCCCAAATCTCATCATCAACAGCTTTAGTAACACCTTCTGCAAGCCTGAACAGGGTTCTTCCCTGAACATCAATATCATCTGTAATGATGTCTTCCCAGTAAATATTATCTTCGAGTCCATACTTCTCAATATATGTTGCTACCTTCTCCCATTCAACAACAGCCTGAGGGAAGTTTGCACCTCTTGGAATGCCTTTAATTGCATTTCCAGTTGGACTTGTTAATGCAGCAGATGCTTCTCTGTAAAAATAGTTCTTGTATGCGTTTGTTGTTGAGATAGAAACAGCTTGCTTGAATTTATAAGCAGCGTTAGCAAAACCTTTGATAGCTTTGTCTACAACTTCAGCTCTTAATGCTACGTCACCTACTTCTAATGATGGTGCCATTATTCTTTTTTGGTTTCTTCAGGTTCTTCTGGAGCTTCCTCTGTTTCCTCAGTTCCTTCAGGTGCCACTTGTTTAGTTTCTTCATCTGCCATTATAAATTCATCCTAAATGTTACTTTTTCCGTATTACTTGCAGTCTCTAAAGCAATTCCAACCTTTCTGCTATCAGTTGCTGCTAATGCTAAAAGTATAGCTGCTGAAGTAAGGTCTCCTACTGCTGGTGCTGTGGGTATTGTCATGATAGAATTAAGAGGCAGCGCTGTTTGTATAGCGTCTCCTGCTGTGATTGTCCCTGATGCTGTTCCCTCTAAAATCGCATTAGTCCATACAGATATAGTTGTGGAATAATCTTTTCCACTGTGTCCCTCAGCTGCAACTCCTGCAAATTCATCTTTGGTTCCATCAGAAGCAGAAGCAGTCCTTGGATCTGCGAATTTCATGGAAGTCCCTTTGGCTATTGTTGCACTGGAAGCTATTGTATATCTTCGTGGCTCTCCATCTCTATTAGCACCAAGTAACTCAACCTTTGTCATTTCTAATGCCATGCACTAAGGTTACCTAAGTGCATATTTAAATCTTTCTGTCAGAGCATCTCCTGCTCATAACCCCACTTCTCCACTTTCTTCCTGACATCCTCTTTATATCCTATGATATGGATAGAAACACCAGGGATATTTAACTGACTTATTCCTCTCCAATATCCATTTATCATCACAGACCCCTGAATTTTCTTTGCTTCTTCATATATCTTCTTGGGAATTTTCTTGCATCCAAAGAGTTTCCTTAACACGAAAAGTCCTGCCTTATTCTTGCGTGTGGGTTCAGCTCCTATACTACTACCAGCATCAACAACTTTAAATGAAGTGAGCACTTCTGCAAGACATTCTTCAGGGAAAATATACTCCCAAGCTCCGAATACAGATGGCCTTAAAGCACCCTGAACAAGCGTCTCTTCAATCTTTTTCGTCTTGAGGTTTGTCCTTATCCATCTCCACCACTGAGTTTGAGCAAAGAGTTTCCAGAGTTCTACCTGCTGGTTAATTCCTCTGATATAAAAGTAGAGGTGCATTATTTCTCTTTGAGCAGCTGATAAATCTTGATAATAATACCAACCCACATCGTTCCCAATATCATCCACAAGACATCTATTCCTGTAGCTGATATTGTCATGGCACAAACTGGCCCGTTATCTTGTCAGCAGCTTCCTGGTCTTTCTCTTCCTGAGTTTTCTCCTTTACAATCTGTCCTGCTTCTCCTCTTCCTGCAAGCATTTTCTCAGCTGAGACTTCTTCCATTCTTGAGATCAGTTCCTCTGTTTTGATGTTTGCTTTCTCCAACCTTTCTGCAGCAGTATTTGCACCGTCGATAAGTGAAGATGTTTTTGGCTTCTCTTTCTTTATAGGTTCCTCAGTTCTTGCTTCTTGTATTTCCTCCGTCTTTTCTTGTAAATTATCTACCATTTTTAACCCCCTTACAATAGACCAAAGTTTAGATTGCTTGGTCTGTTATCATTCGCGAGCTTTAGTGATTCTTTCCTGTAAGCCAGCCAGAAGTCTGCTATTGCTTTCCTGTCTTCAGCTTCCATCTTTGCCTGCTTGGCTCTTTCTTCTCTCCAGAAAGCAGCGTCTTCTGCTCTTGCAGCTTTCTCAGCTTCCCGTTCCCAATCTACCATTATTTTTCTCTGTTCGTTATAATAATCAACAGCTGCCCTGTCCTGTTCAGCTTCCTCTTCTCTTATCCTTGCCCATTTCTCATCTTCTGATTCTCCAGTTTCCTGCTGGATTTTTATGTCTTCAACTATCTTTTTGTCTATTGCTACTTTTGCTTTTGCAGCTTTATAGAAATCTCTAAGTTCTTTTACAACATTTGCAAAAGGAACTGCTGATATTATCTTCTCCCATAAATCTTCACGGAGAATTTCATCCTGCAAATCTAATGCTGTCTCTGCTCCTTCAACATCTCCTGCTCCGACAGCTGACCGAACTCCAAGGCTCAGTGTCTGCAGAGCTTCTTCTTTTATGAAACCTGAGAATGGGTATGTTCCGATTGCTGCTACAGTCAGTGCAGCTGCTCCACCCACTGTGAATCCTATTTTACTAAGTAGATTAGCTGTTGCACCTAATGTCTTTGCGTTTGTTGCGACTTTTAGACCCAGAGCAGGAAACTTCCCTACAGTTGCAGCGGTTGCTACTGCTGTTCTGCCTGCTAATACTGCTGCTCCGCCAAACACTGCTGCTCCTACCGTTGCTGTTACACCCAAGCCTTTAGCAAATTTCACAGCTTCAGTTGCTATCTCTTCTTTAGTTGCTTTTCCTGTAACCAAACTTTTAACAAATCCTCTCTGTCTTGCCTGTCTTTCTGCAGTTGTTTCCTTTGCAGTTCCACCAAGTTCTATAGTTGCTCTTTTAGTAACAGGTTCTGCTTTCTTTGCTGGAACATCCCTTACAGTTTTCTTTTCTTTTTTTCCAAATTCTGCCGCATGCTGTTTCTGCAATTCTGAGAGACCTGCACTTTTAGGTCTTTGTCCAACTATTTTCTTCTCTTTTTTCTTCTTTGCTCTCTTTCCGCCTGTTATTGCCATTTTTTATTTACTTTGATTTTATAAAGTCTGGAATTTTAACGCCAACAATTAAAGCGATAAGCCCTACTATCAACGACATAAGGTGTCCATTAATGCCCTGTGATGCAGCATAAATGCCATAGATACCGAGGACACCTATCGCTGTGCAGACAATTCTCCAGTCCAGTTGTTCTTTTTTTCTTGTCATTATTACTGACCGCTCCCTGCGGTTGTTTCATTAGGTTGAATATTCTCTGCACCATCCTTGGCCTTATCTGACAGCAGTTCATTCTCCAGCGATGCCGGGAACTCTAATTCTATGACGAGGTTTAATTGTGATAAAACTTCTTCCTCTACAAATAGCTGTTCTTCTTCTATTGTCTGCTGGAAAGCAAGATATGCGATTTTAACTGCTGCTTCTGTGAATCCACCAGATCCACCTACAATGATTTTAGGAACCTGTGCAGCTTCATAGAATTTTGCATCCAGTGATTCTATCCATGTAATAGGAGTAAGATTTGCATTTGGAGCAAGAGAGATTATTTCAAACTCCACTGTGTCTTTAGGAATATACATGTTCTCACCTTTTCCTTTAGCAGCATCAACCTTAGCCTTGAACTCTGCAATCTTTGTCTCATCATCTGTGTCCAGTTTATATGCTATCATTGGGTCTATATTTCTATGGAGCACTCTCTTCCAGTCATCCATCGCTTCATTCTTCATTAGGATTATTGTAACCAGTTTCTCTGTGATAGAAGTTCCATGAATTTCATCAGCCACTCTGTTTCTTGGAAGATGGAATATTTCTTCTGGTTTGAATTTATGCTCAATCTTTGTCCTGTTATCTCCAGCAATCTTTGAAATCTGCTCATATCTGATTATGACTCCTTTGCTGTTAGCAACTATCCTGATTGTTGATGGGTCGAGAGATTTTAGATTGATTAGATTGTCTTCCTTATCTCTTATGATTTCACAGAAGGCATCACCGCCTATGTTGTAGGTTCTTATCATGTTCTCTATTATTGTGTTGAATGTATCTTTGCCGAAGCCTTTGATAGTATCGAGCAGCATTGTTGTAACTTCATCAGCCTTAAAGCCTTTTCCAACAGTCCATGTTGCCTTAGCATCGATAACAGAGCTTAATTCAGGAATTGCCTTGTAATATCCAAGCCAGTTTCCCCAGTTAACATTAGTCCATTCTGTTTCTTTCTGGTCTGATGGACCATCTGTTATAGCAGGCGGCACTGAATAGTCAGTGAAAGCAGTTGCTATGTTGCTTGAAACTGCTGAGCTTATTTTTGTTTCTGGCATTTAACAACCACCCCAAAAGCAGATTCCTCTGCCTTCTAAGATTTTAATAATCATTCTCAAATATTGTTTATAAATTTTTTTAATCATAGTCTGTTGTGTATGTTATTCTTGCTGAATAAATTATGTCTGAGCTATCTAATCCTGTTGTTGAAATTGTATAAGAATACTGGCTATTGTCTATTGTTGCATTATCTATTGATGTGTCTTCTGTATTAAAGTTTGCTCTTGCCATTTGAACAGTGTTAGCAGCATCTATATCATTTCGATAAAGTATCCATTCCTCTGCAGCGTCATTTCCATAAAGAATACATCCTGTGACCACTGCTCCATGAGGCAAAAATACAGGAGCTGTTATAGCAGTTGGTGTGCCTGCCGTAACACTCAAAGAAGAATTCGCAAAATTTATGGCGTCACTGGCTGGCGTAAATGGCATAAAAGTGCTTGGTGGGATTGTTAAATAAGAAGTTTTATTCTTCAGACTTACATCTCCTGAAGAAACTGTGAAATCATTTGTGTCAAATTTTGCAATTCCTTTATTAGCAGAAGTTGCGTCTTCTCCACTAATTGTTACATCTCCTGTTGCTGATGATAAATCTATTCCTTCCCCTTCTAATACACTTGCTACTCCTGTGGTAACTGTTGTATCCGATGCAGGTGTTTCCCTGACATCCTGTTGTCCAAATAGTTTACCTGAAATTTCTAAAACCATATTCCTTCCCTCTCTGCCCATGGAACTCCATGGAAGTTCCTGATTGATTCTTCGCTGAGACTTATTTGATTATGGAAGACATCAGCCAATAACCTTCCCCATTTCTCGACTCTTGATCTTGTTAACATTATTTCAACTTTTTCTCCCAGGATTAATCTCTCCAGCCATTTCTGACTCGCTATGCCGCCTCTTTCATCCAGCTCAGGAGCTGCGAGGTTTTTGAATCTTATTGGAAAGCTGAAATCTCTTTCTGGGATTTCAACTCTGATTGTGTCTCCATCTGTGACCTTTACGACTTTAGCAGTGAAATCTTCCATCATTTGCTTGTGAGGGCTTTCCCAGTAGTAAATCTGCATCTGACTGTTTGTCAGTTCTGGAAATCTCTTAAAATCATGCGCCATCGATAAAGTCCGTTGTTTTTTTATCTCTTAATAAAGATAATCCTCTGAGTACTCCATCTCTCAGAACATTGATCATGTCTTCTGCTTCTATCCTGCTCGTATAACCTGACATGTCATAAGTTATGCAGTCTATTGCTCCAAGTTTTGATGCAACCTCATTTAATATCGTTTTTACATCATTATTCAGAGTTGTGTAAGTGTTAGAATAATTGATTCTTGTAATGTTATTGATTGTTGCTATTGCACCGCTTGTAATTTCATTCAGCATTGCACCTGATACAGCAGGGCTGACATTTAATCCTGCTCTGTTCAGGATTGCTGTGGATGTTGTTATTGACATGCTGCTCTTAGAAATAATAGATATTTAAACTTTTGTCTTTGACACACCAGCACGCCCTGATAATTCCTTCTGTGATGTGTGAGTAGCTTCCGGATATTTTCATTCTTCCTGTTGTTTTATTGTATTCTGCCTGGATTGATTTAAGGGAAACCATGACTTCATCATCTTTCAGAAGTTTTATCGCTCCCCTTTCCATCAATCTTCTGAGGTTGACATATAGATCTTCCTTGAGCAGTTTCTTCTTTCTTGTCTCATCCCTGTCTAAGGCTCTTGAAGCGTTGTCAATACTAACAACTTTTCTTCTCGTGGATTCGTCTTCCAAAAGCTGGTCAAACACTCCCACACCCATGCCACCAGTGTCGATATATATTTTCTTAAAGTCATATTGTTTGTTAAGCTCCAGGATTTTCCTGGTTGTATCTGTAGTCAGGGTTTTCGTAGTTATAATGCTTTCTGTATGGATGAGATGCTCTCGTTTTGTCCTGTCTATTACCTGGAATGTGCTTTCGTCTTCTCCCATCCTGGCAATGTCTACCCCCAGGAAGTAATCCCTGGAAGAAAGAAGAGGGGAAGAAACAGGGTGCGCGGTATTACTTCCTGAGAGCGTGCATGAATCTTTGATGAGCTTGTCGCTGAAGAACTGCCTGACTTCGTCGACAAATTTGCCCTGATACCACATTGAGTATTCAGTTTTTGTCAGCGTGGCTTTCTTTCGGTCTAAAAATGCCTGGTCTTTTCTCGGGCAGTCTTCTGCGGATTGATGGAAACTCGTGAAAGTCTCATCTTCAAAGCAATCGTAATAATAACCTTCCTTGACAAATGGCGTTGATAATAGCCAGATGTTTCCTCTCGTGATTGCCATGGCTGGAATGATGGCCAGATAGACTTCTTCGGGAATGAATGCCGCTTCATCCGCTATTAACAGGTCTATTGTATATCCCATCAGCCCATATCCTGTCTCTCCAGCTGGAAGGCAGTGAATTGTGCTGCCGTTTGTGAGATTGATCCTGGTCTTTGTCGGGCTCATGAGCTGCTTTGTTTTCTGGTCCCGGCCTTTTCTAATCATCCTCTTGTCGATGCTGTGAATGTTGAGAAGAATCTTCGTGAAAAGAAGCTGTGCCTGCCTTTCAACTTTCGCAATCACCATCACGATCTTACCAGGATTCTTAAGTGCATATTGTGCAGCCTTGAGTGCGATAATCGTGCTTTTGCCGACCTGCCTGCCGCTTCGGAGAACAATGTTACCTTCGGTCTTTAAAACCTCTCCCTGCCAGGGGTCGAGTCTCATTTTTTTGCCTTTCTAATGGCTTTTGTGAGTTCCTTCAACAGCGTCTCGTGCGCCCACTGCGACATCTTCGTAATCTTCAGCTGGCTCTCTTGCTGTTCCTTGTAGCTCTCGAAGTCTTCTTTGCTTAATTCCATGAAAAGTTGTTGGGGAATGAGGTTTTTAAAATTTTCTGTGGGGTCCAGGTATATACATAAAACAAAAAACAATAATAATCGCTAATACAATCATAAACATATACACATACACATACACACACACTCGACCACACGCGAACGCCATCACACGCGTGAGCGAGAGGGTATAAATTAGTGGCCAGCTTGCTGGCAAAATACCTAAATACTTTCGTTTATTCAAGTATGCACGAAAGTATTTACGTATTTTAACGTCTCTTCTGAACATCAATATCTCAAAACATTCTAAGTATTAGCATGTTCAGAAAGAGCAACTTTCTGAAAGATTGAAAGTATTTAAATCTTTTGAGATGGTCACTAAGGTAACCTTAGTTATAATACCTATAAAAAGGGCTGTTATCTGGTTGTCTTGGTACTTAACGTCACCACTATACCATGCACCTCGACAATGATGCACGAGAGGGCTGTGAAAGGCTTAATGAAGTGTTAAGAAGGGATCAATCATGGGCAGTTAGAGTGAGTGTTGTGAGTGTCGTAAACCAGTCAAACTATTAGAGTATTGTTTTGCTCTTTCGCTGCGTCAAGGTATAGCCGTATTCGTAGTCGGCAATGCGCTATACTAAGTGGATTATACTTGTATTCTACGTATACTAATTATACATTCTGGTTACTTACAACACACACATCTAAATGAGGAGTTACTCCAAAAGCAATTATCTCTAACCACTCTTTCCATCCTACTTTACAATCTTTCCCTTTAAGCCACTGTAATAACCTTTTCTCGTTATACTCTTCTTTGTTCATTTTAATAGTTGAACCCCGACTGGCTTCGGGATTCCTCATGTATGCTCACAACGCCGTCCTGGATTGATAAATCTCTTCTGTCATTCCTGTGGTTAGATTTATGAAGCCAGGTTAAAACGGCGGGCTGTTAGAATTATGATTTCTTACTCTTGCATTGTATCCCAAAATATCTTCTGCCTCTGTGCTCCAGCACGACAACATCAACGGGCGAGTGTGATCCTGCTGTTCGAATGATGGTATATTTCTCGGCAGGCATGAGCTTTTTCAGAAGATTGATGACTTTGTATTCCAACGCGACTCCTGTTTTGTAATGTTTTGGTATCTTTTCAGGCTCACTCATTGTTCTAATAAGAGCATCTTTTACAGGCTCAGCGTGTTTTTCTGTCATCTCAAATCCTCTCCTCTCAATTGTAAGTGAATACATATAAAAATCTCTGCCACACCAAGCACAGACCTCTCATCTCCTTCTTCTCTGCATATCTTCCAAAACCCATTTTCAACTTCAACTATCATCTCAAATCCTCTTCGGTGATGTTGAAGAACTCTATAAATTCTCTTATAGCTCCAACCAACTCACAATAATAATTTGCTTTCGCTTCTTTCATCTCTTTTTCGTAGTGCTTAACCCACTTGATTGCTTCTTGTTTCAAATCTTTTTCATCATAAGATTTAATCCAGGGTCTTTTCAATTCCCTTGAAGCGGGCAAATCCTTCAAAGTTTTAAGTTTCATATTAAATCATCTCCTGCGAGTTTGTCAATTCTCGCTAATACCATATTTGGATGAAACAGGGCATCTCCTGTTGTGGGTTCTCTATAATATGGTGGTTTAGGATTTGTGAATTCTTCTTTCAAAAGCTTGATGAAGTTTTTTACATCTTTTATTGGATAAACAAACCAACCTTCTTTGGTAACTTTTTTATCGCTTAAGGAAGTGCCCTCAGTATTTTCAGCAGTAGTCTGTTTTTCAGATGCATCTGAGCCACCCTGCAAATCCTGCAACGAAGAGGTATCATCTTTTATCTGAGGACTATGAGTGTCAGCAGGTGTGTTTAAATTTCGGGTCACAACCCCCTTTTTTGTTTCCTGCTGACTTTGATTTTTAGGATTACAGAATTCACAATCTATTCTTGCATCATTCCAAGAATGATTACAACCTTTTTTAGCTTTGAATTTTTTGAGTTTCATAAGTTTTCCTTTTTTATCTCTTATAATCTCTACCATAGAGTTCTTAACCACGAATCTTTTGCATGAACAATGATAACTTTTTGATGCATAATAAACATTACAATGATTTCCTTCATAGTGCCATCTTTTTCCATGCCCACAATTCTCACATGTTTCTTCTTGTTGTTTAGGTTCGCAATAAACACAAGTTACTCCTGCTTCCTTATGGGTTTTGCATATTTCATCTTGTTTTTCTGTCATTTTTCCTCCTCTATTATATAAATCAAATTTCCGTTTTTATCCCAATAAATTTTCATTTTAAAACCTCAATCCTGTCCTTGTGTATCCTGATCGTTCCAAAGTCTTCCAGTATCTTCAGTCTTTCCTGAAAAGCCCTCGGAGTAGAAGAAAGCCTCAGGCAAAACTCTGCTCTCAGCATCTTGGTTTCCAGCATTCTGCCTGTCTTTCTGGCTTCTCTGATTTTCTGTTGAAGGAAATAGTCCTTCTCTTCAGTTGTTCTACGCGTTCCCATTTTTAATAAATTTTTCTATAGTTTTCTTTAATTTATTCATACATGGCATACATAAGTCATATCCATAAGGAGCGTAGCGTATATCATTTTCTTCCATTCCTCTCTTACATCTATCACACCAATGTTTAGTTCCCATATATCCACTCCACGAATTCGTTTGCTATTTCCAAAAATCTTTTTTCGCTGAACTCTTTTTCAAATCCTTTTAAACTTGCAATAGCACACTCCAAAGCCCTGCACTTGACTTCTTCTGGTGATAAATGATATTCCTTCTTTCCTTCCAGAACCATTTTTGCTTTGCTGACTTCATCTCCGATATATTTAGGAGCATCTTTAGGTTCTCCCTTAGCTTGCCATGTTGCTTTTTTCTTTTCAGAACAGCCATGGCAATATTTCCTTTTATCGGGATAGCCGGCTGGGGGCTCGTATTCGAACTGAAGATTGCACTCTTCACAATTTTTTACTTTCATCTTGATTACCCCCTTTCAGTTCTTTAAATTGTTTATCAAATTGTTCTTTCATTCTTAGGCTTGTTTGAAATCCATAGGTCCTGCAGTATCCACAAATAGGCTTAGGACCAGTTCCGAATGTGGGTCTTACAACTAAACATTTTCTCTTGCATTTACAAGCTTTTCTCATTAATAATTTTTCCATGCTAAAACTAACAGAAACATGCTTATAAACCTGTGTGACTACTACAGAGACACCGCACTCTCTTATGTTATATAGTGTTACTACTTAGAAATTAGCACCCATCATCTGGGAGTTCCCTGCTGCTGCTGCTTCTGTATAAGTAACTGTTATTCTTACATGGTCTATGTGAACAATTCCTTCAAATCCAGCATACACATATTTTCCTTTGATGTCAACTTGTATGCCGTCTATAGTTGCCCCTGCTGGAATTGTAAAATCAAAATCAGTTAAATCCAAAGAATAAGTTGTGCTATTAAGTCCATGCCCTGTTCCTACAAATTTTATTCTAACTCCAAAATCTGCACCATTTATATCTGTATCATCTGGTGTTAAACCCCAAAGCTGAGATGCTCCACCAAAATTATAATAAGTATTTACTGAGGTCACATTCCCTGTTGCTTTATTATCTCCTGTTGCTGACCCTCCTACAATCAACTGAACTTTATTAAAATTTGCTTGTCCTACCATTTTATATATCTGCTCCTACAGATGCAGTCGCAAATGCCCCATCTTCAGCATAGGTGTTTGTTTCATCTCTCCAAGTTTGAGAACCACCATCTGCTGTCTCTGAATTTGCTGTGGGAGAGTTTGGTCCTTCGTCTGCCATCTTAACTAAAGTTCAGAGTCTCCACCCCAAAATAATTTGTTCCATCATAATAGAATGCAACTATATCCACCGCATTGTTTCCTGTGCTGAATGTAGGCATTGAGCCACCTGACCAAAGCACAGTCCCTGGAAATGTAGGTATCTTTCCCCCTGTTGAATATTGTTTCAAGACTAAAATAAGATTGCATGGATTGCTTGGTGCTGTGAAAGTGAATGTATCATTCTGATTTCCAAATGTAAAATAAAATTTGTTTCCTAATCTCCAGTCTATGGTAGTTGTGCCATCTCCTGTTGCTGATTGCTGTGTGAATCCTATTGTATGAGCTCCTGCATCCATTTCTCCCCCAAGCTCTGGTGTTGAGTCATCAATCATCTCTGTTGTATGGGGATTGTTTGACAGTCCTCTATGTGTAGTATTAGCAGCGACATCTGTGGCAATATCAACACCATCAACAGTTCCAGTCACAATAATATTACCATTAATTTCCGCATTACCTACAACATCTAACATTTCGCTTGGTGCATCAGTTCCGATGCCTATACCTACATTTCCAGCCACATCAACAAATAATAAATCAGAATCAACAATTAAATCAGTAGATATCCTCACTCGTCCACTTGCATCAACTTGAACAACAGCA
>SDBU01006993.1_pt1 | contig 13131 bp, 11 predicted proteins | sample 2277071 | NCBI WGS metagenome assembly SDBU01 (sample SAMN10397929, study PRJNA504765) | marine sediment metagenome | isolation source: marine sediment core GS08_GC12, 126 cmbsf | place: Arctic Ocean: Gakkel Ridge, Loki's castle | collected 2008 | reverse complement strand
AGCCTTCCACTCTCCGGGCTTGATTCGTTTTGTTATCTCCACGGTTTCCGTTTCTCCCGGAGCATTTCCCGACGAACCAGCTATCTTCCCGCTTGCGTCGAGAACCTCGAGGTCCAGGTCATGCGACTGCGGATCCCATGAGAGAACAACCGAGATCTTGACGACTGTTTCATTCACTGTGAACGGAACCTGCTCATCAGGAACGAGCTCGCCGGGTCCGCCTCCCGCAATATCTCCTTCCAGGTAAATCGGCTGGTCAACCCAGGTAATGGTAGTGGTTTCGAGTTCTTGGAATGTTCCACCCGAGGCATTTTCAGAATCCTTTCCGGAGGAAAATCCAACAACCAATGCAACAGAGGCTATCAGAATGACGGCTATCCCAATTACCAACACAACCATTAGGGGCCTTGGTAACTCCCTTATCTTCTTCATGCCCGGGATATTAATGTTATTAAATCTCCTCTTTTGGGGAGGCATATCTTCTTCTAGGCCCTGCTCCTGGGCAGCCGCTTCATCCCCTGTTTCATCTGCTCCCTCCTCTGCCGCCTTTTCTTCCATCTCGCTTTGTCCAGGTTCTGCCTCTTCTGCCTCTTCCTCCCCCTTCTTTTTACGCTCTTCTCTTTCAGTAGCATCCTTTTCGGTCATGGAATTTCTCCTCGAACTGAAGGGAAATGCAACTACCACATTTAGTATTTTTTGCATGGCAGATAGATTAATAAAGAAAAATTATTATACACAATGCATCAGGTGAAATAATATGCAGCGTGTGTTGAGACTTGCAATTGCATTTTCAATAATTGCTTTATTTATTTTGCCAACTCCTGCAAATGCTGGCACAGAGCTCGACCCGGAGATAGATGACGGCCCCGACGCCCTCTCCTACGATTTCCTGGACATAGAGTCGGCATGGTTCGACGGACCTGAAGGGGAAAGCAATACTAGCTTAGACATCACGCTGAGAATGGTTGACGGCCCAAAGCACATAAGCGACTTCTTCCAGGATGTCCAGAATAATAACGTGACAACATACGATTTCCAGATATACTTCGATTTCAATGAGGCGCATTATGCTGTTGCCGCAACTGTCCAGGCAGCTTTCGTCTCCAACTTCTTGGGAGAAGTGATATACGGCTCGCAGGAACTAAGAGAGGTCGATTACGACAGCTATGGGAACATCCTGAACGAATCCACGATAACGCAGATCCAGATGGAGTGGGACGGAGACCTCAAGGCAATGGTATTCACTGTCGAAAAGAGCTACATGGGCGACCCCAAGGTGGGCGACGTGCTAACCCATACATGGGCTGCAATATGGAATGCCGACACCTACCCCAATGAAAGCAATCGCTCCCTTGTTAATGCGGAGGATACTGGAAACACCTACAACAACCCGGGAAGGGACTTCAGGTTCAAGGGTGGTCTGGAATTCGAATACGATCTGGCTCTGTATGGAGAAACAGCAAAGAAAGTAAAGCCAGGCCAGTCTGTTACATTTTCAATAACGCTCAATGCGAGCACCACTAACATGGACCCGGTTTCGATTACTATCAGGTACGGGATCGCAAAGCAGAACTGGACCATAGAGGGCAGTCCTGAGGGAAGGAACATATCAAACCAGGCAGTCCAGATACCATTAAACATAACTGTCACCTGCCCAAAGAGCGAGCAAAACGGCACAACTGTCAGGGCAACTGTCTATGCCAAGCTCACAATCCCGGAGGCGAACAACACCTACCTTGAAGATGAACTTGAGCTCACTATCCAGGTCTACGGTGAATACGAGGAAGAAGATAAGGACAAATCCTCGCTCGACGAATTCCTGGAATTCATTATGGAGCCCATGATACTCTCTATAATCGTAGGCATTATGATAGTGGTGTTCCTGGCAGCCATTCTGGTAAAGAGGATACAGTAAAAAAATCAACCGACAAATAATCAATCAACGAAGTCAATGCCTATATCATTCTCGATCCTTTCCCTGTCCTGGACATAGTGCGAGTCCTCGGAGCTCATGCCTGTCAATATTATCATCACCCTCAGGAGATGGTCGTAGGTGGGGTCAACATCGCAGCCCCATATCATCATGGCACCGGGATTTATCTGATTTGTAACCAGTTCTGCTGCCTCCTCTGCCTCCTTTACTGTCATATCTGCCCCGCCAACAACATAGATAAGTGCCTTCTTTGCCTCTTTGACGTCAACGTAGAGTAGAGGACTGGTCAACGCCTCGTTTACAGCGTTCCGGACCATGTCAAATCCATCCTTTGATTCGCCGATTCCTATCATTGCCATTCCAGAGCTTTTCATGACTGCCTGGAGGTCATTGAAATCAAGGTTCACCATTCCCACATTTGTTATCATGTCGCTGATTGTCCTGATGGCAGTCAGCAGTATCTCGTCAGCTACCTTGAATGCCTCATCTAGGGGCAGGTCCGGCACGAGCGAGAGAAGTTTATCATTCGGAACCAGTATCGTGGTATCGCATGTCCTCTCAAGCAATGCCAGCCCATCCATTGCGATCTTCATCCTGCTCCCCCCCTCTGCCCTGAAAGGAATGGTTACTATGCCTATTACAAGGGCGCCAAGCTCCTTAGCGAGCCTTGCGATAAAAGGCGCCGCGCCAGTTCCGGTTCCTCCTCCAAGTCCAGCCACAACAAATACTATGCCAGACTTCCCAACCGCCTGAAGAATCTTCTGCTCGCTCTCCTTTGCCGTCTCCAGCCCAATCCTTGGGTCAGAGCCGGTTCCTCTCCCTCTGGTTATTGTCCTGCCCAGAAGTATCTTATTGGCAACGTCTGTGTTGCGAAGCTGCTCTGCGTCCGTGTTTACAGCGACGAGTTCCACACCCTGGATTCCCTTCTCGGTAATCCTCTTCAAGGTGTTGCAACCTCCTCCTCCAACACCGACAACCTTGATATGAATCTTGATTGCCCTGACAATATCCTCAAGCTCGGAATCCTGCTTGGAAACCCAAATGCCTGGATTGTTATCGCTCATGCAACGCCAATACTACCTAGGACTTAATAAAGATTTTTATTGAGAAATTTCAATAGTATAGTGAAAGACATTAATCATTGATTGTTCATAGTATCTTTCACTAGCAGTGGAGGACTTACGTCGTAGTCAAATATTTTTTGTCCTCCACTATATTATGCCTTCTCCACAATCTTATTCTTGATGAATATGAGAAGCCTCGACTCCTCTGTGGTGAGGCCCAGGGATTTGAGGCCTTTTATGTCATCATCACACAGCGCTTTCAGGATTGCGGGCTTACCATTTGTCAACTGCCAGACCTGTTTTATGTCGCCTTCTATTGCATCATTTTCATGATCCGCTCCAAGATACTCCCCGATCTCGGCCGTAGTGAAGCCTTTGAGTGTCATCTCTTCTATATGGTCATCCTTTTTCGGGTCGTAGAACCTGGTGTAATAGGGCGTGTTGTCCCTTGCGCTGATCAATATCTTTGCCCCAACCACCCTTTTCACCAACTCCGAGAAGAACTCGACAAATTCCTCATCAGGCTCGTAATACCCATCGAAAACAAGGAATCTGCCATTTATACTGCCAGCCAGTTCTTCCACTCCACCCTCACTCCCCAATCTGGTATACACCTGGCCAGCGGTTGTCACAACCGAGAGGTCAAACCAAAAGATTTCCGATTTGTTCTGAATATCCCTGGCGTATCTTGACAAGAGGTAAGATTTGCCAATCCCCCTGCTGCCGTAAATAACGAGCACGGAATGCTCTGCATCATCGAACCAGTGTTCCATCTTTTCGAGCTCTCTCTCCCTTCCCACAAAACCTCTGACATCTGGCGGACTCCCTGTAATGCCGCCTCGTTTTCCCCTTTGCGAAATCGATATTGCTCTCTTCTCTGGATCCATTGCAGAGTACAGTTCCGATAGGGTAACCTTGTCCCAAATATCCCCCACCTTTACGCGCTTTCCCTCGCCGCCATATATGATCGATATCTCCACATCCAGTATCCTGTTCTTAATGGAATTGGCGCGCTCGTAGCCCCTCTCTGTCAGAAAATACGCCTTGAGCCTCCTGTTCCTGCCCCTCACGTATGTCTTCTCCTCCCTTACCAATTCCCCCTCTATCAGCCTCTTTATTGCACGTGGCACATGCGATATTGATATATTCACTGCCTCGGCAATGCCTTTCTGCGTCACCCTAGCACTTACCTCTCCAGCGTCCTCGTATTGAGCATTTCTCTTCAGATGCAAGAGAATCCTTTCACTTACTGTCAATGTGCGCTCACTGGATTTTCCCATAGTACCAAAAAAGTAATGCCGCTTATATCAATAAAGTTAGCTCTCCTGTAATTCAATCTATCTTTACTCGTGTTATGTGCAACATATTTATAGAAGAATGTAAATTGGGGGAACACTCAGTAGGTGGGAGACATGCCACGAAAACCAGGAAGAATGTACAGAAAAGTCAGGGGCCAGGCATACACGCGCCGTGAATACATGGGCGGTGTACCAAGCATCAGGGTAGCCCAGTTTGAAATGGGGAACCCCAGGGGGAAGTTTCCCACTAAGGTGTCACTGGTGTGCATAGAGGCATGCCAGATTAGGCACATAGCCCTCGAATCAGCCCGTGTATCTGCAAACAGGGTGATGATGAAGAATGCCGGCCAGATGAATTATTTCCTCAAGCTGAGGATATACCCCCATCACGTACTCAGGGAGAACAAGCAGGCAACAGGCGCCGGTGCGGACAGAGTTTCCGAGGGGATGCGCAGGTCTTTTGGGAAGATTGTTGGGATCGCTGCCAGAGTGAAGCCCAACCAGAAGGTAATCACGATTCATACGACCGAAGACAGAATTCCGTTTGCAAAGGACGCACTGAGAAAGGCTGGTATGAAGCTTCCCAGTCCTTGCAGGATTGTTATCGAGAACTGAAGATTCCTTTCCAATCTCTACACTTCTACTTATTCAACCTCTATTCATGAAATTTTCGCTGAAAATTTCATTCACTGCATGGAAAACTAATTAATTAATGATGCATTTCGGTTTTCCATGCGTTCAGGAATTCGCCTACGAATTCCTTCATGCCGAGGTGACAGAGCGGCTAATGTGGCGGACTGCAGAAGCCACTAAAAGCTGACAGAGATCCGTTTTCTGGGGGTTCGACTCCCTCCCTCGGCACTTTTTTCGATTTTTAGCACTGTCCAGTGGTAGAAAAAAGTGACGGAGTAGGAGAACCGATATTCATTATAATTTCAGCAGTTCTCCTACGGACGACGGAAAATGGATAACGATATAGAATCATCACCATTTTCCGATACATACGGAGTTTTTTTACTACTGCTAGATATTAAAATATTAATTATGGAATAATAATCATTTTACGGCATCGAACCCCTCTTCTTCCCGTGAAACACCAATATTCTGCTGTTATATGAGCCTGTCCGAGAAATAGAACACCACCTCACGAATGGGGATTTTGTTGTGAAAAAACGGGGGTTTTCAAGACCAAGATAGTATTTCGTGAAGAAAAAACGTGGAGAGCTCGATTACTCCGACACACTCTTAACCACAAATAATTAATAAGGTCTAGTTTATTGATGTTCATTCTCTATCGTGGCGTTCAAATATTCGGAGGGTGTAAGCCACACATATTTGGTGAGAATTCACTAGATTAAAACCGGGGGAGTTATAATGACTGAAGAGAAAAAGCCCACTCGAAAGAAGATCATGGCGACAAAAGTGATGAGAAAAATCATGGCCGATTATTTTTATGAATTAGATTCGGCTTCGAAAAGCACTGATAAGAAGGTAGCTTGGTGCTCGAGTGTGGGCCCTGCCGAGATTTTAAGGGCCCTTGGTTTTTACGTTTATTTCCCGGAAAACCATGCCGCCATGTTAGGTGCCACCAGGATGGCTACGGATATGATACCCTATGCCAATGCGATAGGGTATTCACCTGACATATGTTCATATCTGACCTCGGACATTGGCGCGTATTTGAAGAAGGTCACGCCATTAACGCGGGCTTACGAGGGCATCGAAGGCCTGCCAGAGCCCGATGTTCTCGTCTTTAACACCAACCAATGCAGAGACATACAAGACTGGTTCGGATGGTATGCCAAAGAATTCAATGTCCCGCTGATGGGGATTCATACCCACAGAGGCATCAAGGATGTCACAGAGGCACATGTTCCGTCCATAGCCCGCCAGATGGAAGAGATGATCAGGCCCTTGGAGAAGATATCCGGCAACAGCTTTGAGATGAGCGAGCTTAATAGGGTGTTGTCTCTGTCACGAGAATGCTCAAACCTCTGGAAAAAAGTACTGGACACTGCCGCTGCCGTACCCTCTCCTATTACATTCTTCGACGGCACCATACACATGGGGCCAGCAGTGGTATTGAGAGGGACACAGCAAGCAGTGGATTACTATAGGGAATTACTCGCGGAGCTGGAAGAGAGAATCAAGAATAGCGAGGGTGCTGTGGAAGGCGAGCGCTTCAGACTGTATTGGGAGGGCATGCCTATATGGGGTAGGCTGAGAGACCATTCCGACCTATTTTCCGGTCAGCAGACATGCGTGGTTGCATCCACCTACTGCAACAGCTGGATATTCTCTGACTTTGCCCCATCAGATCCATTTAACAGCATGGCCAAGGCATATACGGAGTTGTTCATCGTACGCTCGGACGAAACTAAAGAGAGATACATAAAACAGATGATAGAATTCTTCAAAATAGACGGTATGGTCTATCACGATGCCAAGACCTGCCCCAACAACTCGAATAATCGCTACGGCATGCCGCAACGGGTTGAAGAAGAGACCGGAGTACCCAGTCTTGTCATAAACGGTGATTTGAACGATCTGAGATGTCTCTCTGACGAGCAGGCAAAGACAAACATCGAGGCTTTTATAGAGCAGCTTGAGGAGAATGGATGACATGCTGGACGCGTTATTTAGACCTGAATCCGTAGCAATCATCGGTGCATCCACAAAGGAACTCTCCATAGGCAACAGGATAATCAAGAACCTCGTGGATTTCGGTTTTAAAGGTTCGATATATCCGATCAACCCAAAGGCGGACGAGGTGCGTGGCATTAAGGCCTATAATTCGATTTTGGATGTTTCAAATGAAATCGATCTCGTACACATCGTCATACCAAACAAGTTTGTTCCCATGGGCATTGAGGACTGCGGCAAAAAAGGAATAAAGGCAGTTATTATTAATTCCGCGGGATTCAAGGAAATCGGCGGCGAAGGGATAGAGTTGGAAATGCAGGCAGTCGAGAAGGCCAAGGAGTATGGCATACGTTTGTTCGGCCCCAACTGCCAGGGAATCATCAACACCGATTCAGAGGTAAAGGCATACTGCAACTTCACATTCACAAAACCAGAGGAGGGATGCATATCAATTGTCGCTCAAAGCGGCGGCGTGGGCGAGGTAATCAACCAGCGCTTTTCCGAGCTGGGAGTCGGTGTACGCATGTATGCTTCCAATGGAAACGCCTGCGATATATCAATCCCAGAAATCATTAGATACTGGGGCGATGACGAGAAAACCCGGGTGATTGTGGTTCATGTTGAGAATCTTGCAAACCCTAAAGAATTCATGGAGGCTGCAAAGGAAGCAGCAGCAAAGAAGCCGATACTGGGCATGAAAACTGGCCGCACAAAAGAGGGCGCAAAGGCCGTGTCCTCGCATACCGGAGGACTGGCTAGGGTAGATATCGCTGCAGAACTCATCTTTAAGAAATGCGGGATAGTCACCTTCAGGGATGAGGAGGAGATGTGTCAAGCCGCGGTAGCCTTTGCAAGTCAACCCATTCCCAAGGGCAAGAGCGTGGGTGTGATAACGAACACTGGCGGGCCTGCAATCATCGCTACGGACGAGCTTGTGGGGGCAGGCCTGGAAATGCCTCCCCTTTCCGAGAATGCAAAAAACGTTCTAAAGGAAAAACTGTATTCCGCAGCCTCGATTAACAACCCCATCGATGTGCTTGCAACTGGAAACGCAGGGCATTTCAGGGCTGCAATGGATGTGCTAATGAGTGAAACGCATATTGATAGCATTTTTATCAACTTTGTAACCCCATTCTTCGTGGACACCGATTCCATATCCAGAGAAATCGTTGACGTGAACAAATCCTGTAACAAACCAATTATCTGCAATCTAATGACAGACAAAAGCCAGTGGACCGAGACCATGGCCATATTGAAGAGCGGGGGCGTACCCTGTTACAGCTTCCCGGAAACCGCGGCACGTGCGCTTGTCGCAATGACAAAATACAGCGATTTGAAAGCGCGCGACATCGGTGCCGTCACCGTATTCAATGATGTCGATAACGAGAAAGCCAGAAGTATCATCCAAAAAGCTAGAGATCCTGGTCGTGAGCATCTGTCTGCCGAGGAGGTGAACAATCTCCTTTCAGCATACAGCATTCCCGTTGCCAAATGGCGGGTAGTCAACAATGGTTCGGAAGCACTCGAAGCAGCATCTGAAATGGGCTATCCAGTGGCCGTAAAGGTCGATGCAGAGACCATTGTGCATAAAAGCGATGTCCGCGGAATCGCGCTGAATCTCAAAGAGGAGGAAGTTAAATCTGCTGTTGAAGACATGGAAAAGAGGTTCGCTGCGGAAAAGCCACGCTTTTTTGTGCAGGAATTTTTATCAGGAGGAAGAGAAATCATTATAGGGGCAAAGGCCGAAGAAGGTCTGGGGCATCTTATATTATTCGGACTTGGCGGTATCTACGTCGAGGTTCTCAAGGATGTGGCATTTGGGATTGCACCTATCACTGGCTACGAAGCAAAGGAAATGCTTTCCTCCATCAAATCAAACAAGCTGTTGTCTGGCTTTAGGGGCGAAAAGGGTGTTGATCAAAGGAAACTAATAGAGATTCTCCAACGCGTCTCCCAATTGGTCACCGAGGTCCCCATGATTCAGGAAATGGATCTGAATCCCATTATAGCGTATGAGGATAGAGTCTGCGTGGTGGATGCGAGGATAAGGATATAGTGGGATGGATGGAGTGGCGAGAGATTACTACGAGGATACAAAAAATATTTAGATCGGACACAAGGTTTTTTAATAATTGGGGAGAATATAGGTAATGGTGAAAAAATGAACGTTGATTCCAAGATACTTCTGGAGTTTGCTCATGAACTCCACCGTGTAGTTGAAGAGTTTGAGGAAGAGATGGAGATCCTAGCCAATAAAAAACTCATGGATGAAATCAGAAATAATGAGGCCGCCTATAAACACGGAGATGTTGTCCAGTTTAATTCTATTGAGGATTTGAGGAGAGAACTGGGTGAATAAATGTACACCTTACTACTTTCAACACGTTCTCTCAGGAGCTTGAAAAAGTTTTCAAAGGATATGAAAAACGATATTTCGAAGGTGTTTCAAAGGATAATGGATGATCCTCATAAATTCAAACCATTAAAATATGAACTGAAAGGGTACCGTCGTGCAAGGATAGGAAAGCATCGAATCATATATCGTATCAACGAGGAAAAACAAGAAGTGTTCATAGTTTCAATCGAGCATCGGAAAAAAGTCTATCAGGGAATAGAAGAAAAATGATCTGTTGGTGGATGTGAAGGTGTAGGAGAAAAGGGATGTGGAGGAATTCGTATGGACTATCACATATTCTTAGCAGGAAAAGATAATTTTGAAATACGCGTTAATAGAGGCGTTTATGGTAGTGTTCACAAGATTGAATCAGCTAAAGCCAAGGTGGTGAAACCATGACCTCCTGGCTCAACCTCGGACAAATCTTAAAAGTAAACGCAAAGAAGTTCCCGAACACCATAGCATTAAAGGATAAAGAGAGAAGTCTCACCTATCCAGAGGTGAACCAGAGGGTAAATAAACTCGCTCACAGCCTTCTTTCTCTCGGATTGACGAAAGGGGACAAGGTCGCAGTGCTGCTGGAGAACAGCATCGAGATCGTGGAGATATATCTGGCCACGGCAAAGACCGGCCTCATCATCGTGCCTATAAACTTCCGCCTGGTTGGCAATGATATAGAGTACATAGCAAACAACTCGGATGCCAAGACATTCATAGTCCACGAGGAGTTCACCGCGACAGTGGATGCCATAAAACCGGAACTAAAGAACATCACGCCAGATAGATATATTGTTGTCGGCGAAAAGAGGGAGGGATACAAGGAATATGAGGGATTTATAGGGAGCGGCTCCGACACCGAGCCAGATGCCGTAGTAGAGCCAAAGGACACATGGGTGTTGCTCTATACGTCAGGCACGACAGGTACCCCAAAGGGGGTTGTCCGCTCGCACGAATCATATACAGCATTCTATCTCATCAATGGCATTGATTTCGGGTTTAACGAGCATGATGTCTGCCTGAACATCATGCCGTTGTGCCATGTCAATTCCACTTTCTTTACTTTTACCTTTATATACATAGGCGGCACGGTTTATATCCATCCAGCACGACAGTTCAGGCCCGAAGAGATACTGGAGATTATAGAGAGGGAGAAGATAACATTCATATCGCTCATCCCGACACATTACAACCTCATTTTGAACGTATCCGATCAAGATGTATCCTATGGTACATCAGACTTGCCAAGTGGCATCGTAAGAGAAGCGAAAAAGCGAGATGTGAGTTCCGTAAGAAAACTGCTCTGCTCTTCGGCTCCAGTCAGAAAGAGCATGAAAACGGCTATTATGGAATTCTTCTCAGGTGTTGAGCTGTATGAGGGATATGGCTCTACCGAGGCTGGCATAGTCACGGTGCTCAAGCCGGAGCATCAAATGAGCAAATTGGGCTCCATAGGATTCGAATCCTTGGGTACGGACTTTGTCAAGCTTCTGGACGAGAACGGTAAAGAGGTGGAAATCGGCGAGGTGGGCGAGCTCTACTCCCGCGGCCCAATGCTCTTCGATGAGTATTACAAGCTCCCTGAAAAGACTGCCTCCTCCTTTAAAGGGGAGTGGTTCAGTGCCGGTGATCTGGCCAAGCGCGACGAGGACGGTTTCTATCATCTTGTGGATAGAAAAGACAATTTGATTATCACTGGCGGCGAGCACGTATATCCCAGCGAGGTCGAGGAGGTAATAGGCAGCCATCCTAATGTTTTCGATGCCGCGATTATCGGTTTACCGGATGAAAAGTGGGGAGAGATGGTCACTGCAGTGATCATACCCAAGGCTGGTATGGACGATATTGACGAGAATACAATCAGAGAATACTGTAGGGGCAAGCTTGCCAGGTTCAAGATTCCAAAGCAAGTTATATTCATCACTGCCGATGAGATGCCCAGAACTGGCACCGGTAAAATTCTGCATCGTGTGCTCAGGGAACGTTATACTACGGCGGAGGAGGTTTGAAAATGGTTGAATACGGATTCGGAATCATTGGTGCGGGTCCTATCGGAAGCATCATGGCTGCACATCTTGCAAGTGCAGGGCACAGTGTGACCTTGATCGATATACTCAGGGATCATCTGGATGAGATAAAGAGGAGCGGTCTTACCATTACTGGTTTCAAGGAGATGAACGTCCCATTCCCTCAGGAGAACCTCTGCTACTCTATAGATGAAATGGGTGATAGGGATATAGATGTCGTATTTGTTTCAGTGAAAGCATCCATCCTCCCCAAGATATTGCCAATGCTGAAGAAGGTCACCAAGCCAGACACCACATTTATCAGCCTGCAGAACGGGCAGGACACAGAGGATGTGATTGCAGATGTTTTTGGGAAAGAGAACACCCTACGGATTGTGGTCAACTATGCCGGAAATATCATTGCTAATGGTAAGGTAAGGCTCTCGTTCTTCAATGCACCGAATTATATCGGCATGATAACTGCCTCGGCAGAAGAAAAGGCTAGAACGCTGGCAGAGGTCATCACAGCATCGGATCTGGAGACTGCCTTCACACCCGATATCAAGAAATACGAATGGGAAAAGACCATACTGAACGCGGCATTGAGCCCGGTCTGTGCATTGACCCGGAGAACAATGAAACAGATGATGGAATTTAAAGAGACAAGGGCCTTGGTCGAGGCTGTGTTGCGTGAGGGCATAGAGGTTGCGGCGGCAAACGACATCCACTTCGAGGCCGGGTTCTTGGAACACTGTATGGCCTATCTGGACAATGCCGGGCATCACAAGACCTCAATGCACGTGGACATAGAGAGAGGGAGTCCAACTGAGATCGATTTCATAAATGGTAAGATAGTGAAGTACGGCAGAATGAAAGGGATAGCAACACCTTACAACTCCACGATCGTCTCCCTTATCAAGGGGGCCGAGTTGCCGGAACACATAGGATAGGCTATAATATGAATAGTTTGCGGACGTGAGTTATTGCATTACGTAATAATCGGGAACGGCGGAGCAGGAGTCAGCGCACTTCAAACGATACGCAAGCTCGATAAAACATCGGAGATAACCATAATCTCGCGTGAGCAATACCCTGCCTACTCTCCATGCTCGCTTCCCAATCTTCTGGGTGGCGAGATCGACAAGAGTAAAATATTCCGTTTTGACCATGGATTCTATCACCGCCTCAATGCCAAGTTCATGAAGAATACGCAAGCACTGCAGATATCGCCGCGCAGGAAGGAAATCAAGCTCGCGGACACCTCCACAATCAAATTTGATAAACTCCTCATTGCCACAGGTGCGAGCCCTATCACCCCAAAGGGAATAGAGGGGTTGGGATTAAAGGGTGTGCACATCATGGGCACGCTGGATTCCACACTCGGCATAATTGACCACGTAAACCGCGGTGTCGATAATACCATGGTGGTGGGGGGCGGGTTTATGGGGGTGGAAACAGCAGTCATGCTGAGGAAGAGGGGAATAAAAGTCACGATTGTCGAGATGCTTCCACACATACTATCGAGAATGCTGGACACGGATGTTTCCGAGAAGGTTGGGGAAATAATAAAGGACAGCGGCATAAACCTCGAGCTGAATGATACAGTGAAGGCCTTGAAGGGTGGGGAAGTGGTCGAGAGCGTTTCTCTCGGGGAAAAAACCCTGCCTTCCGATATGGTGGTGATTGCGATAGGCGTAGCCCCGAACGTTCAAATCGTTCAAGGTTCTGGTGTAGAGATAAACAGGGGTGTTATCGTAGATTCGGAGATGCAGACCAATGTAAAAAACATTTATGC
>SDBU01006992.1_pt1 | contig 13132 bp, 21 predicted proteins | sample 2277071 | NCBI WGS metagenome assembly SDBU01 (sample SAMN10397929, study PRJNA504765) | marine sediment metagenome | isolation source: marine sediment core GS08_GC12, 126 cmbsf | place: Arctic Ocean: Gakkel Ridge, Loki's castle | collected 2008 | reverse complement strand
GTTCAGGTCTAAAGACTGGTGTATCTCTTCCAAAACCCCTTTCTTTTCTAGTGACTTGTGTACGTAAATATCCAAGTAATCTTGAAAGAGGTATTACCTTATTAATAAACCATTTAGGAATCATCTTTTGAATAGTAGCTGGGGAAAAATCCCATTTTTTATTGAGAAACTTTTTAACTTGTTTTTGAAGAATTATACGATCATCGCTACCTGTAATAGCATTTTTCATAGCGGTTTCTTGTTGTGCATTGTGATCTATACCTATAGTAGTAATACAAAATCGTAAAAATCTTTCTCCTAGTGTTGCTTGTGAATGACTTTTTATTATATTAGTTACCCCTGCTAACATACTAAACATTACATTATAACGACGAACAATATCATTACCAAAATCTCTTTCTACATAACCATCAAAAGCACCACGTAAAATACCAAAAATTTCGTCTCTATCTGGACCAGATTTAGATAAGATTTCAGTATAATCCTTTAATACTAAACATTTTTGATCTAATTTAGGTATTAAAGATGGATCGGTTCCATTGACTGCTCTATATCCCGACACTAAGCTGTGTCGTCGCAAGCTCGATTGGAAATAACACTGCTTTTTTGCCTCTTTCATTGAAGACAATATAGCGGTCTTCCCATAACCCGGTGGGCCAACTAAAAACAACCATAAGGGATCGCCCCCAGGGAGCCGAATACTCAGTATAGTTGCAAGACATATCTTTATTCCTATAATAAAATCATCATTTAATTCAAATACGTCACCGTAACAACGTATAAGGGAATCAATACATAACAAATCACTAGAAGATTCCACAACATCAGACCTACTAGTAGATTTTGTAATGTAAGTAACTTCTTCATATTCTTCATACTCTTCAGCCTCCTGTAATTTCTTTAATGTATCATCATAATTAACTATAATTTTTTCCAGTAATTTCATTCCCTCTTTTGGATTACCAGATTTAACGGCATAAGCAGTTACAAAATCATTTATATCATATTTTGGTGGATATTCTTCTGGCCAATTTATATGAGTTATACTTTGAGCAAGTGGTTCAAGTTTATTGTAAATAGCCCTTTTACCAGCTATACCAGCACCATCATGATCTAAGCACATGATAACTGGTCTATCTAAAAAATAATTAACCCAATTAGATTTAAAATTATTTGCTCCAGGTATAGCAATAACTATACCTGGTTTTTCATTAATTTTTAATAGCCAATTTAATGCAATACAATCAAACTCACCTTCACAAATATAAACTTCTGATCTTTTTGTATGTAATAGAATTTGATAATTAAAAATACCATTTTCAGTTGCTTTTAAACCAATAAGTTTTGAATCTAATTTAAATCGTTTTAAATTCATTACTTTATTGGCATGATTGTATATTGGTAACCAATACTGACCTTTTGTATAAGCAATATTGTAATTTTTAAATGCTTCTATAGGTAAAACTCTATGATTAGCTAATTTAGCTAATGCTGTATCAGGAGTTAATGATACATAAAGTTCATGTATGTAAGTTAAAAAATGTTCCCATCTTCCTTTTTTACCACAGACTTTGCAATCCCACAATAATTCTTCATTATTGATAAATAAACCATTCTCATGGCCGCAAAAAGGACAATTTATAATTACATGGTTACTTGTTTCTTTTTTTATTTCAATGTCAAAAACTTCTGTAAGGTTTTCTAACTTTTTTTTAGATTTAGTTAGTTTTTCAGGTTTTCCAAACATGGAACTCTACTTTTTATTTAATAAACCTAGTGCCTCTATTTCTTTACCCGTTAATTTACTTAATGCTTGATGCCTTAATATTGTTAGTTTTTCTTTTTCTTTCTCTTCTATTATTCGTCGTTCGTCCCATTCCTGATGACGTTCCCACCAATCAGCTAATTTACGTGCATTTTTTTTATGGGCATTATAAACAAAATTACTAACTTCTGATTTAGTTAAACTTCGACAACATTCACACAATAATTTTGTACCTTCATCTAATCTTTCAACATTACCATAATGAGTATTTACCGCATAATATACCCATGTAGGTACTTCTTTATTTATTTCTCCATATAAATAAATAATCAGCTTAAAAACACGTATCGACTCCAATTCTCGACCACTTGGAGCTAAATAATCACTTTGACAAGGCATTTTATTTTCCTTATAAATTTTCCAAACATGGAACTCTAACTTTCAAATGACCATAAGAATTATATTGTTCTGTAGGTATTAGAACACCTGATGGTGATCTAGTACCATCAAATGCAAATTCGTTACAAATTTTTACTAATGGATCTAATAAATATCCCTTTTGAGTAAACCAATCTCCATCATTTAATTGACTAAATGGAATCAATTTATAATCATCACAAATTACAGCTATGTATTTATTTGGTTCACTAAAAACAATACCACAATTAGTACAAAAACTTTTTTGAATACAATTCTTTAAATCATGGTGAAATTTACTGTAAGCTAAAACACCTTTACCACAACTAATACATAATGATTTACAAGCTTTTAACTTTTCAAAATGTTTAAATGCAGTATCATATTTATTATGTAACTGGGAAAAAATACTCATAATAATACAGCCCATTTAATAAAAAGAATCAAAAAAAAACTTATACCAAAACAAGAAATACAAAAAACAAATACACCAAAATAAATTAGAAAATCTTTCATCATTCAGCCTCCAACATGTTCATAATAGTTTCAAAATCTTCAATTACATTAGCAAATGTTTCAGTTTCTAAATGTTTAAAATAAATTGTTTGCCCATTTTCATTTCCATCTACCTCAAATACATCTTTCTTTTTAACTGCAATTTTTCCACCATTTTTAAGAGTTAATTGTATAAATTTCATGATTTTAAAGCCTTTTTTAATAAATTAATTGCTTCTACAACTGTACGTAGATCATTAGTTGCTCTACAATATAATGTTTTTGTAGTGTTTAATTTATATTCAATTTCTATGTAATCACAATCATCATCCTTTTTAATATAAATAATATTATCAATAGGAATAGCTATTACACCACCACCTACTTTATCTAAGATAATCATACCTTTAACTCCTCTTTTTCAGACCATCTTTCAGTTACTATTTTTACATCACATGGGGTAGATATACAAAATTTACCTTCGTTATCCTCCATTAATGTTTTTAATTGTCTAATTAGATTTATATCAAAATCCTTTTTATTCATTTCAAATACTATTTCATCATGTATACTCAAAACTATATGGGTATCTAATTTTTCTTTTTGAAGAAAAGTATGGCATTTATTCATCCCTCTTTTCATTAAATCTGCTGCACTAGATTGAATGTCATAACTAGCTGCTCTGTATGCAAAATCAGGGTCTACATTTAGTTTTCTATCAAAAGCATTAGTAATATAACCTTGAAACTTTCCTTTTCCAGCTATGGCATACTGGTATGTTTTAATGTCAGGGAATGCTACATGATATTGGGAAAAAATCATTTGTGCTTCATCAAGTGGAATTCCATATCTTTCATTAAGGACTCTTGGGCCACCGCAAAAGATAATAGTAAAGTTTGTATTTTTTGCAAGCTTTCTTCCAATTGCTTTATCTTTTTTTGCGAGGAAAGGTACATTAATCCTAGTTTCGTTATGGGGGTCTCTTCCATTTCTAAATGCTCCTAATAAGGTTTGTTCTTGTGCTCTATCTGCAAATATACGTAATTCTAATTGAGCATAATCAATACAAATCCAAATGTACCCATCTCTGGGAAGAAAAGCACTTCTACCATTAACTACATATTCTCCTCCAGAAGTCTTATCATTTGCTACATTTTGTAAATTAGGATTAGAACAACTAAGTCTAAAAGTTTTAGTAGAACCTTGACGAAAATTGGGATGAATAATGTTTCCCCCAGTACCATTATTAGATGGCATAGCATGTTTAAGGTAATTAGTAAAGTATTGTTTCCCAGTAGTGGCTCCAGAATGACGTAAAACTATATCAATAAATTCATGTTCATGTTTATATTTACGTAAAGTTTTTGAGGCTGTACTTATTTGTCCCTCTGGAAATGTTTTAGATGGTTTAGTTCGTTCTTTTATGTCTATCCCCAGTTGTGTAGTAGCAGCGGCTAATTGTTGACCAGAACCTAAATTTATATCCCAACCAACCATCTTTCTAGCTTTAGTAATTAACTCCATTTCTTTATGAATACATTCATATAATTTATGTCTTGATTCATCTAAACTTATTTTTACACCTCGTTTTTCTGCCATTATAAGTGTTTTCATTGTTTGCATTTCTTCCAGATAAGAATGATACACACCTAATTGCTTCATTCCTTCTGAATAGAATTGCCATAAACGCATTGTACGTAAAGTATCTAATTTACAATAACGCTCTACTAGATGGGTATCTGGGGAAAAAATACCCTCTAACCAATAATCTTCTGCTACTTTTTCACCTATATTGTAACCTAAGTCTTTTGCTTGTTTACGCCATTTAATAGTTTGTTTTTGAAGGTCTATTTCATCTTCATTATCTATGTGAAGATATTTTTTAGCTAAAGCTTTCAAACCATAAATAGGTTCTAATGTATAACAACATCTAGCTGCTATCATTGTATCATTTATTTCCCCAGCTACAGTTAAACCTGCTTTTTCACACATATACATATCAAACTTAACATTATGGCCTACTTTAATAATGCTGGGGTCGGCTAAATGTTCAAAAAGTTTTTCGCAATCTTGGTCTATTGGCATTTCCATTCTAGTTTTAGGATATTTTACTTCCCTAGTTTTAGGGTCAACTGGGAATTTCCAATACCATTGATTTTCTTCCTCATCGCAAAAGCTTATTGCAAAACCTCTATCCCCATTATGAGGTAAAAGACCAGTTGTTTCCCAATCAAAGGCTAATACTTTAGGTTTCATAAATTATTATAATCTGCTGGTTATAAACCAATAAATAATTGATGTAAGACTAACAATGGCTAAACAAGAACCTATCATATCTAAAATATCTATCATCCCTTAGCTCCTAGTTAATTAAATTAGAAAAGTATTCAAGTAAAAACACTCTGGGGGCAAACCAAACTTTTATGAATGACTTTAAATTAAGACTAAAAAATACTAGGCTTATTATAAAACCGAAAATTGGAATAATATTTGATGCAACTGCTGTATTTTCTTGTAAATTATTCCATTTTTCGATTTTATAAAGTGGTTTTGTAACTTTAAAATAAATAATTAACCATATACAACCTACAATAAAAGGTATACTTACACCAATAGAATATAAAATTCTGTTATAAACTATAATCTCTTGGCATAACAGTGGTGCTTGTGTTTCTATGAATTCGATGCCTTGTTCTGCAAATTGTTGAACCCAATTTAGAGTTTCCACACTGACCTCATCTAGTTTTTTTAGTACTTCGTTTTTCATCCTTCAGCTCCTAATGATATAGTTTTACAGGTTTGTCTTCATCCTATAAGTGTACTTTAATTTCTTGCCTGTATAAATCTTCATAACATTCATCACAAACTATTACATTCTGTGCTCTTTTTCTGACATGTGCTCTTGATCTATATTGTCTACTTTCACTAATTATTAATTTTGTTTTGTAACCATTGTTTTTTAATTCATTTTTGCATATATGACATTTAGTCATTAAATTCCCTATAAGTTTTATGTAATTTTATAAATTTTTAAAATCATTACTTCCATTTCATGTTTATTTTCAAATTCTCTAGTAATCTGTTTTGCTTCATTTAAAGGTAATACTTGTTCACCCTTATTATTCATATAAATATGCCAAGGCCACTTATCACTTGATCTAAATAAAACAATATACTCAATATGATCGATGTTTTCGGTCATTGCGTGACCTCCGTGTTAGTTGACGATGAACCAGACCCCCCACATTTCCCCTCAGATTGACAGAATGGCCTCACGTGTGCCCTGCTAGGGCTCTACCCCTATAATCAGTAGGTTGGACCAATGGACGATTCTAGGGGGTGTCTGGAGCGTTAGGGACGAACCCCCCATGAGAGGGGACAGGAGCTTTTAAAATATGCCCAGGTTTTTTTAATTCAGTATAACAATCATTTTCAAATTTTCTAAAATGATTGTGTTCCTTTTCATATTTTTCAAATTCTTTTATTGTTCCACTCATTTTAAATTCAGGTTGAAAATACCATCTAGCAAAACCCATAAGAATTAAAAAATCCATACCCATCACTTCTAGTGCTTTAGGTGATACAGGAAAAGTATATTTTTTTCCACCTTTACCTTCAATGGTTATAGTAGGCCAATTCATTTTTTATTTTTCTTTCAACTGATAGCTGGGAAGAAATATAAATAGGTAGTTTATTTGTCATACCCAGGACCTTTTTAATTAAAATATTACCCTTACATTTTCAGGTTGACAAGGATAAAGTTTATCTTTTTCACCATCAGGGTTTTGAACTAAAATTTTTACTTTATCTATTGTTTTATCATCATTGTATGTAAAGTCATGTATTTTACCTGTAATTTCTATTTCTCCATCAGTGCCATTAAATAAAGCGTTTACAAACTGATCTTTTCGCAATGATACTGATGTATTTTCTTTCTTTTTTGGAGTAGATTCATCTGTAATCACTTCTACTTGCTTTACATCATATAGTTTTTGACCACCTTCATTTAAATCAACTAATACTTTTGCTGATGCTTTATCAAAGTATTTAATTTTTCCCAGTTTTCCATCAGCAAGGCATTTAGTTCCAACAATAATTTCTAATTTAGCTTCCTCTTTTAAATCTTTAGTTTCAAGATTTTCAAAATCATCTTCTGAATAATCTGGTTTAGTATTATCTAAGGGAGAGCTAATAACATTATCTATCCAAATGTTTGTAAAGGTTTTATCACCAGATTCAGCTTTTTTAACTTGGATTCTTGCTTTTGTTCCAGCAATAGAATCTAAAACACGTTGCTTATCTGCAAGAAATTCATCTGTACTTACACCTAATTGATTTAGACGCATACAGAATATATTATAACCTTTTTGATTAGTTACACCTTCTCCATCTGTTAAACCAACCCTATCCCAACAATGTTGATTTGCAAATTGTTCATCATCAGAATCAATTTTCCAATGAAATGTAGCTTGAAGTCTATCAGAAGTTTTTGCTTTTCCAACTTTAGCATCAAGTAATTCAGCAATGTAATATCCAGAATCAATTTCCGGGAAATCACCACCTTGATTGCTTTGTGCTGTTTTGAAAGCATTTACATCGAATACTGGGGTAGTCATAGTAATGGTCCTTAATTAACAAAGGTTATCGTGAAGTTCATTTAAAAACTCGTGGTCTTCATCACTTAAATTAGGATCTTTTTTTTCTCTATCATGATTCAACAAAACTTTAAGACAATCTGTAAACAATTTTCTTTCTTTTTTAGTAAAATCAATAGTACATCCCCCTGTACTCACTTGCATAGTTTTGATCCTTGTAGTTAGCCTCGTTTAGGATTAGTAAGTGTAACCAATAAGTTATCAACAAAAGCCGTAAAAGGTACAAAATTATTTGTTTCCGCTATGTTAGTTTTAAGGCAATTACATAAACGTATTAGACATTCCCTTTCTTCATTTGTTAAATGAAGATCATATTTAGGCCTAACTTTTACTTCATTTAGTCTCATTTTTTAAATCTCCACTTCTAGTTTATTATTAAAAGCAGCTATGAAGTTCTTATAGCCTTGCTGGGGAGAAAAACCTAATGGTATTTCTTTCAATCGTTTGTTTTTCCATAAAAAGTTGTTTGAAAATCCATGACCAGCTTGAACAAAATTATCTCCCTCTAAAATTAAAATACGTTGCCCCTTTTCACCAAATTTCATAATACTGCTAAGGGTCATTGGTCCCATAACAATATCCTTACATTGTTTAGATAAGCTTGCTCCCATTACAGAATAAGTATTCCCTTTTCTATCTTCATGCTCTGTTATTGCAATATGTGAGGTAAAAATTTTGCCTACTGGAAGAGAAAGGATAAGTTGAAATAACTTAGTCATTTCATTACGAGTAGTTCGCCATACATCAAAATTATCCTTTTCTGATATTCCAAGTTTCATTACATTATTACGAACATACTGATAACAATAACCATACATACTAGGTATATCATCTATAACTAAAGTTTTACAATAGCCAGGATTTTCTTGTATTTCTATTAATGTTTCCTTAGTTTCTTTCCAGCTATGTATATCTCTATATCTACACATTAAATGACTAGCATTTTTAGGTTCAAATTCCATAATAAAATGGTCTGGAAAACATGTTGCTAAACTTGTTTTTCCTACTTTCTTATCCCCAGCTATAAATAAAGTGTAATCAGCTAAATTTTCAGAGGGAATGTTAAATTCAGTTGGTAAATTCATTATATTGTCCTTCATAGTTATCGTGCTTATCAACTTCAGTTTGTAAACGTAGTATACTCATTCTTTTTAATTCAATATCTAACCCCCTATTAATGATGCCTCGTAAAAATCCATTTAATGACTGAGGTGGATTCTGGAGAAAAGCTAATCTTTTAGCTAACTCTACCCTATCATATCCCATAGCAAAAACTATTTTACGAGTTGTTCGTAATGGGCTTTTAAAACTTGACATTACTCTCCCTCTAATTCTGGAAATACTTTTTCTTTTTGTTTATAGTCATAAGTTTGTCCTAGTACAATGTAATTAAAAAATGTACTGGGACCATAAACAGTTATCAAATTATCATCATTAAGTTGTCTGGGGGAAAAATTATTTTCTTCCCAAGATTTAATTCCATCTATAGTCGGTTGTAAAAAATCTTTTTCCCAGTCAAGTAATTCGCTAATAACGATAGGGTTGGTTAGTCTGTAGAAATACTCTTTGGGTCTATTACAAGTATCTTGATAAATTCTTTCTCCGTAATCTTTTAGGTCTTCTGTTTTCTTTTGACGTAATTGAGGTTTTTTTATGATATTATACAATACACCTTTGATAGGCAGATCTAACTGTATTGCTACATAAGAATATAAATTACATTGAACATCATATTTAAGTAAAGAACCTATTTGCATTACGTCAGCCCTAGACCATAAGAATTTATGATCTAAAATCCATAATGTATCACGTTTTTTATTACGAAGTATTAAATCAATTTTACCTCTAAGAAATGTATCCCTATAAGGAACCTTAAATTCTTTTTCTACTTCTACTATTTCCCAAACGTCACTTTCTTTTGTTTGTTCAATATAATTAAGATAACCCTCTGTTAAATTTTGTACTTCACAAAGAGTTTTTTCTAATTCATCGGGATTCTGGGAAGAAACCATATCATGGTATTCGAGAAGAAATTTTTCTATTTGAAAATCACAAAAAGCCACTGGAAAATATTGTGAGACATCTTTTTGCATTTGCCTATAATATTCTTCTAAAATAAAATGACCTATTTGACCAAATAAAAGTCCTTTAGGCATTTTTTTAGGAGCTAAACCTCTAACATATCCTAAATAAGTTTGGTATTTACATTTACGAAAAGATCGAATAAGAGATTGAGTTATTCCATTTGTTTTATATGACCAGGGCATGTTTGGTAGTCCTTTAATAACGTGTAACTGATTCAGTTTGAATAGTATCAGGGTGATCTAAAAGAAGCATAAAATCATCTTTTAAGGCTTGTTTATATTCTACTATTATTTCATGTACCCCTTTTCATAATCTACAAATTCCTCATCTCTAACTATTACTTTTCGTTTTAACTTTACTTCTAGGTATAATTCCATTGTATTAGTCCTTAAAGTAAACCCTTCAAAAAAAGCCCCATGCCAACTGCATCAGAAACGTGTTCAGGATATTTTTTTCCCAGTATCTTATCAATTCGTGCATCTACCATATATTTATTCATTTGTCCCTTCCATTGAACAGGTAATTCAATTACTTCAAAACCCATTGAACGGGCTATGTAATGAGTACACGAATACATATAGATAAGTTTGAATAAGCTTTCAGAACGTGCTACTGTAATGCCTTTATGAGAATCGAAGAATTGGGGTTTTTCGAGGTAGAATGTAAGCTTCTTATTGTTTAAGAAACAGTTTGGGTCAGTTTGCATTCTGACTAAATTTTTCCAAGACAACAAAATTGCTTGTGATCTTATTGACCAAAGCATATATTTACCTACATTGATACTTATTAAATTAGTAGTTGTAGGGAAAATTTGATTTGCTTCTATTCCTGGGGAAAAAACAGCACATCCTATATTTATCCCAGTATCCACAGTAACATAAAGATTTGTGGGTTCTTTGAATTTCTGCATAGTTATTGGCCTAATTTCTATTAGCTATCATTTCATTTTTAGTTTGGAGAACATTTTTAAGTGAATAACAAGTAAATCCTGCACTAAACAAAAGTTCTATGATTTTAACTTCTCGTTCATCAAAGGCAAATCTACCAAAATAAAGAAAGAATTGCCTTAATTTTTCATTGAGTTGTTCAATATTTTCCGCATCAAATTTAGTATTATCAAACATATCAAATATGTAAGATAAATCACCATTTATCTTATGTTCAAGTTGTTTTAATTCATTAAAATTACAATTTTCTAAATCTACTGTTTCTACTTCCATCTTAATATCCTACTCTTTCTCTAACTCTTTGGTAAATTGACTGTAAAAAGCTTTCACCATCTTTTATTTTATTTTTAACCGTAAATTGAATATCTTCATCAATTGCATCTTTTGTTATGAGATTAATATAAAGAAGTATTCTTTTTTTATCAGGATGAATTAAACGATCTTCAATTTGAAGATTTTCAATTACTGAATAAGATTGAGAATAATTTATTGCTGTATCTGCAACAGATAAATCAATACCCATCTGACCTGTTTTTATTTGGGCGATGAATACTTTTATCTTTCCATCTTGAAAAGCTTTCTTTCTAATTTCCCTTAAATAAAGTGGTATTTTACCATAATAGGTTGTTACAGACCATCTTACACCTAATGTACGTTCTAGTTGTTCAATCTCAGATGTATGATAACACCAAATTACTACTTTATCATCTTTATCTAATTCATTTTCTAATATATTTTGTACTTCTCTAATTTTATGATGTGATTCAAATTTTTTGCCTTTAGGAAAACCACCTGTCATTTGCCTCATAAAATTGTATGCAACTAAAATCCATTTAGTTTGAAAATCTTTAGTAAACCAATTTCTTTCAAAGATATCATACTCTATTCTAGCTACCTTATCCATTTCAACATAACGATCTTCATATACTTTTTTAGAACCTATACCTACTTGATCCCTTTTAAGTACATAAGCTTTATCAGCAATCCATTTACTAAAAGCTTCCTCAAATCCAGGTAAAGGTTTATATTTACCCTGATTAAATGGGTCGTGTCTGAAATAATGACTCTTAAATTTCCAATAATTATCAGTACCAATTACTTCACCATAGAGAAATTTTAATTGTTGGAAATAATCCAACATTTTTTCTGGTGCTGGTGTTCCAGTAAGAATGCCCTTACAAGCTACATTTTGAAAACCAGTGGTAATTTTTTTACTGATTTTTGTAGTGGGGTCTTTTATTTTTGGTGATTCGTCAAGAAAAACTGCGTCCCAATTACATTTATCTAAATCAGTAAATGTAATTGTTTCATAATTTGTTATGAACCAACCTGGAAGAGTTTTTACAAATCCATTTAATTCTCTAAAGATTTTTGTAGTGATTAAAAGATGGTCAATCCCTTCATCTTCTAATTCATCAACCCATGTTTGAATAACATTAAGAGGACATATAATCAGTATACGTGCGTTTGGGTTATCTTTGAATTTTTCTTTTAAATGTTTTATTGTTATGATCGTCTTTCCTAGACGCATATCAATAAACATCGGTATTTTATTATCACCGTTAGATGATTTTTTTCGTGCCCAATCCAAAACTTTATTTTGATAACGATAAGGCGTTTTCATCAACAAAGAACTTCCATATACATACTGGGGAGAAATACCCTCTACTCAATCTCTATCCTTATTATTCAACCTTGTTTTCATCTTCATATTGTCTAACCATTAAATCTTCTTTTAATAATCGTCTATCTATTTTATTGCTTTGAGTTTTTGCTCTTCTACCTCTACCAAAACGCTCATTCATACAACTTACGTCGTTTTGTTGTTTTATACTAGGATCTTTTTGTAAGCTTCTGGCCATAATACTTCTTTCCCAGTTACCCCATTATTTGTTCTTGTTCTTTTTCATCGCATTCCTTTTCTGCTTTACATATTGCACAATCATTTGTTATTATTGCATTGAGATAATTACCAAATGTACCGTGATTGCAGGAGAATCTACCACATTGTTTACAAATAGTTGTTGCAAATTTACCACCTGGCCATAAATCTGCAATTATATTTTTAATTTGAAGATCAGTAGAATTCGGTGGGAATTTTTCCATCATCCATTTAGGCAATGGTTTAGTCATTTTTCTACCTTAAATAAAACCATACTGGGGAAGAATAACAACACGCCGCTTTCACAAGACGATTGTAATTTCATTCCCCAGTATGGTCACCATCGGAAGGCGTATGGCTGAGCACCACCACCAGTAACATTATACCATAGCTGGGAGAGAAACACAATACAGGCTGATATATCCTATATTGTTTAGTGGACGATTTAGGAATCGAACCTAAAAAACAGCCTGTACCCGCATTCTCACCTAGGATTGAATACGGAACTGCCAGATACCCTCTCGCCCAAAGTCCTCCCTCTCATTTTGTGAAGAGGGAGGACAATTTTGCCGGCTATCAGTTTAGAAAATCAGCAGGCATGATACCCTTTTCAATCAAATGATCTTTGTAATGACCATTTACTTCAAAGAATGCCTTCAAGGTAGCTTTATCACCATTTTGAATTGCCATTGTGCAATAAGCAACATAAATGTCATCAAACTTAGGTGCCCGTCCACGTCGTTTAGGATCGGCCACATCGGCATTATAGCGTTGACCTGCCAAAAAAGCTAATGCCATATCGCCATTTCTAGCTTGAACAAATTTAGCAAAATCAGGCTTTTTGTTATCAGTAATTTTGTAAACTCTAAAACCTTCAGCAGTTAAG
>SDBU01006991.1_pt1 | contig 13134 bp, 14 predicted proteins | sample 2277071 | NCBI WGS metagenome assembly SDBU01 (sample SAMN10397929, study PRJNA504765) | marine sediment metagenome | isolation source: marine sediment core GS08_GC12, 126 cmbsf | place: Arctic Ocean: Gakkel Ridge, Loki's castle | collected 2008 | reverse complement strand
GCAGTCAGGGGTGCAACCCCTTCCGAACAGCAATATTAATAATCAAAATTACCTAACAGAATTTGGCAACGATGTAAAGCCCTTTTACGATGCGCTAGCGGAATTGACAAAGTAGTATTAGCACAGTCTGGAAATCAGCGGCCCTCCCCTATCTGCCTTTTCTCAAATGAAGAAAGCCTTGACAAAACCGAAAAATATTATAATGGTTGCATGATGAGATGAGAAGATGCAAAAGCAAAGATACTTGTGCATCGTTAACCAACATATTGGACAGAGTTATGAATCTTGATGTAAGAATGATGAAATTATTAAATTAAGCCGTTTTTTTTTTAAGAGGGATATTCATGAGTATACGAAAACGCATTAGGCACACACACACTCTCATTCTCAGCGAAAAAAACACCACAATCTTGGCTCTGATCAGTGTGGTAATGATTGCCCTGCTTCTCAGCAACTTTCTCAACCCCTTAGTCATCGCAGATGATTTAGAGGCACTCCGCGAGGCCATGCTGAATGCCCAATTGGTCGCCGCGATGGCACTCGCAGTATTGGCCGTAGCCGAGGGCGTAATCGTGGGAGCAATAGCTACCCTGAGTCCATGGGGAATCATTGCAGCAGTTGCCGCCGTTGCTATCGCCGCTATAGCCGTAACAATTACAGGCGCAAGAGCCGAGAAAGCGGAACAAAAATACTACGACGCTTTGCAACGAAAACGGGAACAGGAGTCCGAGTAGAGAGAGAACCACAAGCCCAGGTGAAAAAGTATCCTGCCATCGCTTCTGCTTCCCCCAGCGCAATTGACCCGATGGCATATCCTTTGCCCCATTTTGATACCGTCGTCGGGAAACATGCGCCAATCACCACAGTTGCAGTGAAGATAGAAAGCCCCCAATGTTCCCTCTGCCATGCCTGCTCTGCGAAAACACCGAGTAGCAGTAGAAACGCTGGAATGCCCAGCACGGTAGCCGAAGGCGTTTTGGCAGTTGCTAAGAGATGGGGAATAAGAACCCCAAAGCCCCAAGCATAGACAATGCATAGCCCCGTATCTCTGCGGCTGAATAGACGACCCAAAAGAAAGATGGCTGACACGAGGATTGGCGCGTAGAAATCCCGATAGATAAAAATCGCGTAGTCAAACAGGAGCCGGTCCCAAGGCGCCGCCCAGCCTTCAACATTCGTTTTTAAGTGTTGCCAAACGAGGGCATGTTCGTGTCGGAATGCTACAGGAAAGCGTATCGCGGTGTAGAGCATCCATGGGTCAACCGTTACCAGCGTTGCCAAAAGTAATCCCAGCACATGTCGCCCGCGAAGTTTCGTCTCCTCTTGCTTTCCGAGCCGTAGCATTGGTGCGAGCCAAGCGGTTAGAGCGATTCCCGTTACAATCATCGCTGGATAGGACTTTGAGAGAAACGCCAACCCCTGACCGATACCTGCCAACAGCACATCCCGCCACCGCCCCGTTTGCATAGACCTCACCAGAAAATAGATTGCAAATTCCGCCCAAAACAGAAGCGAGATGTCTATCGCATCGCTAAACAGATAGCCGTGCGTCAACTCGATTATGACAGGCAAGAACGCCTGAATGGTCGCGGCGATGAACGCCGCCCGACAGCCGACCAGTTCCCGCCCGATGAGATAGGTCAATCCAACGGCACCAGTCCCCAGCACCGCAGACGGGAGACGAAGGGCGAACGTGTCAATACCGAACAGGGTATAGGATGCTGCAATCTGCCAGAGCGGGAGGATGGGCTTATGAAGCCAGACGTGATTTGCCATCCAATTTGTGAGGTCGTAGGGGAGGTACGGGACATCTATTAACGTGGGCTTGAAAGGGTGTTTCAGCAGATTCCGGGCAACGATGGCGTGATAGGACTCGTCACCGAGAAAGAGGAAACGATGCCCCAGATGGCGTAGCTTCAGCAGGAATGATGAGAGTAGAAGCACCGCCATTATGAATCTGTCGCTGCTCAAACAGTTAGTTATTTTCGCAAACATACGTACAGAAAACCTTATCATCAGCATTTACGTTCAACCCCACCGCCATCGTCATGAGTCTAACAAGAAACTATCGCTCGACTTTGTCCATTTGGTTTAATTTTGATATAGACGTGGCGGGTACTTTTTACTAAGATTGTTTTTTGAGAACAGTCATTAACGGAAGTTAAGAAAAGAAGACCTACTATGTTCTATGAAGATATTATAACCAAATTTAAGCAACTATTTTTCTCTCTTGATTTCTATCGACAAGTATGTTAAAATATATAAACGTTGATATTTCAGCAATTTAAGCAAACAAAGGAGCTTTTTACCGATTTATGATAAGATACCTTACTCTAATCTTTTGCATATTAATAGCACTATGGCTTATAGGTTGTGGTTCCGAATCTCCGGAGGAACCACCGGAGGATTCAACAGCGCCGTTGCCGCCGAATATTCATCTTAATGACCCTAACATTTCTGATGATGAATGGGGCCCAGACGCGATGACAGAAAGCAATGGTATTTACATCGAATGGGATGCCAATGATGAAGATGACATAGCCGGCTATAAAGTCTACCGCAGCACGAATCCCAGCGTCGGTTACAAAGATATTGCTATTCTTTCCAAAGACGAATTATTTTATGAGGACAGGGATGTGCAGATAGAAACGCGATATTACTATCGTATCACGGCTTTTGATGAGAGCGGACATGAAAGCAGGATGTCGCAGATTACATCATATACCCTGTTGCACAAAGCCACATTGACCAAGCCAGAGAATCAAACGGTCATAGCAAGTCCTTCTCCCGAATTTCGGTGGCTTGAAGTCAACGCGGCACAGGCGTACGTTGTGAGGGTATTTGTAAATACCGAAACGAAAGAGGAGCCATGGCAAGAGGTTTGGCGTAGTCACGAGGTCTTTCCTTATGATGAGCTTCTGGTGCGTTACAACGACGATGGCCTGGAGACGCAATCGCTGGAAGATGGCAAACAATATCGTTGGCGCGTTGACGCTAATAGTGGACCAGCCGTAGGGTCGGAATCGAATTGGTATCATTTTCGGGTTGAGTTGTAAAAAAAACAAAAACGGGAAAACGAGAAAACGAGCCTGCCCTCAAGCGCAGCGAAGGGACACCCCAAGGCGGAATTCCGAATTCCGAACTCCGAAATCCCAATTCTTCAGCGGGTCTATCCCAGGAACCTACGGATTCGATTCTGGATATCCCAAAATAAAAAATAAATCAGTTTGCGTTACAACGCGGCGAGATGCAAAAGTCACAAAAAACAGGCAAGGATGCTCCCGCATTTTACTGGTTTCGATACGTGGTTTCGATACGTGGTTTCGATACGCTTCGCTACTCAACCCAAGTCGCTACTCAACCCAAGTCGCTACTCAACCCAAGTCGCTGGTGGAGTCATTCTTCATTAGTCATTAGTCATTCTGCTCACCGGTCTAAAGACAATGACTAAAGCTTTCTTTCGTGGCTAAAGTCGCGGTGTTGGTTGTGGATAAATATACAGGAATAAAAAGCCAGCACCGTTGCTTTAGCATTAGTTTTTAAACCGGTGCATTGGACTTTTCCCAATTTCCATTTTACCTTTATTTTAGTGCAACGGCTTCTCCCGTATTCGAACTTTCTACCGCCGCATACGCGATTTTGATGGAATTCAGATTATCCCTGCCGCTGGTCATAGGCTCACGGTTTTCATGCAAAGCTCGCATCATTTCACCCATGCTGCCGCCGAAAGCTTCTGGGAACCAACTACCTTCAATCTGTATAACCATGCGTTCATCAGAATCCGTCCGGCAGAGGGTCAATTCGCTCTGGGTGGCGATAATCGAGCCTTCTGTCCCATCAAGATACCATGTGTGGCTATGAGCTTGCTTGGCGCGGATGATATTATTGAAATGCAGTGTGCTCATGATATCCGCGTCGTATTCACAGTTGATGGTATAAATCATCGGACTGACTGCTGCTTGACTGGGCACATTGGTCGTAGTGGCTTTCACGCGCACAGGAGTGCGGCCGGTGAAGTAACGGCTCAAATCGATGTAATGAATCCCATGGTCTACGATGTTGAAATTTTCTAGTTCGACGTACCAGCTTCCGGGAACATCCTGAAAGCTCCGGTTAACGTGCATCACGCTGTATAATTCGCCAACAGCACCGCGTTCCAATAATAATTTGATAGCTCGGTGAGCGGGCGCCCAGCGGGCTTGTTGGTTAATCATCAAAATGACGCCAGCCTTTTCGCAGATGTTTACCATCTGTTCAGCGTCAGCAAAGTTCATAGCAAAAGGTTTCTGGCTGAGGATATTTTTCCCCGCGGCGGCAATCTTTTCTACCAGCGGCAACCGTTGCGTGGCATGTACCGCGAGGTCAACGATTTGCACCTCTGGATTGTCCAAAACTATCGCAATGTCTGTTCCGCCGTGCGGGATATTATATTCCTGTTTAGCCCGTTCAACAGCCTCTGGGCGGATGTCGCAGCATGCGACTGAACGATAACCAAATTGCCGATAGGCAGGGAGATGTGTGCCCGTGGCAATTCCACCACAGCCGACGTGACCAATGCCATAGTCATGCGGCTCCGGCGCTTGAGGGCGATAATCAGATGGTTCCAAATGAAAACGTTCGTCCATAATTTTTTCCTTTCAAATTTTACGGATTATAAACATATTGATATTCCTTGCTGGAATGAGTGAGTCTATATTCATTGGCATATCCCCAGGCTGCGATGTAGTATACACCTAATTTTAACGAAGTTATGGTATCCTGAATCACCCCGTTACGTACATCGTATCCATCGCTGAAACTAATATTTCCCTCTCGACCTTGACCCAATCCTGTATTCCAAGTCCATACAGCGTCTTCAGGATTGGCAATACGGCCGGTTTTGAGGTCAATCTTTGAGTCAAAAATGGTAATGACGATATACTTCAGTCCGGTGGCATTCCACGCAAAGGCGGGCTGGCTGACGTTGGGCGTAATCTCTAAAGTAATTTGACGAACCCCGTAAAAAACCAAATTTTGGAGTTCGGGGTAATAGTCAGCACTGAGTGCTTCCAAATCATCATTACCGGCACATCCATATAGGAAAAAACATCCCAGAATGAGGATGGAAATCCAAGCGACTTGTACGATTGCGAAAGTATGTTTTTTCATCTTATTTCCTCCCCGACATAAGGGCCGGCCATATCGAAATGGTCAACGACAAACCGGCGTAGAATGGATGAAGCGGGAGCGATTCCGATTCGTATACCGCTTGTCCCCAGTATGAGGCTTTTTTTACAGCGTATTCTAGGTCTCCGGCGTAATAGGCTCCGACAACAGTTGATAGTTTAGCAGACTGGAACAGGTAGAAATTCGCCCCGATTTCTCCTCCTAGCACTGGATTCACTTTTCTTAGCGCGTTGAGGTCAGCCGGGGCGTTCGTTTGGTCTGCTGTCGTCACCGCAAATCCGGTGTGAACTCCGACATAGCATTCAAGCCGGTTGAGCTGTTCCACAACATTGTATTGACAGAAGCCCGTCCCCTTAAATAAACTGATGGTAAAAGGTTCATAACCTTCGCCAATCCCCAGAAACGTATCAAAGTGCTGGGACGCTTTCAGGGTGCCCCGCGCTAGATTTGCTCCTATCTGCCAACGCCCCAATTTGGCATAATATCGGAAATGAGTAAGAGGAAATGCCTCTACCTCTATCTCTTTTAGATTCTGTAAGTGCATGGTTTGCACCAGGCTGAAATTGTGGGAATCCACCTCCCAAACAGATTCTTTGTTGCGGAGATGGTCAATCAAAAGGTCATACAGTTCTGCGTGGACATAAGCTCGTTCTCCGGGCTGCAAGGATATAGTCTGCGTGTAGGGTGCGAATCCTTCCTTTGCAAACTTTATTCTGAAGTTCGGTTGCCCTACAATAAGACCTTTTATGGGAGTCACACCTACTCCTTTGCTGTCTAAAAATACACTGGCACCCGAAGGCTCTGATGTGGCTGTTAAGGAATATCTGTGCAATTGAGCGTGAATCAATGCTTTCTGACCAGTTTTGAGTTCAATCCTGGTCTCAAAGGGTATGTAGCCCTGCTTTTTGACCTGGACAGTATTCTGTCCCTCGTTTACATCCAACTTGCCGATGGGTGTCACTCCTACCTTCCCATCATTAACCCAAACTTCGGCACCAGCGGGTTCAGAAGTGACTGCCAAAACAGAATTGTAATAATGAAGCAGAGTATCGGCATAGGAGATAATTTTCTGCTCCAACTGGTTCAATATTTCTGAACCGAATGCACCTTGTAGCTCCCCTGTGAAATATACACGTCCAGAGGAAAAATCCACCAAATGGATAGTAAGCGTGAGTTGATTGTCCTTCTCTTCGAGACTGCCAAAGATTAGTCCGTCAAATCCAGTTTCGCGCCGGATTTGCAAAAGTTGAACTTTATCCATGACGAGTATCTTGGCGACGTCTTTGAAATACTCCCCTAACGCGCTCGCGCCTGGATAAACCACTATGTCTGGAAACTGAGCCAGCCGGTTCAAAGTAGTAGTATTAACTCCCCGCACGACGTATCCTAAATCCGTCCCTGAGGGTATATCTAAGTTACGCAGGCAAATAGCCACCGTCGCATTATCCGCATCGCGTTTTTCTTCCCGGCTTTGAATAGGAATGAGCGTCAGCGCCAGTAGAAAAATGCAAATCCACCTTATCATACGCTAAACCTCCTCTGAGCCTATTATATCCGAATGATTCGGATTAATCAAGAAAAAATTGTTTGACAATAGCGTGTATTTAGTGATATATTTTAACGCACTTTCAGTAAGGAGCTCTGTAGTAGCTACAAAAAAGTTTAGTTTTTCTTCTCTTTTTTGAAGTTTCTTACATGGCTTTGAGTCTCAGCAGGTAAGTAAGCTGAATCCCTTTTGGGAAGGTCAAATTTCCAGAAATCTTTCTGGAAATCCTGCTATGTATCCTGTTTTTCCGCGCGGTGCTAGCACTTCGTTAGCCTTCCGCGCTAAGGAAGGTCACCCTTGGTTTATCCAGCCAAGGCTCTGATAGTTTCTGAGAATGCTCGACGAAACTTAATAAGAGGACAGGCGTACCTTGACGAGGATAACAATTTCCCCCCTGGGAGATGTCTTAAATGACACCAAAAGTCTTTGTCATTGATAAAGAAAGCAAACCTTTACTGCCAACTCATCCCGCCAGAGCGAGAAAGCTGTTGCGTGAAGGTAAAGCGAAAGTCAAAAGAGTAGTTCCTTTTACGATACAATTGGAGAAAGTCGTTGATTCTCCGATTGGTTCCTTTGTTATTGGTGTAGATGACGGCGCCAAATATGTTGGCATTGCTGTGGTTAATGAAACCACTAAAGAAGTTGTCTTTTGCGGTACGATTCAATTACGTCAGGATGTTTCACGGCGCATCAAACAGAGAGCCTCTTACAGGAGGACGCGCCGAAGCCGGAAGTGTAGACGTAGAAAAGCAAGGTTTTTAAATCGTCAACATATTCAGCCGCAACCTTCAATCCGTCAAAGAAAAGAATCCATCTTGCGTGTTGTTGCTGATTTAAGGAAAGTTTTGAATATCAGAGGTGTTATTATTGAGCAAGGGCAATTTGATGTCTCGTCTCAAGTAGCGGGCAGAAAGTTGGTAGGCGATGAATTTAATTCTAGCGAGTATCAGGGTAGAAACTTCCGAGCCAAAGTCCTGTGGCGGGATAATTACACCTGTCAACGCTGTGGAGGTAAAGACAAACTTAACGCTCATCATATTCTACGCCGCATAGATGGCGGCACTGATACCCCCAAAAATGGCATAACTCTCTGTGAGGATTGTCATTCGTCTCTTCATAAGGGTGAGTGGGTACTACAAAAGAAGCCAACAATCTTTAAGTATCCAATGCATTTAATGCAAGGCAAGCGATACATCTATGAACTTCTGTGCAACGCTTTTGTTTCCGTAGAAAGGTGTGTTGGTTGGATGACATCGCACTGGCGAAGGAAACTTGGCTTACAAAAGAACCATGTAAATGACGCAATAGCGATGGTTTGTAGAAATTACATGCCAACAATAGCTTCCTTGGAATATACCATCCTGCCTAAGCGAGCAAAAGTCTGGGAGGAAAATCCTACCAAGCAATGCTCTGAACGGATGGGATTTAGACATTATGATTTGGTTAAATCAAAACATCGCACAAAAGGATGGGTTGTAGGTTCCGTTCGTTCACTCAAGAAAAAAGTTATGACTTTAAGGACTAAAGAAGATTCGAATTTTCCTGTCAGTTACCGAAAATCAAGGTTACTAACCAGGTTCAATCGGCTCATTTACTTATATTAAAAAGAAAGGAAGGTGAAAAGCCTGGTTTTCACAAAGCGTAGAAACAGTTAGAAACACTTAGGAAAAAAGAACCAGGTCAACGGGAAATTTATAAACCTTCCCGATTACTATCATGTCGAGCGATATTAAAAAAATTGTTTTAGCATATTCTGGCGGGTTAGATACCTCTGTGATTTTAAAATGGCTTCAAGAAGAGTATGGCGCAGAGGTTATCGCCTTTACTGCGGATTTAGGTCAAGGGGAGAATCTAGCACCCGCGCGCGAACGAGCGAAAAAAACAGGTGCCAGTAAAATATATATCGAGGACCTACGTGAAGAATTTGTTGCGAATTATGTGTTTCCAGCGTTGCAAGCCGGTGCTGTTTATGAATCCAAATATATGTTGGCGACGGCATTGGGACGTCCGTTAATTGCGAAGCGGTTGGTTGAAATTGCTGTGGAGGAAGGAGCAGATGCCGTCGCGCATGGTTGCACAGGAAAAGGAAATGACCAGGTTCGTTTTGAAGTGACGGCAGCAGCGTTAAATCCAGATATTTTGGTGCTTGCGCCTGTGCGTGAATGGAAAATGAAATCTCGTGATGAAGAAATTGAATATGCACAAAAACATCAAATTCCAATAACCGTTACGAAGGAAAACCCGTACAGCACAGATTTAAATCTTTGGGGCCGCAGTATCGAATGCGGTGTGTTGGAGGACCCATGGGTTGAGCCGCCAGAAGAGGTTTATGAAATAACGGTGTCGCCACAGGACGCTCCCGATGAACCGCGTTATATAGAAATTGATTTCTCTCAAGGTGTGCCGGTTAAATTGGATGGGCAAGCGATGTCTGGCGCTGAATTGATTCAAATGTTAAATGCAATTGGCGGTGAACACGGCGTTGGCCGGGTAGACATGGTGGAAAACCGATTGGTCGGCATTAAATCTCGTGAAATTTACGAATGTCCCGCCGCAACTATTTTGCTGACGGCTCACAAAGGCCTGGAAGAATTGACACTCGACCGCGAAACATTGCATTATAAAAACGCGATGGTGTCCTCGCGATATTCGGAATTAGTGTACTATGGTCTGTGGTTCCATCCGCTACGAGAAGCTCTGGACGCCTTTGTCAAAAACACTCAGCAGAATGTTACTGGGCGCGTAAGATTGCGTTTATACAAAGGTGCCTGCACACTAGTAGGTAGAAAGTCGCCATATTCGTTGTATGATTATTCCCTTGCAACCTATGATAAAGAGGATGTTTTTGACCAGACGGCTGCTGCTGGGTTCATCAAAATTTGGGGGTTGCCTCTGAAAGTTAAAGCATTAGTTGACGCAAAAAAAGAAATCAGGTAGCTAATGCCTGCATTGCGCGCACTTGATTTCAATTGATTTTTGCCGGTACTGTCAAATTAAAAAGAAGGGATGATGAAATGTATTACGAAAATTTTGATGAGGCATGGCAAGATATTCTCAAAGTCGCTCGGCAAAAAGAAGAGATTGGGACTCTTGCTCAACAGGTATCAAACCGTATTGTTTCTACGCCTGATGACAGTATAACAGTGGTTTCACAAAAGTCAAGGTCTAAGTCTGAAAGGGTGCTGACACGACAAAAATTTGAGCCGTATTGGGATGTGCTGGTAGAAAAAGATAATTTAAATTTTATGGAGGACTTACCGCGCGCCCAATGGCTTTACGTAGGTGCCATTATAACAGCTTTTCTAGCTCATTTGCCCTGTGTCGAATTCGCAATAAAACCGAGAGTTTTGTATCTTATGCCACATCCTACTCACGATTTAGGAACAACGCGGATGTTAGAAGAAAAAATTGAACTGAAAGGCATCGTTCCAGGACACAAGGCGTTGACAAAAGCTGAACGTGAGCGGTTATGGAAAAAGGCTACAGGCTCATTCAAACGAGCTGGTATTCCGGAGGAGTGGTTTAAGGATTTTTTCCATGAAGAACAAAAACAAAGTGGTGCTTATCGGCGAGAGTAATTTTCTATTAGACGTAGCTTTCGAACGGCATAAAGATTGTCTTTATCTACACGATTTAGCAGTAGCGGAAGAGTTGCAACTAGTTATTCCTGAATATGCCTTCGCTGAAGTGGAAGCGAAGTTAGCCTCGTTCGAAGCCTACTTGCTCAATACGTTCGAAAAAGCGAAAGCAACGCTGGAGGAGTTGCCAGCATCGCGGAGACAAAAGAAAGCGCATATACAACGTCTAAGCACTTTTGATGATTGCATTGCTCTTGTTACCGCTTTTCTAAAAGAAGCGTGCGACGGCGTAGACGCTTTACATGCTGTTACTTTTCCGATTGCTTTTACGCCCGAAATAGACGCCGCGGACAAATTGCGGTGTGTGCGGGGGCGTCCTCCGCACGATGTGAAAGATTTGGAAATTTATTAAAGCCAAGATAAAATAATTGGGCGGGGGCACCGCCTTCGGGGATAGGATTGCATTGGCGTCCTAAACGAACCGAGAAGCCCCTTCTGATTCAGAAAATCAGGAGGGGAGTTGTCACGAATCTGTTCTCCAATTTGCACAGCAAAATCAGAGAAGCAGTTTGAATATGATTTTTCTCGAACGCGATGCAGCGCATTTCGATGTGCCGGAAATAAAAGCTGAACTTGCTGCCGTTGACGTGGAAATCTACTTCTCAGCGGGTGAGGTTGTAAAACGTGTTCGGGAGCTGTTGAACAAATGAGAAATTGAGGAGGAACCAACAATGCCTCAAGTAATACTTGACGTTTCAGAGAAACTTGCTGAAGAGTTGAAACATCATCAAAACGAATTGCAACAGATATTAAACCTTGGCTTGCGCCAACTAAAAAAAGATAAGCTAAAAAAGGACGAGGGTGATGATTTTCTAAATTCTCCGTTAGGACAGTACGTTCTTAGTTTTGCCAATCCTGATGTAACTCTTGAACAAGTACAAAGAGAACTTTCCGTCATAAAAGGCTCTTTGGCAGCGGATGTTATCGCTGAAAGAGAGGATTATCAGTAATTAATCCTGAGTCTCCATAAGACCCTAGATATGAAACCATGAAGGGAGATGAATTATGGCACGCGCTGACGGTAGAAAACCAAATGAAATGCGTCCTGTGACCATTACACGAAATTACATTAAGTATGCAGAGGGTTCAGTATTGATAACGGTGGGTGATACTAAAATCGTTTGCACTGCGTCTGTTGAAGAAAAACAACCACGATTTATGGAAGATCAACGGATTATGAGCAAGGGCTGGGTGACTGCGGAATATTCGATGTTGCCGCGTTCGACCTCTAGACGCATGATACGCGAAGCCGCGCGTGGGAAACTCGGTGGACGCACACAGGAAATTCAACGCCTGATTGGACGTTCGCTACGCGCTGTTGTTGACCTGAATATGTTGGGTGAGCGTACAATTTGGATTGATTGCGATATCATTCAAGCCGATGGCGGCACCCGCACCGCAGCTATTACAGGAGGTTTTATCGCACTCTCTGACGCTTTCACGCATCTGAAAAATCGCAGACTCATAGACGACATTCCGACAACAGACTTTGTCGCTGCAATAAGTGTAGGCATCGTAAAAGGTGAACCTGTGTTAGATTTGTGTTACACTGAGGATTCCAATGCAGATGTCGATTTGAATGTCGTTATGACGGGCCGCGGTAAATTTGTTGAAATTCAAGGCACAGCAGAAGAGGAACCGTTTTCCAAAGAGGATATTGACATAATGCTTGATTTGGCATCCGGAGGGATAGGGCAGTTGATTAGCCTACAACAAAAATTACTTCTCGGTGACTTAAATGAAATTAGTAGTAGCGACTCATAATCCACATAAAGCAGAAGAAATTTCTGCCATTCTTAAGGAGCAAGATTACGAGATATTATCTTTGAAAGATTTTCCTGATGCGCCTGTCGTTATAGAGGATGGCAACACTTTTGAGGAAAATGCGGTTAAAAAGGCATCTATAATTGCCCAGCACACAGGTCTATTGACCTTAGCGGATGATTCTGGATTAGAAGTCGATGCTCTTGGCGGCAAGCCGGGTATTAGGTCTGCGCGCTTCGCCGCAACCGACGAAAAAAGGATTCACAAGCTGTTATTATTGCTTCGGCATGTCCCGGAACACAAACGCACGGCTCGATTTAAATGCGCTATGGCGCTGTCCAATCCTAAGGGGCAGACAAAAGTGGCCGTAGGTATTTGTGAAGGCAGCATCGCCTTCGAACCCAGAGGGAAAACGGGTTTTGGATATGACCCGGTTTTTCTGACGCCCGGCTATGGAAAAACTTTTGCCGAACTGGGGCCAGAAATTAAAAATCGTATCAGCCATAGAGCTATCGCGCTTCAGAAGATTAAGAATATTTTGCTGGATTTGTGGCAAGAGGGCAAAGGGGCAAGGAGGCAAGAGGGTAAAATGGGAGTACAATAATCAGCGCAGTGTATTATTGCAGCGTATTATTGCAAAGGAGCGAAAGGGCAAGATGGCAAGAGGGTTACTTGAAGGCGAAAGCCCACCACGCATAAAAATACAAAACTTGTGGAAAATTACTGATTAAGTTAAGTTTTTACTTGAAACTTGTGGGAAAAATATGTTATACTTTTCTTGTCTCCAATTGCTGGACTGAACTCGGGGCGTAGCGCAGCCCGGTAGCGCGCATGGTTTGGGACCATGAGGTCGGAGGTTCAAATCCTCTCGCCCCGACCATAATGAGATAAGCTCTCATAACTTCCCGCCGGTAGCTCAGGTGGATAGAGCATCTGACTTCTAATCAGGTTGTCGCGGGTTCGAGTCCTGCCCGGCGGGCCAACCTATGGTGGGCGTAGCTCAGCGGTAGAGCACTTGAC
>SDBU01006990.1_pt1 | contig 13134 bp, 16 predicted proteins | sample 2277071 | NCBI WGS metagenome assembly SDBU01 (sample SAMN10397929, study PRJNA504765) | marine sediment metagenome | isolation source: marine sediment core GS08_GC12, 126 cmbsf | place: Arctic Ocean: Gakkel Ridge, Loki's castle | collected 2008 | reverse complement strand
GATTCTATCAGGGGTGAACGCTTCAGTAGCTTCTTGCTCGCCCCACAAATTAAACAGCCCAGCCAACCCGAATGAAGTTACCAAACTACCCTGCCTTGAGACGGTGCTTTGGGATATTACCGTTAATGGTGCAGCGGCAGAATATTCATCTCCATCGGCTGTATTAAAACCGTAAGAGATAACCCCCGTATAACCCTGTAAAGCTAGAGCAGCCAAAGTGCCGTCTGAATCCTGAACCGACACTTGGGCGACCTGACTCCATTGCTGTTCCGTATGCTTCAGGTCAATTATTCTATCAGTGCTGGCATGGCTATAGGTTTTAGTGGTTCCGCCCGAAAGCACAGCCTTACATAGAACTTTACCGCCATCTTTCTGTGCCTGAGTTAAAGTTGCGTCTGTAGTTCTCATTTATTTCTCATCCAATTTATAAACTTAATACAGTAATCTAATACTACAATGGAATAAACAAATACAAAAACCATCGGGTATAATAGCTTACTTAGTGTCTCTTCAAGCCATACTTCCCACTTGGGGGGAGTCTCGAAAATCTCAATGCGTCTTATGCCCCAATTGCTGGGTCTGAACAAAACTAATCTAACAGCCACAACACCCCGTCTGTGGTCTTATTGAATAGCCATATAAAAGGATAAGCTATTACCGCAATCCCCATTGCTACAAACCCAACTACTCGACTATCAACAAAACTAAAACCTTTCCTGTCTTGACCTAAATCAGAGTATGTATAAGCATCCCAAGAGACTCCGAACTTATCGCACACATTTCCCCCAGAGCCACTTGCCCCAATAAGCCAGCATTACGAAGGGGGACACTGCCCATAAAATGAGCCAGACTAGAGCCACCAAACAAGGTTCACCGAAGTTCTGCTTAAAGTGTTCTTTGACTCGTTCCTTCGCTAGTATGTTTCTCGCCTTGTCTCCCAGTACCCTCTTCTCAAAGGTATCCATCGCAACCTGATATTCTTCTTCGGATGTCATATATACCTCCTATCTCGGATATATCCGCTTTGTTCGTGGGGCGTTGACCTTTTCCAGTTTACCCAAGGTTTCACTCAACTTATCAACAGCCCACTGTCGGAAGTCCTTCCAAGTAGTAACACCGCCCTTGTTAATCTCATTGATGTAGTTTATGTTATCACTCAACACAGCCCTAGCTGCTACAAGATGGCAGAATATCTCTTCGTGCTGTGGCTTGAGTGTAGTTTTTCTAAAGGTTACGGCATCAGTGTCTGCGGCAGCCGCTTCAAGGGGTGGGTAGAAACCAAGGTCTGCCACAGCATTTCCGCTTGTAGTGGCTTCCGTGGTTACGATATAAAGTGTCCTATGGTCTGCGATGTGAAACTCCTCGCCCACCTCTATAATCTCGGTATTACCCATCCCGTCTATGGCTATACTGACATCACCCTTAGCCTCAGTTGCGTTCACCGCACCATCCCAATCAGTTAATTGTGATAAAATATGAGGCATGGCAAACCTAACAAGCACGTCTATGTTAGGGCGAGGAGATTGTGTTAAATTGCTATCCGCTACGGAATCAACATCTACTTCAAGAACCTGGTCATAAACCTTCCAACTTCGTAGTGTTCCAATAGGATATTCAACCGAGTCAATCCACAAATAGGGAGCCATATCGCCTATGAATATCTGTCTCCTGTTCCAGCATCTCTTGTTGTATATCGCATAAGCCTCACCAGAAGCCATTATACTGACATTTAGCCCATATATGGACGTGGTAGCAGTTTCAACCACTGCCCAAGTATTATCAGTGGTATTGTGAACAACCTTTTCGGCCTCATCATCAGTGGTGAGAAATTGGGTTTTCGCAGCATCCGTTAGCTTGTCTGTCGTCCCTGCATCATCAGTCCCTGTCCTGGACTCCATCTGGAATACCACTGGGACGATATGGGGGATATATGTTGAAAACTCCTTGAGACACTCTTCAATCCACATACCAAGTTCGGTGGTGCCGTATGTTCCACTAGCGGTATCTTGAAGCATCTGTCTCACTCTGGTTAAAATATTCGCATAAGTTAATGTCATTACACTTCACCCTTAAAACTAAATTCAAGTAACTTAGTATTCCGTAGGCGGTAACACCACGACCCAAGTTTGTGGGAAACTAGGAATGCACGATGAGGTAAGAAACTGGCGAGGTAATAACACCACGCCCAAATGTTGGATGCGTTATAATAAATAGCGTAAGCGAAGGCATCGTAGGATAGCTTTTTGCGGTTATCTAACAAGAATGCCTTTTGCCAATTCTTATAAAATGCGGAGAATCGTTTCTCTACCCACTCTGGCATATAAGCCACCTCTTCGGAATATGTTGAACAAATATCACCATAATAGATTTTTCTCCTGCCATGTATTGCAATATCCTCTTCAATCCTACTGAATAATCCAGATAGTAATTCTACGGAGGAATACTCGGCAGTTGCCCTCTCCCAACCAGCCTTGGCGATGGCTCGCCTTTCATCATCGTGTTTAAGGTAGTAAGCAACCTTGTCTATCAGTTCCCTCGTATCCTTAAAGCAAACGATTTCCTTATCTATTTCGTAGTATTCTTCGATTCCTGGGACATATTCCGTTAATAAGAATCCACCAGCTAGACATACTTCAAATAGTCTCGCCTTTACCGCCATCTTATTGGTGCTACCAGCTTCGGAGAAGTTAAGGTTGATTTTGCTTCTACGGATAATATCTATCATCTCTTTATAGGGGACGAAGTACCCTCCCCAACTTTCTCCAAAGATATGGATGGCAGGGAGGGTTGCTAAAAGTGCCATTAAATACTGCTCCCTCTCCGCTTTCTTTCTTCCAATAAAGGAGACATTATAGTCCTCCTTCATGTTTGGCCAGTCACAAGGAGTTGAACTGCCAGTAGAGGGTATTATGTGTTCAGCGTTAGCACCCAAAGCTCTCCACTTTGTTGCTCCCTCGAAGTCATCGGTTACAATGTAGTCTAGGTAAGGTATCCACCATTTGGAATACTTATCAAATCTGAGGGGGTCATCACCGAACCAGCCGACCATTATGCTACCTTCTTCTCTAATGTCATTGAAGGTTGATGGCTGAAATTCGTAACGTGTCGGATACCAGAACACATATTTGGGATGCTCCTGTCTCACTATCTTGATGATTTCCTCGTTGACACCTTTTACCCCTATTTCAGTTATCCGCTTTATATAGTCATAAGCTATTACCCTTGAGAAGATTTGTTGTAATGGTATATAGAAATATGGGTTGCGGTCAATCCCAAAACGCAAGTAGCTCCGCACGCATTCGTGTTTTGCCAGACTGTGCTTGGAGCAATCCTCGGACTCAATTATTAGCAGAATGGTCTCATCTATTCTGCAATCACCTCTACACAGTATGCCCATCATTCTACCTCTTCTTCTTTTTCTTGGGTAATCCCTTTCGCTTTGTTTTAGCAAACTCCTTGAGTTGCTTTTCTGTCATCTTGGTTCTAGTTTTCTTACCAGCCCTCTTTCGGGCTAACTCCGCCCCCATAAACATCTGTTGTTTTTTACTAACTGCTGGCATTGTTCCCCCCTTTTACCTCCACCAATTTCCCGTCAATGAACTTATACAACCTATTCCCCTTGGCTACAAAGACTTCTTCCTTGAATACAATCGGCACCTTTTTAACCATTATTCCCTCGGCTCCTTCCAACAGGCACGTACTCGTCCTATCTTTCTAGGCACCCAGTGGCTTTTATTTATTTCCTCTAAGAACCAGTCAAACCGCCATCGGTAATAGGGGTCATGTTCATACTCGGCTATTAGGAGTTTGAAGGCAGCCTCAAACAATGGTTTCCTCTGAGGATTGTCTTCGTACCCAAGGAACTTATCCTCAATAGCAAGTAGCTTGTGAGTATTCGGGTGAATGGTATTCTCTCGTGTCGGGGCGGGATACTTACTGGCTAAAGTCATTATAGCCTTCATTAAGGGCGCCTTGATTTTCTTTATCACATAATCTCGCATAGTACCCCGAAGCAACTGAAAACCATAGGGCTTCCACTTACCCTCTCCCCTGATTATTTTACCTACCCTAATATCACTGGCTCCACGAAATCCGTAAAAGGAAATCTTCGCATTGGGGTATTTGCCCCTGAGTGTGAAATTTGCAGGTAGGACCTCCTTGAGAAAAAGCGACTGCTGTTCCCACGCATCGTGTACTACCCAAAGGTTCAACAGGATGGTATCCCATTTTTCGTTATCGGTCTTAATGAAATTCCAGAAGTCAGAGATTACAAGCCTACAAGCGGGTAGATAATTATACACTAACTGGCAAATCTCTCCGCTTTTCTCAACTATGGTTATGCTTTCAACGTCTTTGTTTTTAGCTAACTCGTGAACAACTAACCCAAGCCCCATCCCCACAACCAAGACCTTACCAAAGGAGGCTTGTGCGTATTTCTGCATAGCCATAAAAGTACACGGGTCATCTGCCTCACGGTTATCCCACTTCCCTTCCTTGAGTTCCTCTAATCTAGTGATTGGGATTGGGTGTTTGACATCGTAATATACATGGTCGTCTATGCCCTCAAGCCCACGCATTCCAAGCGGGAAGTCTTCTCTTCTTATTCTGAAGTTACCAAACCGCTCCTCTGTATATTTAGTAGCAGGGGTTTCCCACGTCTCAATATCCAGAATATTCATATTGTGTCACGCAATCAGTTGAATTGTATGACGATGAATTTCCTTCCACATTGGAAACACCGCCCAGCCCATATATCAGGATAATCAATAAGATAAAGGCAATCAATTTCACCGTCACAGTTGCATCGTTCCCCTTTCTCAATAGTTTCACTCATATCTCTCCTAGTGGGGGGCTTTTCAGGCACCCCCCAAGCCTCTAAATTTAGACGATTGAACTAGATGGGAATTCCACCCATATCACGGTTACAAATGCCGTAACCAAGGTTCCCGAAAGATACATAAAGAATGCACTCCTGCCAGTCAGGATTGGCGGAACCATTGTCTTGCCAACAGACCAATGGAATCTGGTTGCTGTGTTCACGGTTTGTGCCGTTGAACTATTGAATTGGTCTGTACTGTCTCCAGCGTATCCCCTGAAGAACTCAATGTAGTTCCCTGTGTATGGGGTTATTTTCCCTGTGGAATCCATAACAGAAGCTGCCGTACAGTTACTCTGTCTAGGTTCGTCAGTTCGCATATTGTGGATGGTTTTTGAGTCACCCGCAGTTATAACTTGAGCAGCAGATGTAGCACCTGCTACAATCTCCAGTGCGGCATTACCCCCTGTATCCTCGATGGCATACTCAACATAGACAGGGATTATAGTCGTTCCTACTGGGACGTAGATACAGACATCGGGTTCAGCAACTACTAGGGGAGTTGCATTATAGCTAACTGGAGAGGTTTGAACTCCGCAGTTAACACCAAAAGCCCTTCCCTCAAGAGCAGCCGCTAAATACCAGTCTGCTGAAAATACAGCCCCATCTCTTGTGCCCCGTAATGCCATAAGGTCGCCATCACTGGTTCCCCTGGATACAGAACTAACTTCTCTTACTACTCTTACATCAGACATTTTTGCTCTCCTTCTTGTGCTATTTAACCTTTTATGCTATTGCTCGGTACTTCAGCCCAAATTATCGTGATGAAACCCGTGAACTTTGTGTTAGAGGGTTTACCAATATAAACATTCAATGAACCCTCACCCACGATAACGGGGGGAGCCATTGCTTCACCTACGCTCCAAGTTGTTCTTGTGTTTAACTCACTTGTAGCTGCCGTGGTGCCCGCAAAGGAATCCTCCATCATACCTGCTGTACCACGCCAAAACTCAAGAAAGTTCCCCGTATAAGGTGTGGTGCCACTTGAGGTAATAGACTTACAGGTGCAGTTGGATTTTATTGGGGCATCAGTCCGCATATTGTAGGCGACTACAGCAGTGCCACCAGGGGATGAGTCGTAGACATCAGATAATGTTGCCATACAATCTATCGCCCCACCAGGGGAACCCGTATCGGTATCCTCAAAGGTTATCTCAATGAATACAGGTATGATAGTTGTCCCCGATGGAACACTTATGTAGGCAGCCTGCACAGTTGCGGAATAAACAAGACCCCAACTATCGGGTGTGGTCTGTAATGCTGTGTTCATACCGAAGCATCGACCCTCAAGGGCTAACGCCGTCAGCCAAGGGGCTGTGAACATAGCTCCATCACGAGTACCCCGTACATCTACCATGGTGCCGTCACTGTTGCCATGGGCTACCGAGCTTGTTCCTGTTTTAATCCTTAAATCAGCCATTGTTGCCTCCTTGTATTTATTGTATGCTTGTACTCGGTATTTCTACCCAAATGCAGGTGATGAAACCAATGGCAGCCTCGGTGTTAGCATAGACACTCAGCGACCCTTCACCTACGATTACGGGTGGAACTAAGCTATCTTTGATACTCCACGCAGTTCTGGTTGTTAGTTCACTGGTAGGTGTAGTGTTACCCGCAAATGCATCCGCTGGAATACCGGCAAACCCTCTCCAGAACTCTATGTAGTTCCCACTATATGGGGAGGTGCCACCAGCGCTTATCACTGCCATGGCTGTAATCGCAGAAGTGTGGGGAGCGTCCATCCTCATGTTGTAGACGGTTGGGTTAGAATGCTCGGTTGTATCAGCATCGTAAGTGGAAGAAGCTATCGCAAATATATCCGCAGCGAGGGTTGTACCTGTGTCCTCAAGGCAGACTTCAATGAACACGGGTATGATGGTAGTCCCCGATGGAACAGGAAGATATAAGTCCTGTTCGGTAGCTACCACACCAGTAGCATCCGAGCCAGGGTTCATTGTATCTGGTAAAGTACCTGTCCCAGTATTACAACCAAAGCATCGACCTTCTAGCGCCATAGCGGTCAGCCAATCGGCTGTAACCATCGCACCGTCTCTGGTTCCTCGCAAGTTCATCCACTGGTGGTCATCAGTGAACCTAGTGACTGAACTTGTCTCTCGTCTTACTCTTAAATCAGACATTATTTACTCCTCTATCTTTATTGGCGGTTGATAAGGCACAGCCGCCAAAGCCTTTTACTTAGAGTAATTGATTAGTCGGGAGTTCTGCGTAGATAAAGGTTACGAACGCCGTGGGAGCTTGCCCAGACATGAATATTGAAATGTCACAAGCTCCAACTGCAACAGGTGGCGCAAGTTTATCCTTTAGCGACCAACTATACACAACCCTATCCCAGTTTGAGATACTGTTGGTAGCAGTGGTCTTAGTAACTGCCTTCTGTGCTCCATCACGCCAGAATTCACTGACATTGACGGTATGATAGGTACATACCGCATTGTTCATACCAGTGTATATCGTACAACCCGATTTGTGTGGCGCATCTGCCCTCATGTTTGTCGGGGTTACGGCTGAACCACCTGTATAAGCAAAGGTTCCGCCAGTACCGAGTGATGCCATAATCTCTAGGGCACCATTAGACCCGAATACCTCAAAGTAGATGTCGATTGAAATGGGTATAACAGTTGTCCCATTAGGCACCTCCACCAAGAAGTCTATCTCAGTGTTGTCAATCGCAGAACCCTCACTCATGGATATTGGTGTGGTATAAGTACCAGCATTGGCACAGAATACCCTTCCTTCTAGGGCAAGTCCCATTACCCAATCGGCGGTGAAAAGGGCACCATCCCTATTACCCCTAGCAGGCATGAAGGTTCCATCGGCAGTTTCTCGTGGGACAGAAGTAACTCCCTTTTTAAGTTGTAAACTCATATTAAATCCTCCTCATCGACTTAGTTTAAGCCCAAGCCTTGAATGGCTAGTCATTGTCGTCAGGTTTTCCTTCTTCGTACTCATGGTCGAACTCAAGTAGAACAGTAATCTGCTTGGCTCCACTAGATTCAACTACATCCAGTGTTACCAATGAGTATTGCGCTATGAATGTTTTGTTCGGGGCGAAGTTCTCAGCGTTTTCCTGCACGTTGGTTCCATTGGCTAGAATGGCATAACGAGTTGGGCGGGTAGTATCATACTTTGTGTATAGTCCCCTCTCAGGTGTGTATGAATTTATGTACGCTGTGGCAAGGGATGTTCCCCCAGTCATTTGCTGGTCTACTACAAATGCAGTCGTTCCAACAAGCCTAAACCACACGACACCCCCGTCAACCTTCGTTACCACTCCTTCGCCGCTTGATGCAGTTATGGTTTCACCAACCAGAAAGTTGCTGACAGCAAGGGTACGATAGTTAATCTCGGCATCCCCACGTCCGTACTTTATCTTTTTAACTTCGTGAGTTCCGAAGATGGAATTGCCATCATCCTTGATGTCAACTACCAAATCGCCTCCGCCTGGTGCACGCTGGGCATGTATCCGCACTACTGCTGGGAGTGCATAGCTCTTATCAAGGCAATATGTAGCCCCTTGGTTAGTGCCATCGCCCGTGACTTCTGGTAGATACCAAGTTAAAATTCGGTCAGCCATTCATGCACCTCCTAATTTTCATCCTGCCAAGCATCAATACGGTCAATATATATTGTTCCATTGACACCAGTTTCCCTGTTTTCGCCGTGAACGGCGACGCATAGGTCGGTAGCAGTAGCAACAGAATCCTCGATATAGCCAACTGCAACGCCATTGATGTAGAACCAAGCCTCAGCATAATCTGAAGACTTCTTCAGTTCCACTCTCAACGTAACCCATGTGTTACTTACCGCAGTTTCACCGCTAGAAACATTCACTGCATCCGTGTCGCCGTAGACACCGCAACATAGCCACTCGTCCCTACCACCAAGCGTTAAGGCATCTCTGTCAAGCACGAACCCCACCGCATTTTGAGCCGTTCCCTCTATTGTATCGGCTTCAAAGGCAATCGCCATGTTACTGTTAGATTCACCTATGGCATCGGTGAACCCGAAGAAACAAGCCGTGTCCGTAATGTCCACGACCTTCAGTCTGGCTTCGCAGATACAGTTCTTGTCTGCCTCAAAGATTATCTGGCTGGAAATCATGCCGCTGTCGTTGTCTGCGTTGCCGAGTGTAAGTAGAACGAGTCCCCCAACCCCTGCTGAAATAGCAAGACTATCCCCAGCACTGCCAGGGAGGGTTTCACTCCAATTGGCAGTATCTAGTGAAATCTGGTCGAAGTGGTCGTGAAGGTGGTGCATTGTTTCGTGCATTGGTCCTTGGACATTCTGACTGTGTTTGGCATCACCGACAAACACAATGTCTCTTCCTATTCTTTCCTGTTGTGGCATTTCTCCTCCTTATTTTTTAAGTGCCCTATTGGAGCAACCCATTCGGGTAAGGCACTACTTTCTTGGAACTGGTTTTATCCCCGTAGCTTTCATTGCCTCTTGGAGAGTTATCTTGTGGTCAGGGCTTTGCCTTACTATCCCTGGAGGCACTTCAATGCGTACAGGCTTAGGCTCAGTTTTGAAAATGCCACGAATGCGTAGCTCTTCTTGGTCAAGCAATGGGATGTTATATAAGATGTCAAAAGCAGGGTAGGGGCCATATACCTGTAGCTTGCTTTTCAATTCCCACCCCTGCTGTTCCATTGCCTGAACAAACTTCTCACACGCAAGTTTGGCAGCTTTCACTTTTTGCTCTTTGTTCGCCCCTTTAGGGACACGGAAACTTCCCGTCTTCCAACGATAAGGATTCTTGTTCCGCATTGCCATCTTCTTATTTAAGGCAGTCGTATCCAAGAGATAATCCAAATCCTGCTTCTTGAGTTCCGAAAAGCCATCCCATGTCTTCAGGTCAAACATTAAGCCTCTTTCACCATTACCAGTTCCTTTTCCATGAAACTAGACTTCCCGATTTTGGGGAAATTCACCTTATATTTCCTCTGTTTGTCTCGCCTTGTATACATATAGGCAAGCACAACGCCCAAGGCTGGTATCCCCTCTTCGTCAGCCTTTACGGGTTCGCCATCAGAGTTTACTAAATAACCCTTGTAGTGTTCGCTGTTTTCACCCAGCATAACTACATCATCAGGTTGAAACCCGTCTTCTTGCCCCCTCGGATTCAAGAAATCGTGAACCCTTTGGCTTTCCCCTATGTCGCCATGCTTTTTGACTTTACTCAGTGCTTCTAGTTGAGCATCGTCAGTTTTCACCAAGGGCAACTTTCGGGAGTCTTTCATCAGGTTTATAGAATCCTCTACCGTTGAGGCTAACTTCCCTACTAGAGCTTCCAGATTGGCTATCCTGTCATCAGTTGAGACATAAACCTCTGGTTTGGTCGCGCTACTCGGACTTTCCTTCTTTTTAGTCGTCACGTAACTCTTCCCCTTTTTGTTTTATTTTATGGACCCTTCATCCAAACGCCGTGGTCATCCCTTACTTCCTGACTGCCGTGAAGTTGCTCAACCGCAACCTTGTCTACCAGATAGTCGATGTCGTAAGCCGAGTGTATAGTCGGTTTCATCTGCACAATCAACGCTAGACAATCCTTCTGAATCATAAAGTTGTCGTGCCCTGAAGTTGCGGAACCATCAATATTGGTAGTAACATAGACTGGCATCCGATAGTAGGATGTCACATAGGCTTGCTGTAACCCAGTTTCCCTAGCACCATCACCGTGTACTCCCTTGTAGTCGTCCCTGATATACTTATCCAGTTTCAGGAAGCCAGTTTCAGCAGCGGGACTCAAACCGATAGCTCGGTCATTCTGGGGTGCGTTGGCATCATTAAGATACTGCCTTGCTCTTAGGATATTGTCGTCAGTAAGGTCAGCATTTAGTGTACCAACAGAATTATTGAGGGCATCAATCCTGACTGCTAATGCATCGTCAATGCCTAATGCCAAACAATAACCCATCTTGCCAGAGTACAGTTTAAGTTGGTCGTGCATAGCCTGTATTTTGACAATGGATTCCACAGCCATAGCAACGTACTGCCAAGTGGCTACGGAAATAGTAACCTCTTCCTCTGTAAGAGTTTGATAGTTAATTGCACTATTAGATGCTTTGGTTTTGCTCTGGATAGTCATGTTGCTTAGTTCTGGTATTTGGATTTGGTCTCCGAGTGTAAGTTCCTTCTCGTATTTCCTGTCTACCAGATTAGCAATCACGAGGTTCGCTTCTCTTTGTGCTATAACCATCTGCGACCAGATATGAGGTATAAACGCATCAGCGGTTGTGGAGTCGATAAACTCTGTTGCCGCTGCGGTTGCCGTAACAAATGTGGCCATGATTTATCCTCCCTTGGTAAATTGTTTTGCCATTTCCTCAGCATCTTTCATTATTTGCTGAGTAGTCTTACCTTCGGTCGAATACTCCTCAACATCTTTATAACGAAGTCTCCCACCTGCCCCGACTGTCTTACTAGAGTCAACCTTTAACGGTGTCTTAACTTCCTTCTTGGGCAAGTCTTTGGCGATTTCCTCTATCGCTTCGGTTGAGCCGTCTGTGTACTTGGCTAAGTTAGCCAGACGCTTAGCATCAACTCCTAAACGGGAGGCTATCTCACGGGCGTTTCGCTCCTTCGTGGATTCAACCTCTTTCTCGTCTAGTAGTTTTATCTTCTCGTCTTTTTCAGCAGACTCTTGCTTCACCTTTGCAAGTTCGGCTTCCGCCCTTCTCTTACCTTGCCTTTCCTTGATGGCGCTTAGCTTTTCAGTGTCGTCCTTGGCATCTTCTAACTCAGCATCCTCTTGGTCTTTAACCATTTGGTCAATCCGAGTATTAGTTGCCTTGAGTGCCTTAATCGCATCCTCGGCAGCTTTCTTATGTCTACCAACCTCTGCTAAGGCATCGCTTCTAGCCTTGCGCACATCCTCCTTGGTAAAAGTTTCGGGGTCTTTGTCTGAAGTCCCCTCTGTGGTCTCAGAAGTTTCAGTGTCCTGAGTTTCCTTTGGGTCGTCCATAATTCCTCCTTGTTTATTTCAAAAGCCCTTTAAGCTTTTGTTCCATTTCTTCACGGGATTCCTCTAATTCAGTTAATCCTTCTTCGGGTTCCGTCTTCTTCCTGTCAGTTACGGGGGTATAACCGAGTTCGCTAACAAGCCAAGCGTCAAACTCCAAGTGTTCCCACCTGTAGTCTACCCGTGCCTGACCCCTTGGTAGTTTTTTATATTTAACTTGTAACCCAAGCATCTTGGTTTGGTGGGCTTGAGCCTTCTTTTCTTTCTCGGTGAGTTCTACCTTTTTGGGTTCCTCGTCTTTGGGTTCTTTAATTCCAGGCTTTTCAACTACCACTGCGTCTATTTCAGACTTAATCCTATCCCACTGATTAGGTTCACCAATCTCCTCAACCCGTTCCTTTAATTCTTCAGCCCCGTATTTCTCTACTGCCAATGCCAAAAGAGCATTCCATGTTTTAGTCGGGAAACCCTCTTTTTCTGTTTCATATATGGGGAGAAGTTTGTTGATTACAGACTCGAAGTTGGGGACTCTCTCTTTTATCCTTTCTAGTTGAGCTTCGTCTGCCTTGGGTATCCATTCAAATACTTTGTAAAATTCATTACCCCAATGGACGTAGTCGGCTAGTATCTGATTTTCTTTCCAATCAAAGCTCCGAATATCCCAATTATACTTGGTTACATCTTCTGTGCTTAATGCGTCTTTTACAGCTAACTGCCCGTATTTTTTGACAGCCTCGCCCAAGAGTTCAAAATCCTCGCCGACCTTGAATCTTTCCAAAAGTTTCGGTAATGTGCTTTCCGTCATCTCGTCCCACTTCGCTGGGTTATCCACAAAAGCCCTTACACCTTCTGGCGGGATGTCATATTTTTCCATCAAGTCCAAAAGAATTTCTGCGCTTTCGGGATTCAAGAGGGTTGTAATCTTACCCCAGAGATAGAGTTGCGCCTCTACATCTGGGAATTGCTTTCTAAAGTGTTTTCTGCCGTCTGAGTCAAGGCTATAGTATTGTTCCCATTGGTCTTTGGCTTCTAGGTATTCAATCGCTAACTTATTGCCGTCTTTCGCTAACTTGGCACGCCCCATAAGTTTCTCAAGGCGATTAACCTCGGTGGCAAAGTCGTTCAGCGTGAAGTATTCAGCCTCTTCACCTACTACGAATTTCTCCAAGCTCCCGATTCGCTTCTCAAACTTACCCAACTCCTCGGCGGTATCAACCCCAAATACCTTCTCGTATCCTTTTATGAAATCAGTATCTAAGTCGTGCTTCTCAATGAG
>SDBU01006989.1_pt1 | contig 13139 bp, 11 predicted proteins | sample 2277071 | NCBI WGS metagenome assembly SDBU01 (sample SAMN10397929, study PRJNA504765) | marine sediment metagenome | isolation source: marine sediment core GS08_GC12, 126 cmbsf | place: Arctic Ocean: Gakkel Ridge, Loki's castle | collected 2008 | reverse complement strand
GTTAAGCTCAGCACGAAGGAAGTGCAACACCCCGGTCCGAGTGCGTCGATGGATCCAATTCATACCATCTAATCTTTGGATGATGGGAATCCCCAGTCGGCGCGCTTTCCACAACCTCACAAACTCCCGCGAGCCGCCGATCACAAGCACAGCGCTACAGCTCAAGTCTTTGAGGCCGTAAGAAACAGCCCAACCCCTCTTACTTAAGCCCTCCGCCAGCCTGTGTTGAAAATTTGCTGGCCCAGCCACACCTGGAACTTTAGAGGCCATACATAGTTTACGCTCGTACGTAGCTTCACCCATTCCGAATTCTATTAATTGCCTTTCATGTCATTTGAGGAGAATACTTGAGAAAACATACTATAAGAGCATAGATCCATGGGGATATGTGTTGGCGTTTCGATCAAATCTTCGGTGAAAATGCTATCAAGGCATTAACAATGCGTTCTGCGGCATGTCCATCCCCAAAGGGGTTTATGGCTCTTGCCATAGAACTGTGTTCCGATGGATCATTTAGTAAAAGCCTTACTTGTTCCAAGATCTTTTCCACATCGGTCCCCACCAGTCTGGCAGTACCTGCTTCAATTGCCTCTGGTCGTTCAGTAACTTCTCGTAAAACCAAGACCGGTGTTCCCAATGCCGGCGCCTCCTCTTGAAGACCCCCAGAATCTGTCAATACTAAGTGCGCTTTTTTCATAAGGTGGACCATGGGCAGATAATCCAATGGATCAGTAAGTAATACGTTTGAGATGTGTCCGAGGATTTCATGTGCTGGTCCATAAACATTAGGATTCAAGTGAACAGGATATACGAGCACGTACTGCTCTGAAAACTCCTGCGCGATCTGAGCAAGCGCCTGGAATATTCGCTTTAAAGGATCCCCAAAGTTTTCCCTCCTATGGGCCGTGATCAAGATTATCTTGTGGTCCGTAGGAACACCATTTAATAGATTGGCGTTCAGATCGAAGGGCTGGGCAACAACTTGCATAAGGGCATCGATAACCGGGTTACCCGTGACAACAATACTATGCTCGTCAACGCCTTCGTTCAGTAAGTTTTCTCTAGCCCAATCCGTCGGGGCGAAATGCAAATCCGCAACCACGCTGGCAACACGTCGGTTGATCTCTTCTGGAAATGGCTGCCATTTATCCGAAGTTCTCAATCCAGCCTCGACATGACCAATATGAATGCGATGGTAGTATGCAAGTAGCGCCGATGCCATCACTGTTGTGGTATCGCCCTGGACAAGAATCCAATCTGGCTCAACCTCTCTGAGAATAGGGTCTAAGTTCGTCAATACGTCAGCCGTAATTTGAGCGAGGCTTTGATCATGACGCATTAAGTCTAGGTCATAATCAGCCTTTAAGTTGAAGAGGGTTAGTACCTGGTCCAACATTTGGCGATGCTGTGCGGTGACACAAATCAGCGCTTCAACCCCCTGTGTCACGGCCAGCTTTTGGACCACAGGAGCCATCTTAACAGCTTCCGGACGGGTGCCAAAGATCGAGAGCACCTTGAGTTTAGGCCGTGACATCTCTCTCACCAACTCCCAATGCTCTCAATTGAAATCCAGCCTTCTCCCACGTTTCTTGATCCCAAATGCCTCTTGTATCAAAGGCAAATCTCCCTGGCATCAGTTGAGCAATTTCTCCTGGAGAAAGATCATAGAATTGGCGATGATCCACCAAGAGAACCAGCGCATCCGCACCTTCAAGCACTACTTCAAGTGAGGGCGCAGCTTGGCAATTTTCTGCCGATTCTTCTAGTGCGAAGGGCTCGTACGTGCGCACCATCGCTCCTAAGGATGCCAAATGCGCTGCTACATCAATTGCAGGGCTTTCTCGCAAATCATCCACATCGGCTTTGTAAGCCAGTCCAAGCGCTGCAATACGGCGTCCTTTTACTCCACCCATCTCACGATGTATTTTTTCTGCCGCGAATTTGGGTTGATCATCATTGACCTCACGCGCTTGCTTAATCAGTTGAGTAAGATCGGGGGCTGCCTGCACGAGGAACCAAGGATCAATGCTGATACAGTGGCCTCCTACACCTGGTCCTGCACGTAATATATTCACGCGTGGGTGAAGGTTAGCCAATTTAATCGCTTCCCATATGTTTACACCAAAGCGCTCGGCCAACCGGGAAAACTCATTCGCCGCGGCAATGTTAATATCCCGATAGGTATTCTCCATCAGTTTAACCATCTCAGCAGTGGTGGCATCCGTAAGCAGTATTTCCCCTCGAGCAAAGGTCTCATACAGCTGCTTTCCAGCTTCTGCAGAGGCACGATTTATTCCGCCGATCACTCTCGCATTATCTATCAACTCACGCAAGATCTGGCCGGGCAATACCCTCTCGGGTGTATATGCCAGAAAAAAATCCTCTCCAGCTTTGAGCCCACTTCGTTCTAAGACGGGAGCGATCATATCGATCGTTGTTCGCGGAGGAGAGGTCGATTCTAAAACGACTAAATTCCCCTGGTTCAGATGTGGGAGTATTGTTTCTGCAGCAGAAATCACATAGCGCATGTCGGCGGTGCGATCCTCAACAATTGGTGTTTGAACTGCAATGATAAAAGCGTCAGCCTCTTCAGGGGTTTCACTTACCCTCATATTCCCAGATTGAAATGCTGCATTTACGAGAGTTCTCAATCCGGGCTCGTGGATGTGAATTTTACCAGCTTGGAGTAAACGTAATATCCTCTGATCGATATCAATCCCAACGACTTCCAACCCATGTGTGGCTAGAGTGCTCGCAGTGGGGAGTCCTATGTACCCCATCCCCAGAACACATACTTTTTTAAACTCCACCTTTTTGCCTCCAAAAACGCGCTCTATTATCTCACATTCAAACCGTTTCGACTTCCTCAGGAAAACTCAGGGTGTAGTCGATGAAAGTCGGCAAATCTCTCACAGAGAAAGAATTCGACATGTGGTGGAGATGCTATGCCCACTGATCTGGAATGCACCCGAAACTCATGGAGATGCATAAATTCTTGTGGGCACCTTCACGATCTGGGTCTATAATCCACGAATATTGACTACTTTAGCGAACATCAAACGCAACTTTCGAACTGATGATAACTACGCAGTTGCTCAGAGCGCAGTTATTATTATTTTGGGGATGCAGACCCTACGGGTTGCGTTCCCGATTTCAATCTGGTACCGTTCCTCATCAGCTTTCCTACTCTTGCCCATCTTAGTAGTAAGCTTTCTCACCCCGGTTGTTTTGTTAACACTAAATATAAAAAGAGCCTCCATAGTAATCATTGCAGGTCTGGCAATTACCAGAATGCTTGAAGTTCTGGTGCGAAATGCGAGCATTGATCTTAACCTAAGCCTGATCGGTTCAGCGCTCTTCAGCCTGTCCCTTCCTATCCTTCTGAGAATTCGTAGTTCGAGGGGTACAAATCTCAAGCCTGGTTCCTGGGCAGGTGGTGTAATTATCGGGTTAGCAATCGATACTGCGATCCGGGGGCTATTTTGGACGAATAGCTTGGGCTCGAGTCATCGGCTGATCGCAATCTTACTTCAAGTATCGCTTTCAGTTTTAGCCCTGACACTTCTACGAAAGAATCCCACACTGGATGAAGGAGAACCTCTTGATAGATCGTGGTCTAGCGCAATGCTATTGGTCATATTTGGTCCATTTCTCCTTCTTCAAATTCTATTTCTACAGAATCAGGGTTATGTTTCTGAGGTCCTTGATATTGGGCTCCCAGTTGCGTTCATTATCATAAGCATCGGAAACCTAGCTGCAATTCTTGGCCTCTATGTTGGCAGGCTCCGCCCCCAGACGCCCAGTTCCATCGGCGCCTTAGCAGCAATCACACTTACGGCATCGATCGTCCTTCTTGCCCAAACTGGAACTTTTCTCCCAATCTGTATTGTCCTCGTTCAATTTATTTTTGGTTGGTGGTTATCTCGAATCTCAGTGGCTGGCAAAACTTCCAACATCAAATACCACATCCGAACGTCTTCTGTATTGGGATTAGGCCAATTCCTCTTTGTACTGATATTGCTGCTTTCATTTGGTAAATTAATATTTCGGGTGGCGCTCCCAAACAATTCTGTTATGAGTGTGCTGGCGTTGATTATGGGCAGTGCGGTTTATCTCGCCCATAAGATCTCCACTAACGCGAACATCGCGCCTTCGAAAGATACTTCATTGATACTGGTTATGCTGGTGGTCTTCATGACAGCGCCTATTCACTGGGCATTCCAAACTTCAGCCGGCAGCATTGATGTCACTCCGACCCTGCCCGTAAGCGTGATGACCTACAACATTCACTCCGCGGTCTCCAATTTTCGTGGTCAGGATCTCGAGTCAATAGCTCAAGTTATCGAGAGCGGCGGAGCAGATATCGTAGCAATCCAGGAAATAAGTCGCGGCTGGCTCATGAGTGGTGGGATCGATATTGTTGCCTGGTTGGGTGACTGGCTAGAAATGGAAGCTGTATTCTCCGGCACGGCTAATAAACTTTGGGGCGTCGCAATCCTCTCCAAATACCCGATAGTTGAAAGCGGATCAGGTTCGCTACCCAAGTTAGACTCTTTCATCCCGCGTGGCTTTATTTGGGCCAAAGTTGATATCGGAACGCAACAACCACTATTTATCATCAATACACACCTGCATCATATTTCAGATGAGCAGGATGTGCGTCTGGCTCAAGTTCCGATTTTGCTTGCTCTTTGGGACAACGCTGCTACAACGATCCTGCTTGGCGATATGAATGCAAAACCGGGGACCGTGGAAATGGGCATGATCGCCAACACCGGCTTTATTGATTCTTGGGCGGAAGCAGGGGTGGGTGATGAATATACTCTTCCAGCCCACGATGCTACCGTACGGGTGGATTGGATCTGGCATACGAAGGATCTCATCTCTCTGGAAACGAAGGTTCTCTCAACCACCGCTTCAGATCATCTTCCTGTAGTCGCAATTATCATTCAAGCGGAACAATGAAATCTCATCTTGAAGATCCACCCCTTCAGTAAGATTATTAGATGAGTGCACTAATAAAACTGCCCTCAAAGTCAGTGGAGGGTACATGTGGGGGTCATTTTCTTACGCTTAACCTTTTTTCAAAGGAGTCATTGTTTTCATCCTAAGATGAGTCTTATTCAACATTCAGGTTCTCATCGGTCGCTGAGCAAGGTAAAATTGGCTCAACAAATTCTTTATAGGCATATGGATGAGTTATCGTATTCTGGTGTGTGATGAGATCGCCGAGGCGGGTCTCGAAAATTTAAAACGGGAAGCTGAAGTAATTCGGTCTGACGACTCCACTTATCTCGGTAAAGTAGATGCGATCATCGTCAGAAGCCGAACAAAAGTTACTAGAGAGTTGGTCTCTCGGAGTTCCCCAAGATTAAGGGTTATTGGTCGCGCCGGGGTTGGGGTCGACAATATTGACCTCGATGCCGCCCAAGAACATGGAATTATTGTCGTGAATACGCCAGAGGCAACCACGATTTCTGTTGCAGAGCATACTTTGGGCCTCATCCTTTCGCTGGCGCACAACATTCCCCAAGGAAACCAATCTTTGAAAGATGGCAGTTGGGAAAAAGCGAATTTGACGGGGGCGGACCTGACAAAGAAAACCCTTGGAATCATTGGGATGGGTCGGATCGGCTCGACGCTCGCACACCTTGCAGTGGGTTTCAATATGACCATACTTGGATGCGATGTGAATCTCAATGAAAGCGAGATTCGATCGCAGGGTGCCGAACCTACCGAATTTGATGACTTGATAAAGAGATCTGACTATGTAAGTTTGCACGTGTCCCTGTCGGACACAACCAAAGGTTTGATAAATGCTGAAGCGCTCTCAAAGATGAAACCCTCCGCACACTTAATCTCCACCTCCCGTGGTGGAGTGATTGATGAGAGCGCGCTGCTTAATGCCCTAGAGAACGATGGAATTGCTGCTGCCGCCCTTGATGTTTTTGAGAATGAACCCCCAGGAATAACACCTCTCATCATGCACCCCAAGGTTATCGTGACCCCACATATCGCTGCTCAGACAAAGGAATCTCAAACTCGCACTGCGCTCGACATCGCTTCAGAGGTATTAGCAGCCTTGATGAACAAGCCACTACGGTGGCGAATAATATAGACCTACCAGGAGAAACAAATGGAAGAGATAATCAAGAAGCTTCGAGAGCTGCTCGGTGAGGTGTCAGACATCGGCGGTGCTTCCGCCGTCCTGGGATGGGATCAACAAACCTATATGCCCCCTGGAGGCGCCCAAGATCGTGCAATGCAGCTTGCTACGCTAAATCGCCTGGGGCATGAGAAGTTTGTTAGTGACGAAATGGGTCACCTTCTCGAAGAGCTAAGACCAACCGTAGAAACGCTACATCCGGATTCTGACGAAGCTCGGCTGGTTATTCAAATCGCTAAAGAATACGAGAAACAACGCAAAGTCCCCAGTGAATGGGTGGCTAACTTTTCGCGCACGACCTCCCTGGCACAGCATAATTGGCAATCGGCACGAGAACAATCCAATTTCGAAAAATTCCGCCCTGATCTTGAGCAGGTTATTGATCTAAGGAAGCAATACACTGAGTACTTCAAACCCTACGATCATATCTACGACCCACTACTTGATGATTTTGAACCCGGGATGAATACGGCTGATGTAAAACGGGTGTTTGATGAGCTGCGACCGCTACAGGTAGAGCTAATCCAAGCGATATCTGAAAGCTCACATCCCGTTGATAACTCTCTTCTCAACCAATATTTCGACGAACAGAAGCAGTGGGATTTTGGGGAAGAAGTGATCAAAGATTTTGGTTATGATTTTGAAAGGGGTAGGCAAGATAAATCTGCACATCCATTCACGACGAGTTTTGGGATCGGTGATGTTCGCATCACAACTCGAGTGAATCCCAATGTTTTCAACACAGCACTCTTCGGAACACTCCATGAAGCTGGTCATGGCATGTACGAGCAAGGGATTAGCCCGACTCTATCGCGCACGCCAATCGCAGATGGCGCCTCCCTTGGCTTACACGAATCTCAATCCAGGATGTGGGAAAACCTCATTGGTCGAAGTCGCCCATTCTGGATTGGTTACTATCCAAAATTACAAGAATATTTCCCCGCCCAACTTGAAAATGTGAAGCTGGAAGATTTTTACCGCGCGATTAACAAAGTTGAAAAATCGCTTATTCGTGTTGAGGCCGACGAAGCGACTTACAACCTCCACATCATGCTGCGATTTGAAATCGAACTTGGACTGATGGAGGGAAAACTTTCTACTGAAGATTTACCGGACATATGGAATTCAAAGATGGAAGAATACTTGGGGGTAACGCCTTCGAATGATGCCGATGGAGTGCTTCAGGACATCCACTGGTCGGCTGGTATTTTCGGCTATTTCTCAACCTATAGCCTTGGAAACCTAATTGCCGCCATGCTCTGGGAAAAGATAAACGAAGATATCCCCGATCTTCAATCTCAGATCGAAGCATCAAAATTCGATGTTTTGCTCTCTTGGCTGAGAAAAAACATCCACGTCCACGGATCAAAATACGAACCTGTTGATTTGGTTAAAAGAGTGACGGGATCAGATCTTACGGCTGAGCCATATATCAAGTATTTGAACACAAAATTTGGTGAGATCTATAAATTTTAAGTTACGAAAACCATCGCGTTGATTCAAGGCAGTTTCGGATCATGCATCCAAACCGAGGTCAGAATGAGTTTGTCTGAAATTCACAGTCGATTGGCAATCTCAGTAATGCTTTTCACTGGATTAGCCACAATTTGGGGATTGGTTTCCTACATTCGTGGAAAAAGGATGGGAGGTCAATTTTGGGGCATCCTCGCAATTGGAGAGTTTCTTTTTATCCTACAGATCGTATTCGGCATCATCCTTTGGCTCGGTGGAGCACGACCCATGCGCGACGTGCATCTGATTTATGGAGCAGTTACGGTGCTAGCCATTCCTGGATATTTTGCGATCAGCAAAGGAAGGGATGACCGTACTGCCACACTTGCCTATACGTTAATTTTCATATTCCTTGTCGGGATCAGTGCCAGAGCTGCAATGACTGGTGGTGCATAGCATCCGTCCACCTAACTCCTGCCATTTCGAGGTTGCGGAGCGGGAGATAGCATGCGTTCGGTCAGTCAATCAATCGTGGTCCTGGATGGGGATTTGGCTCTGCCATAGTCGATGGGAGTATGTTTGAACACTATGAATAATGGCGAGGATATCTCCATTCACGTTGAAGCGATGCATCAGTTTGCAGAGAATGTTGTTCCTAACTTCCAGGCTGTGCCATGAAACTGAGGATTTGTTTCACCTCTGCAATCATTGTGCTCCTGGGTGCTTGCACTCAGCCAGCTCCCACCCCAACAGCAACCGCATCCCCCACAGAAACCATCTTTCCACCTAGCCCAACTAGCGCGATAGGCACGCCGCTTCCCTTCACAACATCTACACCCGCGATAGTTATTGAAAATCCTTTGCACGATGCAACAACTACTCCAAGCCCCGCTCTGATTCCACTCACAACTGAGAAAGTATCCATTCTGCGCCCATCCGATGGCTCGATCGTGACCAGTCCATTGCGCGTTTCGGGACAAGCTGGTCCATCATACCTAGACCGTATCGAGTTTCGCCTGATAGGAGAAGATGGAGGCGTTATTGTCAGCCATTTCGATTTCGTTCTCGGCCTGCCCGGAAATCTTGGCCCCTACAACACGGAATTTGAATTCACAACATCCTACTTAGCTGAAGCCGCAAGATTATGTGTCATCAACCTCGATCCGATCGACGGAAAAATGAACCACCTTACATCTGTTGACCTAACTCTCCTTTCTGTTGGCAATCCACGAACTCACTACACCATTCAGGGTCCGGAGAAACTTAAGATAACATCGTTGCGCGAAAACGAGATTATCGATGCAGGTACATTCCTTGTAACCGGAGTAGGTTGGCCGGATACCGACCAAGCTCTTCATTTTGAAGTTACCAACTCTGCTGAAGAGCTGATTGACTCAGGAGTTTTCAAATTCAACCCACACGAAATAGGTGTTGCCTCGGTTTTTGAGATTGAGGTCACTGTCGAAGTTGAAATTTTTCAAAGAGTACGCATCGCGGTCTACGAAGAAAACAATTCAATTCCAGGAATGCTCCATTACTCGAGCATCCTCGTTCGAGTTCGACCCTAGCCAAAGGCCTTCACGATGTGAAGATCAGAATCGTATTGCTGTAATCACAATTACTGGATTCATCTCTCATTCCTTCAATAATATGAAAGAGCATCTATAAAGACGGATCTAAAGAGGCTGTTGGGGCGTCTTCCGGGTGATATAATCCTCTCCTTGGAGTTGGAAAGCATGGATGTATTCCGTCAAACGCAGCGGCGAGAGTTAATTCCCATTCCCTCTGCAAAGCAGATGATCGTGGTAGTGATCTCTGCTCTTCTGGTTTTTACTTTCGCTGCCATCATTTCGATCATTGGAATCAGAGTGGTGTATGCTGATGAAGCCTTTCCGGGTGTTCACGCCGCTGGATATAGCTTATCTGGCTTAAATCCAACGGAAATTCAGCAAAAACTCGAAACAATTCTCATTTTCCCTGAAAACGGCTTAATTGTTCTTCACGACGGTGATGATTTATGGACACCACGACCGGAAGAACTTGGGGTGGCGATCGATTTTGAAGAAATCAATCGAATTGCGATGAGTGTCGGTCGGCAAGGAAATATCATTGAACAAGTTTCTGAGCAAATCAAAGTTTGGTTTTCAGGTGTTGCCGTTGCACCAGTCGTCATATTCGATCAGCAGCAAGCATCCTCTTACTTATCTCAAATAGCAGAGACGATTGATCTTCCCCAAATAGAGGCGGCGATAGGTCTGGAAGGTATTGAAATCATCATGCGTCCTGGTCAGGTGGGTCGCCGCCTGGATATCGAGACGACCTTAGGTGCATTGGTTGATCCTGTTTCTCTTCTTCATGACGCCCAAGTAGACCTGGTCGTGGATGAGCTGCCTCCACTTATACTAGACGCTTCTGAACAAGGTGCGATCGCCAAAGAAATCCTACGTGAGCCGCTGATATTGACCAGCGGTGAAAAATCGTGGGACTTTGAACCGAGTTCCCTCGCAGGTTTGTTGACTTTCAACCTAATTGAAACATCGCAGGGGACGGAGTACGCGGTGGGTCTTTCCATCGATGCACTCGAATCCATCCTGGGTCCGCTGGCGGAAGAGTTAAATGTCTCCCCAGAAAATCCAAGATTCATTTTTAATGATGATACCGGAGAGCTCGATCTACTAAGGCCAGCTTCGACCGGGCAGGAATTGGATATCAGTGGAACGATAGATCGAATTCAAGGTGATCTAGCTTCCGGAGAGCACGAAATTTTACTAGTATTTCGTCAAATCGAGCCAGAGATTTCAGATGATGCAACCGCTGAGGAACTGGGGATTTCAGCTCCGGTAAGCGTCGTATCGACCTACTTCAGCGGATCTGGTTCTGCGAGGGCACAAAATGTCGCCACAGCCTCCTTAGCTTTCCACGGATTACTTGTCGCCCCTGGGGAGACTTTGTCCATGGCAGAAATCTTGGGTGACATAAGCTTGGACACCGGCTATGCCGAAGCGCTCATCATTTTTGGCGACCGAACCATAAAAGGGGTGGGAGGCGGGGTTTGCCAGGTTAGCACAACTCTGTTTAGAGCGGCGTTCTTCGGCGGGTTCCCAATTGTTGAACGATACCCGCATGCTTATCGAGTAAGTTACTATGAACTGGGTTCATCCTCACCGGGACCCGGGTTGGATGCGACTGTATTTGTTCCCATGGTCGACTTCAAATTTACCAACGACCGGGAGGGTTGGTTGCTGCTGGAAACATATATCTCGGGAAGCCAGTTGATCTGGAAGTTTTACTCTAGCCCAGATACACGTGAGATCCAATGGAGCAGCCAGCAGTTCAATCATCAGGATGCGCCGGAAGCGATGTATAAAGAAAACCCTGACCTTCCCAAGGGAAAGATCAAGCAGGTCGATTGGGCCGCGGATGGGCTAGATGTGATCGTTTCTCGAACCGTCACACTAGACGGGGAAGTGCTTTATGACGATACGATCGAAACACATTATCTCCCCTGGCGTGCAATATATGAATATGGCCCAGGCACCAAGCTTCCAAAGGATGCGAAGACCGAGGCGACGGAAGAAGCGGAGACATAGTAACCCCCGGGGGCATATGTAAGGTAGATTCCTGGGCCTATGATAGAATCTCCACGTCCATTGGAGGCGAAGATGGTCAGTGAAGATTTATTGGAAATCCTGCGTTGTCCAAACTGCGTTCGCGAAAAAGAAGGAAATCTGAAACTGATCAGGGATACCTGGCTCGTTTGTCAGGAACCTGATTGTAGACGCAAGTACCCCATCAGAGACGACATCCCCGTTATGCTCATTGATGAAGGCGATAAGTGGATTTCCATCGCTGATGAGGATCTCCCCGTACCCCCACCAGAGGGTTAAGACAGCTTTGCAAGATCTCCAATCGCTCCTTTCTGACCTGACCTCAAGAGATGATGACAGGGCTGAAGGTGTAGTTCCTGCGTTATTACTATATGGCGAATCAGCGCTCAAAGCTTTGTTCGTGCTGCTTGATGACGAAAGTGCGGACAAACGCTGGTGGGCGGTGCGAGCTCTAGCAGAATTCGATGCCCCTAAAGTTGGTGAAAGCCTCAGCCAAGCCCTAACTGACCCCGATCAAAGCGTTCGTCAATGCGCTGCTGTTGCCCTTCGCCACCACCCTACCCCAGACGCGATCATCCTACTCATTGAGGCTCTGAATAATGAAGACCGATTATATGCACGTTTATCTGGAGATGCTCTTACGGCAATTGGAAAACCTGCGATCCCCGCACTAACCCAAGCATTGCAATCTGTTCATCCTTCTGTAAGGGTGGAAGCAACGCGCGCACTGGCATTGATGGAACTCCCCGAGACGATTCCCATTCTTTTTGACGCTTCTGAAGATCCTTCAACTATGGTCCGGCACTGGATAGATGAGGGTCTGAATAGACTCGGCCTTGGAATGGTACTTTTCGAACCCTAATCACCATCCCTTAATAACCCATATCAACCAAAGTAAAATCATCCCAATGCCTATTCCAAGCTTAACCCCAATAGATGCGCCGTACCCAAGTGCAACTCCAAGCATGCCCTTGACCGCACGATCGGTATCTTGAAATCGTCGATATTCAAGAAAAAAAGTTGTCCCCAGCATCAGGAATACGCCCCCAATAGGAGAAAGCAAGATTGTACCGATAAAGCCCGCGACGATGCCTATCAGTACCGACGTGATCGACGCGCCGCCAATCTTTCCGCCCAAACTTGTCAGCCACAAGTCTGTCAATAAACCAATCACACCGAACACCGTAATTAGTCCAAAAATCCAAGGTCCCAAGGGACCCCACTTCAATAACAATCCGTACGCTAAGGCAGCGACCCAAATGAGCAGAATATCTGGGAAAAGGGGGATGAATACACCCACCAGGCCTACGACCATCGCCACGCCAGCCAGGATCGTGATGAGAATTTCGGTCATACCTAACCTTCCGGAGCGATCATTTCCTGTCCACCCATCCAAGGGCGCAGAACCTCGGGGATGACAATGCCACCATCTTCCTGTTGATAGTTTTCAAGCACAGCAATCAACGTGCGTGGCAATGCCAGTCCAGACCCATTCAAGGTGTGTATAAATTGCGTTGGTTCGCCCTTTTCAGCCCGAAAGCGTGTGAGCGCCCGACGAGCTTGAAAATCACCGCAGTTCGATAATGACGAGACCTCCATCCACTCTTCCGCACCGGGCGCCCAAACCTCAATGTCGTAGGTTTTCGTCGCGGTGAACCCTAAATCTCCAGTACAGAGTTCCAGAATTCGATAGGTAAATCCCAACAACTCACAAATCTCTACAGCATGGTCAAGCATCCGCTCCAGTTCATGCATTGAGGATTCAGGTTTGCAGAATGTATATATTTCGACCTTGTCAAATTGATGGCCGCGCTTAATTCCCCGCACATCTCTTCCGGCTGACATCTTTTCGCGGCGAAAACAAGGAGAATATGCGGTGTAGTATCGAGGAAGGGACTCGCCATCTAAGATCT
>SDBU01006988.1_pt1 | contig 13139 bp, 14 predicted proteins | sample 2277071 | NCBI WGS metagenome assembly SDBU01 (sample SAMN10397929, study PRJNA504765) | marine sediment metagenome | isolation source: marine sediment core GS08_GC12, 126 cmbsf | place: Arctic Ocean: Gakkel Ridge, Loki's castle | collected 2008 | reverse complement strand
CGGCATAACCAATTACCTCGACCAGGATGTCGATGCCAGGATGAGGAGAACCCATCTACGGTCGCTGCCTGCGAAGCGGATAGTTCCTGCCAGAAGGGCGCTGGCATGGAGTGTCTTTTTGGTTCTTGTTGCTCTAACCGTGGCCTGGTTCCTGCATCCACTTTGCTTCGTCTTCGGTCTCAGCGGTACCGTTGCGGCCTCGGTATTTCGCAAAAGGGTGATGTGTGTTATTCAGGGCGGGATCGCAGGGTGTGCGCCGGTGCTCATCGGCTATGTGGCTGTCACCCACCAACTGGATATAACCATACTCTTTCTCTGCATTCTTATCGTTGTTTGGATACCCCTGCATGTTTGGAGCGTTATGGTCGCTAACCGTGAGGATTATCTCCAGGCCGGGGTCGTGTATTTCCCTGTCACCTGGAAGGCTGAGGATGCCATAAAGGTATTGATGCTCTTGTCGGTTATGCTCTATGCGGCCTCTATTGCTCTCTGGGTAGTGGGCGACTTCGGTTGGCTCTATTTCGCGGTGGCGAACGTCCTGGGCATCATCATGGTCTGCGCCAACTACAATCTCCTCAAAAGCGATGCCTCCCGGGACGCATGGAAGGTTTATAAACTTTCCGCTTTTCCTTATCTTGGAGTGATGTTCTCCGTCCTCTGTTTGAATTTCTGGATATAGTTTTTGATGAGCCAGCTCTTCCAGTTAGCGAAGATGTGCTCCGAAACTGGGGCTCGTGCCGGGACTCTGATCACCCCTCACGGATCAGTGCCGACGCCTCTTTTCATGCCAGTGGGAAGCCAGGGGACAGTTAAGACCCTGACGCCTCACGACCTTGAATCATTGGGCGTAGGGATGGTTTTAGCCAATGCTTATCATCTCTATCTCAGGCCCGGGGTGGAGGTCATCAGGAGGCTGGGGGGATTACACAGGTTTATGGCCTGGGATGGGCCTATTCTCACCGATAGCGGTGGTTTTCAGGTGTTCAGCCTGGGACACCTTCGCCACATCGGTGACGAGGGTGCCTTGTTCCGCTCGCACATCGATGGCAGCGAGCACTTTCTTACCCCTGAGCTAGCCATTGAAGTTCAGGAGGAACTCGGGGCCGACATTATAATGGTGTTGGATGAATGCCCTCCCTATGGCGATGATTTTCAGGCCATCCGGCGAGCTATGGCGCGCAGCCATCTCTGGGCTGAGAGGTGCCAGCGAGCGCATGGGAAGGAAGGGCAGGCGCTTTTCGGTATTATACATGGGGGCACCCACGCCGAACTGCGGCGACAGTCGGCGGAATTTCTTACATCGTTGGATTTCCCCGGGTATGCCATTGGTGGCCTGAGCCTGGGGGAACCGAAGGAACTGATGCATTCCATGCTCGATGAAACGGTTCCCCTTATCCCCCGGGATAGACCGCGCTACTTGATGGGTGTGGGATCGCCGGAAGACCTGGTGGAGTGTGTTGCACATGGGATTGACATGTTCGATAGCGCCCTGCCTACCAGGCTGGGACGTAATGGCGCATTTTTCAGTAAGAACCGCCGCCTCAATATAGGGAATGCTTGCTTCAGGGAAGAAGACGGGCCGGTCGACCCTGACTGCGACTGCTACACATGCCGTAATTTCTCCGCTGCTTATCTTCACCACCTCTTCAAGTGCCAGGAGCTTCTAGCCTATCGATTGGCCACGCTCCATAACCTGAGTTTCATCACGAGATTGATGGAGCGGGTAAGGCAATCCATTCTTGACGATACCTTTCCCACATTCAGAGAAACCTTTCTCCAGCGCTATCAGCCCACCGATGCTGATGTCAGGGCGGAGCAGAAGCAGAAGTGGCTGGAGTCGCGTCTGGGCAAACAGCCTCTTGATTGACGCGTTTACATTCAGTTGGCGCGCGGAAGTTCTGTTCCTTTACACACTGTTTCTGTTTTGCTAAACTCTGGCTAGGAATACAAGCCGTTTACAGAAGGCCAGGAAGGGGTTCAAAATGGGGAAAAGAGATTTTAGACACAGAGAGACGAAGAAGCCCAAGAAAGGGGCCAAGAAGCCGTCAGTCTCCGAACTGTTGCCCACTCCTACCACCGTTGAGGTGGTCAAGAAGAAGAAAGAGAAGAGCCCTGAGGAAGAAGAGTAGATCAACAGCAGCCTATCGGCAGCTATATGAAGCGGGCAAGCTACGGAAGAGAGTGGAACAGGCCCTGGCGCTGCTGGAGGATTGCCATCTCTGTCCTCGCGGATGTGGGGTTAACCGCTTGGAGGGGAAGGTGGGTAAGTGTCGTACTGGAAGGCAAGCGCTGGTTTCGAGCTCCGGGCCACACTTTGGAGAGGAGGCGTCGCTGGTTGGGAGTGGCGGTTCGGGAACTATATTCTTTACCTATTGCAACCTCAGGTGCTGTTTCTGCCAGAACTACACTATTAGTCAAATGGGCGAAGGGCATGTAGTAACGAGCGAGGAACTGGCGGGGATGATGCTCTCTCTGGAGCGGAGGGGTTGCCACAATATCAACTTTGTTAGCCCGACTCACGTCGTGCCCCAGGTTCTCGAGGCACTCGGGATCGCGGCAAAGGCTGGCCTCTCTGTCCCCCTGGTCTACAACAGCGGGGGTTACGACTCGGTAGAGACCCTCAAGCTTCTCGATGGAGTTGTCGACATCTATATGCCCGACATGAAGTATTCTGATGAGGAAAACGCCCGGCGCCTCTCCGGCATAAAGGATTACCCGGAAACGAACCGAGCAGCGGTGAAGGAGATGCATCGTCAGACGGGGGATTTGGAGTTGGATGGCCATGGTGTCGCCATTCGAGGCTTGCTGGTGCGCCATCTCGTCTTGCCCCAAGGCCTGGCGGGGACTCCTGACGTTTGCCGCTTTCTGAGCCAGGAAATCTCGCCCAATACTTATCTCAATGTAATGGCCCAGTATCATCCCTGCTATAAGGCCTTCGATGTCCCCGAACTGGCGCGGTCTCTTTCCGGTGAGGAGTTCACTGAGGCGGTAAGAATTGCCCACCATCACGGACTTCACCGTCTGGACCGCATTGAGTCTCGCTCCTTCGCCAGGATTCTCAAGGTTTGCTAGTGTACCTGTGGAGTTAGTAGAATGCCTGAAAATACAGCTTTCTTGGCTACTGTGTATGGTCGCGTTCAGGGTGTCAATTTCCGTCTCTTTGTGGTGAGATGTGCCAGGGAGATGCAGCTAAAAGGCTACGTCAGGAATCTATTGGACGGTGGGGCACTTGAGGTGTATGTGGAAGGCGGGAAAGAACAACTCGACGAGTTGCTTGGTCATATCTATCACGGCCCATCCCGGGCCGAAGTGGACCGGGTGGATGTGAGGTGGTCAGAATATAGTGGCAACTTCAAGAGCTTTGAGGTTCGGCGTTAGGTTCCTCCGTATCCACCGAGGTGGTAGGCCTCAATCCATAATATCTGTTGTTGTCGATCATTCGTTTTAACTTGGGGATGGAGAGGTCTCTGAGGCCACTGGTGTCGGTCAGCCGCTGTTCCAGGCTGTCCTGTATCTGCGCCAGGGTGAGGGGGTTGTTGCCGTTGGCGAGAAAGAGGCGAAAGATCATCTCCATCAACGGCGCATTTGGGTTGAAAAACCCCTCCCATTTAGAGCAACACTGCTTCAGGGTGTTCAATAGAGCGGTTTCTGACTTCGGTATTTTCTTTTTTTGAGACGAGGGACATAAGCGGCTTGTGGCGAGCAATGCGAAGGAACTTCCCTGCTCCTGGTACCAGTTCAAATCTATGGAATAGCTACACTGTGCCTCTCCGTTATCCCTATCGTTCTCCATCGTCATTATTTGACCTCCCCTTTTCAGCTTTAATTTCCCCGATCAAGCGAAGGTATTCCGTCGTTACCCCTGCGGCCTGTGAAGCCTCGCAATCCACCTCGTAGGGCGAACCGACGAAGACCTTGCCATAGTCCTCGATATCCCCCTGGAGGGGGTCGTCGGCACTTGTTAGTTTCTTGCGACCGTCGACTATCCCTAGGTCGAAAGGTAGTGTGAAGTACAGGTCGGCAGCCATGTTGTCGACGTCTGGATGTCGCGCAACCCCGCTCAAGGCTTTCATCTCGCGCTGATACTTGGTGGTAGGTAGCAAACCCAGAAGATTCTTGATGCTAAAATCGCCTTCTTCTGCTATTACCTTGAATGGGGCAATCGTTATCAGAAAATCGCAGGATAATATCACGTTGGGCACCCAGAATGTGGGGATGGCGAATGGCTTGGGGAGAGGGTTTTCCACTGCTACAGGGACGCATTGGTTGACATCGAGCAACAGCGTGTGTGGGAAATCATAGCCCAGTTCCCGATAAATCGAATGTATCGTTTCAGGACCTGCGCTTCTTTCGAGGAGGACGATGTCAGCACTGCTGATCCGCTTGATGCCAGCGATAACCGCCCCTACTGTCTCACGGCTGGTGGTTATCGGATGAGGCTGGGAGCAGCGGGCGCTGGGCTTGATCAGAACCCGGCGGGCAAATGCTACCTCTCTTGGTGGTTCGAAGACGAAATCGGCTGCCTCAAAAATCATTATCCATCTTTCTTTCTGACCGAGATATCAATACCAGTGGCTTGCGGAATCCTCTTGAGCGACGAGACCATGCCAAATAATACGTTGCTGAAGAGGCCATGGACAAAGTCATTCAGCGGAACTGGCTGCCCGTTGACAAAGAGGGAAACCGTCTGCCTCTCCTCTTTGCTGAGATATCGTTTTTCGATCAGATCAACCAGTCCTGATGCATCGTCTGCGGCGTATTGGGGAATATTGCGCTCCAGTTCTCCGTCGGTAACGATGGCCAGAAGTTCGTCCTGCTCGCAAATCAGGTCCTCTCCAAATTCCTTACGGTGAACCTCGATCTTGGTTGCTTTGTCCTGCTTAAATCCCTCAGCGAGTATGATGTCGAAATCCGAGCCGATTAACCGGGACAGCTCAGCCAGGGTACTATCGTGGTCAACCTTTCTCATAAGAACGAACTCATGGGGCGAGCTGATAACTACGGCATCGCTTCCTGCTTGGGCGTGGTGCCAGGAGTCTTTTCCCTCCTGGTCAAGGTCGATGTCGTGAGCGCTGTGCTTGACGGTGGCTACCCGGTAGCCTCGGTTCTTGAACTCCGCCACCAATTTCTGCATGACATATGTCTTGCCTACGCCCTTCTTGCCAACAATACATACTATTGGAATCATCTCCAGCTCCCTATCTGCTTCTTGGACTAGATGTCCACGTTCCAATCCAACATCTGTACCACAACGGTGTCTCCCACGGAGACGGCAGGTACATCTTCGGGGACAATCATGAGACCGTTGGCTTGAGCCATCGAGGTTAGGATTCCTGAGCCCTGCGGCCCCACGAGGCGGGCATGGTATTCCTGCTCTTGCTTGCTCACGAGCACCCGGGCGAAAATACGGCGTCCATCCGTATTCTTAACGTGGCTTTCGCTCTTGGCGTGGATAGTAGCCTTCTCGAAATCCTTCCTGCCCAGCATTTTGAGGATGGCTGGCCGGGCGAACTGCTCGAAGGTTATCATTGAGCTTACTGGATTTCCGGGTAGTCCTAAGTGGGGGATCATCCTTTTACCCACTCGCAGTTGCCCGAAGGCCAGCGGCTTGCCCGGCTTCATGCATACTGTCCAGAAGGTCACCTCTCCGTGCTTGGCGAGAACATCCTTGACCACGTCGTAGTCTCCCATTGATACGCCTGCCGAGGTGATGATCAGGTCGGCATCACGGGCCTCTTTTAACTTTTCCTCCAGCGCCTGGACATTATCACGGGCGATGCCCAGTATCTGGGGAATCCCACCGTAACGAGTAACTTGGGCAGCGAGGCTGTAGGTATTGCTGGTATAGATCTTGCCCAGTGGCAGGGGCGTGCCCACATCCACAAGCTCGTCGCCTGTGGCCAGGATTGCTACCAGAGGGCGCCGGATGACAGGGACCACCTGCTGCCCCAGCGAGGCCAGAACGCCAACCTCCTGAGGGCGAATCACCGTGCCCTTCCTCAAAACCAGGCTGCCGCTGTAGATATCCTCCCCCGCTCGCCTGATGTTCAGCCCCTTTTCAACCTCGCGTAGAACCCCGATCTCCGTCAGGGGCTCGTTCTGTGCCTTGCGTATCTCCTCGTCGGTATCCTCGAACTGGACTACGGCGTCCGCGCCTTTTGGTATGGGTGCGCCGGTCATGATTCGGATGGCGGTGCCGGACATAACCTCCTCTTTTGTCAAATAACCCGCCGCTACCTCTCCGGTGACTCGAAGAACGTTGGGGGAGGAACGCGTGGCGCCCACCGTGCTCTGGGCCTGCACCGCGTAGCCGTCCATCGCTGAGTTGTCCATACCGGGTATGTTGATAGTTGAGTGTATGTCCTCAGCTATGACCTGCCCCAAGCTGTCCAGAAGCTCTTCATCCTCAGCTTCGAGGACATCGAAGTGGCTCAGTACTTTCTCCAGGGCTTCCTCAACAGAGATCATATCTCAGCATTCCTATTTTGGCCCAACGGTTCATTTACGCTGCTTTCCTGTTATTTCCAGTGCCTGCGACCGGCATGGTTCCCGGGGGTGATGTCTCGTGATGCCAGCAGCTGCGCTTTCTCCAGATCGGCTTTCGTATTGATATTGAAGAAGCTCAGATGCTCGGGGTCGAATCTATCTATCTCGTCTTTCTCCACATACCTTACGCTCACTGAATCAAGCAAGTCACTGATTTTGAGACTGCCCCCCTTAATCAGGCTTTCCATTGAGGGCAAGCAGTTCTTGGTGTAGACCGCGTGTAATGGCTCTTTATAGTCACCTATCCTGGGCATGATGACATCGAAACCAGGGGAAAGATCGATCATGTACCTCAGCAGGTCCAGGTTAAGAAAGGGCATGTCGCAGGCTACAGCCAAGTTATGGAAGTTGGACGAGTGCACCAATCCGGTATAGATACCTACAAGGGGGCCTTTTCCTGGATATAGGTCCACCACCGTTTTAGCTTCGGCATATGAGGAGAAGGTTGGCTTCGATTGTCTATTTGAAATCACGATCAGAATTTCAGTGCTGAGTAAGCTCAGATTGCCGATGGTGCGCTCGATTAGGCTCTCTCCGTCAACTTCCTCTGTATACTTCTCTTTACCCAGGCGGGAGCCGCGGCCACCGGCGAGGACAATCGATGTCGTGTTCAAGGTGAAGGAGCCTGTTCCTCTAATCCTCAGCTTTATATACTTATTGTATCATTTCAGTCAACGAAATGTAAGACATCCAATCGTATTGGGATTCATGGATCGGTAGGGGCGCAAAGCGACCGTGGGACGAAAGACGAAACCAGCAGCGCAAACGAGCAACGGATGACTCTTGAAACGTAGGAGGGTGGATTTCAGGTATTGGAATTCTGAACTTGTTAAGTGCTTAGAACGGGTGTTTAGAATTTCCGCGGATGTACGGTACTCCTATTCTTTCTGCCAGCCGCCTTCTCCGATGAGGGGGACAAATCGGCAGGGACCCAGGTTGGTGCTTACCACTCTCCCCTTGCTCTTGACCACTTTTATCAGGTCCTGCTCAAATGGGGTGCCGACGGGGATTACCAGTCTTCCCCCGACAGCAAGTTGATCAAGGAGTTCATGAGCCACACTAGGCGCGCCGGCGGTGACTATTATGGCATCGTACGGGGCTTCCTTTGGCCACCCGAGGGTTTCCCCGGCAAGGTGGACCTCAACATTCTTGTAGCCCAGCAGTGCCAGCACATTCTTTGCTCCGTCGGCCAGCTTCCGATGGCGCTCTACAGAGACCACTCGCTGCGCCAGTTCAGCGAGGATGGCTGCCTGGTAGCCGCAGCCGGTCCCCACTTCCAGTACCTTCTCATTATCTTTGAGCTCCAGCGCCTCGGTCATAACACCGACGATTAATGGCTGGGAGATCGTCTGCCCCATCTCGATGGGCAGGGGCACGTTCTCGTAGGCCGCGTGCTGGCTTGAGGCAGGCACAAACATCTCCCTGGGTACGCGGCCCATCACATCGAGCACCTTCTGGTCCTTGATCTCGTGGGCCAGTTGCCGCATCAGCTTCGCTCGGGCGGATGACATGTCCATGGTCACAACCACTGAACCTTTCGGGGAGGTTCCAAAGCTCCTTGGTGCTCTTTTCTGAATATACCATAGACCGCCTGAACAGTCTAGGTAATGCAGCGTAGCTCGTTGACGGAAATCGTTGCTGATGGTAGAATACTGCCAGTGGAATTTTAAGGTTTGTCATAAATTATCATATTATCAGCATGATTGATTTCTGGACTAGAATCATTCTGGTTAGTATACCGTTAGAAATATAGAGAGAGGACAATGAATCCAGCATGTTATGAACCCCCATATGATAGCCCGATTGAGGAGGTGTTCGCATGGCATTGCTGCAAATACCTAACAAGTGGGGTAAACTTAGAAAAACAGGTGGAGCTTCCAACTCAACATGGCATGTTCCGTGCAGACTTTATACTATCAAAGGCGAGTGAGAGAATAGAAATAGAATGTGATGGACGTGATTTTCATGATGACTTTCGCGATGAGTTTCGTGACGCAATTATCCTTGGAGAAAGACACGTTGATACAATCTACCGTTTTCGTGGATGTGATATCATGTACTCTCCAGACGACTGTATTTGGGTCATCTCAGCCCTTCACCCTTATCTTTTTACGCAGCGTGGGCATCTAAACCTCAGCCGCTTATGCAAGCTTAGAATTGCTGAGTACCCAAATTCATTAGACAGCGAAGACATACAATTCCTTACTTCTCTGGGCAACGAAGACCCTTATCTATTTAGGGTTTTTCGACGAACTATTCATACAAAGCCAAACCTTAACTACCACTGGAAAGTTCTGTATGGTATAGCGTGTAAACATCCTGATACCCCTCTCGATGAACTCGTGAGAATGAGGATGGCTAGCTGGAAGACTGATATTGGCGAATCCTGATACTATGCTCGTTGTGGGTGCTCAAATACACACTTTACTACGATAATTTAAGGGAAAAAGGCAAAGGAAAGGGAATAACCATGTCTCTTCTGCTTGCTGTTAATGATGAGAAAGCGGGCCTTTTAGATGTAGCCCGTACAATGGTACTGATATGCATGCATAAGGCATGGGATAACTGTAGGCAAAGACGTAGTAAACCACAAGAGCCTGATTTTGTTGCCTCATTGGTTTTAAAGGGTGCAAAAATACTGAATAATGGATGGGGTAGTATATTGGCAAGGCGTGATATTAGAATAGGTGTTACTGCAATTTATTGTCACCAAACGCCGAAGATCAAGTTTAGTGGGATGAAAAAAAGTTCTTGTGAACTTGGTGACTTGTTGTGGTGTCATTCTCACACTGATAAACATAATAATACTACTTATAATGCTATTTTATATCAAGCAAAAATGTCTTCAAAACAGCCGCATAAGATTTCCGTCGGTGAATTAGATCAATTAACACTCTATACTACGTGGCCAGAATTTATTTACGTTAGTCCTGTTTATTTGAAAAATGAGGAACGTTATATCAAACCGCGAGCACCTCGCAAAGGTGCCCAATATCTGCTTATTGACGATCGACCACCTGAAGACCCACGCTCGGGTATTATAGGTGTACCTGGTACATACCCAATAGGATCTTGCATCGCGCAACGTACAATTCTAGATCACGCTGATCTTGGTTTTGAACTTGTTAGTTCATTGGCGTTACTTTCTGGCGATCCATTTGATGAAAAAGGTATTGCCTTGAAAGAAGAGGGTTGGTCAAGAGTGGTTTGGGATCTATTAGATGTATCAGTAAAAATGGCGTTCAAGCGAAGTAGATCTGGATATTTCAAACAACCTAGAGCGGTAGGAATACCTCCGTCGGCTATGAATGGCTGCTATTATATAACGTCTATGCGCGATTGTAGATTAATAAGCTCATTATGGGGCATTGAAAAGGCAGATATGGAGACCCCTCCGAGTAATCAAGATGGCGAATTTTTCGACGAGGGTGGCGGAGGAATGTCGATATTATTGGTAGAGACGTATGAATTAGGAGAATAAAAGCACGTAGTTGATTTAGTAGTGATATCAATAAATCATTGTGTGATTCCTTTTTATTTTTGGGTTTAAGAGTACAGATTAATCTTCAGATACGTTTTCATACACTGCTCACTGTGGATATTTTCGCCTATGGTCTCCGTGGAGACTTAGGAAAATTGGTAGGCAGTATGCAGTGAAGCGAAGTCTACCCTACTAATCTGTAACATGCACGATGTAGTGGGCATGGTCACCGTGCCCACTACGTTTTTATTTCACCCTCACCTAACCTCTCCCATCAAGGGAAAGGTATCGACAATTCACCCTCATACTTCGGCAAGCTTAGGACAGGCTCTAGCCTCTACCGTCAAGGGAGAGGGAACTTTTTTTCCTCCCTCCCCTGGCGGTAGGGAGGAAGAGGGAAGGGGAACTTCGCTGCGTTCGCAACGGAAATGATGTATTTGTGTAAATTGCGAGGTACAGCGGGAAGTGTCCCACCCATAGGCTAATTATCTGAACTCAGGCGCATTCCCCTGCTCGCTGTGGATGTTATCATCCACAGCCTTCATAACAACTTACGAAAATCGCTGGCCTTCATGTATTTGTCCTCAATGCCTTGAAGATAGAATCTGGCACGGAGATATGTAATTCACCCCCACCTAACCCCTCCCTTCAAGGGAGAGGGACTAGGTAGGGGTGCCCCAATGAGTTATCCTTACTAATAGAGTCACGGATTTGGGTGACAGCTATCCCTCTTGCGACTCGCACCTGTCGCTGATATACTAGCTAGAAGTGTGCTAGCGGGAAGGAGCGGATGGAGTACGAGACTGTTATCGGGCTGGAGGTGCACGCTCAGCTCTTGACCAAGAGCAAGATGTTCTGTAGCTGCAGCGCCGATTATGCGAGTGCTTCTCCCAACACGCACGTTTGTCCCATCTGCCTGGGCATGCCTGGAGTGTTGCCCGCTATTAACCGCCAGGCAATTGAATATGCGATCATGACTGCCATTGCTCTGAACTGCTCCATCGCTGAGTCCACCAGGTTCGACCGTAAGAACTATCCCTACCCGGACCTGATGAAAGGCTATCAGATATCACAATACGATAATCCCCTGTCACACGACGGCTGGCTCAGTATCGAGGTAGATGGCGAGAGCAAGCGTGTTGGGATCACCAGGGTTCACCAGGAGGAGGATGTGGCCAAGCTCTGGCACCGCACCGATCCCAGCGGAGAGTCCTACAGCCTGGTCGATGTCAACCGCTCCGGCGTGCCCCTGATGGAGATCGTTAGCGAGCCGGACCTGCGTTCCCCGGAGGAAGCTCGGCAGTACCTGATAAAGCTGCACAGCATTCTCCAGTACCTCGGGGTGTCCACGGGTAACATGGAGGAAGGGAGCTTTCGCTGCGACGCCAACGTCAGCATTCGCCCCGCTGGCAGCAGCGAGCTACTGGCCAAGGTCGAAGTCAAGAACATGAACAGCTTCAAGGCGGTTTATCGCGCTCTGGAGTACGAGGTGGAGCGGCAATGCAAGGTACTCGAAGAAGGCGGGCAACTGGTGCAGGAGACCCGTGGCTGGGTGGAGGAAAAGGGTGTCACCGTGTCCCAGAGGAGCAAGGAGTATGCCCACGACTACCGCTATCTCCCGGAACCCGACCTGCCGCCTCTGGTCATTAGCCGGGAACGTGTGGAGGAGATAAGGTCACGCCTCCCCGAACTCCCTGATGCCCGCCAGGATAGGTTTATGTCAGAATACGGCCTCTCGCGGTACGACGCTAACCTGATAACAGCCTCCAGAGCTCAAGCCGACTATTTTGAAAGATGCCTCAGGCTTTCCCCCGAGGATACAGACACCAAAAAAAATGCTAAAATAGTTGCCAACTGGCTGCTGGGAGAGTTTGCCCGGTTGTTCAATGTCACGGATAGCGAGATCAGCGAGTGCAAGGTTGAGCCACAACACCTGGTCGAGATGCTAAACCTCGTTGACAAAGGAACATTGAGTACTACAATGGCCAAGACGGTCTTCGAGGAGATGTTCCACAGCGGCAGGCGGGCTCCCGAGATTGTTAAAGATAAGGGACTGACCCAGATCAGCGCTGCTGATGAGCTTGAGGGGATTGTGGACAAAGTTCTGGCGGAGAATGCCCAGGCGGTAGCCGATTACAAGGAGGGCAAGGAAAAGGCCATGAAATTTTTGGTAGGGCAGGTGATGAGGGCAACCAAGGGGCAGGCTAATCCACAGGTGGTTAACGAGCTGCTCACGAAGAAACTAGGGGAAGGCCAACCGGTAGGACAGTAATATGACACTGCTTCATATAGCTCAGATTATCATTGCTCTGATGATAATAATTGTTATCTTAGCTCAGGTGCGGGGAGGTGGGCTGGGTGGCATATTTGGTGGGTCGGGGGAATCGGCGTTCAGAAGCAGGCGGGGCATTGAGCGGACACTGTTTCGCTTCACCATCGTACTTATCGTAGTTTTCCTCATTCTCTCAATACTCAGCGTCCGGTTCGTGTAGCGGGGGCGCTGACGTGCCAGGCTTCGGGCTGAGGGGTTGGTTGCTATGTCGAACGTGAAAATATGGCTTATGCAGATACGGGCGCCGTTTCTGGTGCTGACGCCAATATCAGTGCTTGTTGGGGTGTCCGTAGCGGTTTATGAGTCGTATTCCATAAACGCACTTTATCTGGCGCTGGCCTTCATTGGTGCTCTACTGGCCCATATAGCAGTCAACGTGCTTAATGAGTACTTTGACTACAAGAGCGGCGTGGACTTCAAGACGGTAAGGACGCCATTCAGCGGGGGGAGCGGGGTGCTGGTGGGGGGGCTGCTTAGCCCTCGTAGTGTGTATATCTTCGGTCTTGTATGCATTGCCGCAATCATTGCGATTGGGGGATACTTCTTCCATGTCCATGGCGCTGCCATCCTGCCGTTGGGAGCTCTGGGCCTCGTTACCATCTACTTTTATACGACCTACTTGACCAAGTCGCCACTTCTCTGTGCCATAGCTCCGGGGCTCGGCTTTGGCCCGTTGATGGTTATGGGCACCTTTTTTGCTCTGACGGGCACGTACACTCTGGCGGCAGGCCTGGCTTCAATTGTGCCGTTTTTCCTGGTCAGTAACCTGCTCCTGCTGAA
>SDBU01006987.1_pt1 | contig 13140 bp, 13 predicted proteins | sample 2277071 | NCBI WGS metagenome assembly SDBU01 (sample SAMN10397929, study PRJNA504765) | marine sediment metagenome | isolation source: marine sediment core GS08_GC12, 126 cmbsf | place: Arctic Ocean: Gakkel Ridge, Loki's castle | collected 2008 | reverse complement strand
TTAATATCATGTATTTCATTAAGTTTTTCCGTTAATAGCTGTGAAAATTTGAAATACAGCTTTTTGCAAGTTTCCAAAGCATTGTTTTTTTCCTCATTTAAAGAAAAAATATCTTTAAATGTTGGTGTTTTTATTTGATTAATTTCACTTAAAGTAAGATTATGTTTTGCTCCTTCCCATAAATAAATTGAATCATCATATTCAGTTCCCCAAAATTCCTTAAGAGCTGTTGCTTTTAGATTTATATTTTCAATATATTTATATTTATTCATTTTATTTAATCATTATTTATGACATAAATATGCTGTTATTTTTATCTCTATTGTTCTCCCTTCTTATTCTTAAACATCCTTCGATTTTTTTGATAGAATTGATTTAATTAAGGGATAATTCATCAACTCTACTATCTCTTCATCCGTAAACTGAACTCCGAATTCTTCTTCAAGCGCCAAAACCAAATTCATGTGGTTTAACGAATCCCATGATTCTATTGTATCAGGGGATGCCTCATCCGTTATATCACCAACGGGTACTCCAAAAACTGCGGACATAACATTCTTTATTCTATCTTTCATTTATTACCTTAATGTATATCAATTGTCTTGGTTTGTAATTGTCTAAATTCAATTTATAGTTTCTTACATTATCATTTGATTCAATCAACGAAAATGAGCATTTATCATAGAATTCTTTTACCTGCTCATTCTTCACTGTTTTAATGTATTTTGCTGTGACATTCTTTATTTTGTTATCATTAAGAAAATTAATAAGATAATCCATAAAAGAATATTCAATATTTCGACCAATGATCCTACAACTCATTAAAAAAGTATCAATATCTGCAGTTTGTTTTTGGTTATCGATTTCGATAATACATAGGCCCGTTACACCGCTATCACCGAATTTATCAGAGACAGAAAAAGCAAATACTTTTGAAGCATGGGATGAAACGAGATTCTTAAAATCTTCTTCTGTATATCTTTTTGTAGTTAAATTGAATTGGTTTGTCTTTTGACTTATTTGGGACATTCTTGGAACAATTGTTTCGTCATCATCATAAATCGTCATTTTTAATTCTAAAGACGCAAGATAATCATCAATGTTCGTAAATTCAGTTTTTACACTCTCACGTTTTACTTGTTGCTTATACATCTTTATTTTCTTCTTATCCTCTACAGTAATTGAAAGATTATAAAATGATCCTATATTTTCTCTTAACATTTTAGGATATTCATATAATCTTTCTGGTACTTGTAAAACAGTGATTTCAGGTAATCTCTCTTTTATCAAATTTACTTCAAAGGACGAATCATCAACAAAAACAAGACTATCCAACCCAATATTTAGTTCTTTTGCAATCTGTCGAAGATTAGTAACTTTATCTAACCAGTTACTTTTATTGATCGTGATATGCTCATCCCGTAACTGCGTATCCGGGTGAAACTTAATCACTTCATCAACATCCCCGGGATTATTCTTACTGCACAACCCGATTAAAATGCCCTGCTTATTAAGAGCCAGTGCCATGCTCTGTATCTCATAGAAAATTGCACCGTCCTTTGTTCTTGGGGACATTTCAATGTTATCAAATCCTTCTTCACCCAGGATACCTTTCCACAAAGTATTATCGCAATCAAAGATTATGGCTTTTTTGGCTTTACCGTTCGCTGACATAATATGAGGCTTAACATATTCAGCGTAAGCTTTGAAGAAATCAATCGTGTATAGTGCTTTTGAAGAATAATAATATCTTAGATCTAGACTGTTTTCCACTCCAACATTGGCAATCACTTTTTCCAGGTCAACCAGTTTAACATTGGTCGGTATTTTATCTTCCAGATATTGATTTAATTGATCCCCCAAATTATCAAGATTATTTTTCCTTATATTTGAGTTGGCAAACTGAACGGATGTGAATCTATTAAATAAAACAAGGGATGTCTTTTGAAGGTTCTTCAAAACCAGACCAATTTCTGATTTTGTTTTTTCGAGGATTGCATCTAATTGATCATCATCGAACAATTCAATTCTGAATTGTAAACCATCAATGATATTGCACAACTCCCAGAAAATAATAACCAGATTTGAATCTTTATATTTCAGGCTATTCTGAACAATGTTATCGTAATCACCAATTCCAACATTGGCATTAATACTCTCGGTTCTTAATAGATATTCGCAAATCTCTTTAATTTGATTTATGGTAATATTTGAGAGTACGGCAATATTGTAAGCATTTGACTTGATATTACTACCCAATTCAGTATTAATTTTTAAAATTTCGGAATATTTTAGTTTTTTCATAATTATTTTGGTAAAATTTCTACTAAGCCTACATTATTTAAATAGTAAAATGAAACTAATCGGCCTTCAAATAATATTGCGGGTTTTGGATTACTTATGCAAATTACTCTATTTTTTGAAAAAAGTTTGTTTATATTTATGTCAGGATTATTAACTTCATAACAAATGTGATAAATTATTTCATTATTCTTTTTTAAATAATTGAAAACCGGTGATTTACTATTAATCGGTTTAACTAGTTCAACTGTTGGAAATATTTTTGAAGTACATAAAACCAACTCAACATTGTGTAGTTTATCTATTATTGGTTCAGTGCATACATAATTCAAATTTTTATAGAATGATATTGCACTTTTAAAATTTTTTACAGCAAGTCCAAAATGATGAAATGAAATCCCATTCAAAAAATTATTCATTTTTAAATCTTCATGCTTTGTACCTTATTTTCTACAATTGCACAATAATTAATAGTTATTTTTTCCTTTATAATTTCATCCATCGGCAGATCTTCTACAGGTAATATTAATTCATCCTTAATAATCAGATTGTTACTATTAAGCATTTCTCTTATCTCATTTACACATTTAAAATGGTAAACATGATCGATGGTAGGACAATTCACGCACGTAGAAATAAATCCATGACCATTATCAGAAAGTAATTTATTAAACTTGGAAAGAAGTATCTTGGGATAATTTACATGCTCTAATACTTCCCCCATTGTAATAAAATCAAATCTATTATTTGTATTATAATCCAGCATATCCATTACAATATACTTTATATTATTTTCCTTAACTAAAAAATTCATTATTGATTCTGTTATATCTATAGATGTTTTACTTATATCTATAGCGATGAATTCAACGTTATTCCCTAGTATTTGGTTGGCATCTTTTAGAAAAAGGCCATGACCAGGTCCTATTTCTAAATAATTTTTTATGTTCTTTTTTTCATTTCTAATATTCCTTAATAGAAACTGATAAATTTTATAATGGGAGGACCATAGGAATTGCGAAATTGCTAAACCAATCATATAAGATTCCATTCTTTTTTCTTCATTATAAACTATTTCAAATGCTTGTTCGGCATTTTCCATAGGATATTTACCAGTTCTCATAAAAAAAATCTGACTTTTAAGCATATCATTACACATTTCCAAATAAGCATCCACTGCATATTCAAGTGAAATATTATGACTTTCTAAATATGAAGAATAATCATTAGCAAACTTCTCAGCAGATTCAAAGAATGATTTATCCTGTTTGGCTAAATATTTTTCTATTTTCTTTTTTTGAAGTGGGGATTTTCTGTAAACTAGTTGTGTTATGTTATCAAATTTTTTCATTGACATTTTTTTGTTTCTTATTTGACAAATATTCATCCTTTAATAACCCAATCATGAAAGCATCATGATACGTTCCATTTTTATAAACACATTTTCGCCGAATCCCTTCATGTGTGAATCCTAACACTCTACAGAACATCTCACGTACTTCTTTTATAATTGACCCCCCATAAACACGATTCATATTTAAAGTGTCAAAAGCATGCTTTATTAATAACCGACACGCTTCAAGAAAGTTTGTGAAATTATGATATTTTTTTTCACCTATCAATCCTGCTATTTCACATTGCCTGTTGTAAAAATCAATATTATTTAATGAAATTGTACCAATAAGTATCTTATCTTTTTTATGATATATACCTACCTGAAGTTTATTGGGATTGTTTAGAATCTCCCTCTTCAAAAAATCTAATTCCATTGTCTTAGTATTTGGATAATAATGCTTTACCATATTTCTTGTTATTTCCTCGTCATTAAACCAATTATACCAATTAGTTTTTTCTACAACTTCCTCATCCAAGACAACTAGGTCTACTAATTTACCTTTTATAAACACATCGAATTTCTTTTTGTCATCCATTTGATTTTCCATTTTCCCCCCAACTTTCAACTCTATTTAAAACTTTTTCATATTCTCGCCATTGTCCTACATCTATCCATGACTTTTCCGAAACTGGATAAACGCCAACCGCGTGGCCTTTTTTTTGTACTAGATTTATTAGTTCCGTCATGTCAAAATATTTATTTTCTGGTATATATCTGAGAATATGGGGATTTAATAGATACATGCCGGTATTAACTAAAAAATCGTATTCAGGTTTTTCCTGAATACTTTTCAATAAGCCTCCATTTTCAAACGTACAGACACCATAGGGAATTGTCTGATGTTGCATGGATCCCACCAAAGTTAAATCATACTTATTAGCTTTATGAAATTTTACAATTTTGGAATAATCACTTCTAATAATAATATCACAGTTGGAGACGAAAAAAGGATCGTTAAATTTACCTTCTAAAAATTTTAGAGAACCCGCTGTTCCTAATGGTTTATCTTCGTTGATATAAGTAAAATTATAATCACTCTTACGATCTTCAAAATATGCTTTAATCATTCTGTCTTTGTGATTTACAGAAATGTAAAAATTTATCATACCATATTTGGCATATTCATCCATGATTACTTCAATAATTGGCTTTTCACCTACTGGAATAAGAGCTTTAGGTAAAATACGTGTAAATGGGTCAAGTCGGGTTCCTTTGCCACCAGCCATAATTACAACTGGTAGGTTCAATTTCTTTCTCTTAAAAATTTCAAATTCATCTTTATTAGACAAATCATCTTTAGAAATAATATCAATCAATTTTCCATTTTCTAAAACAGGCAAGTATTCAACTACTACTGTACCTTTAAAATATTGAAGTGCTTCATTTTGGGAATATCCCTTTGTCAGATATTTATAACTTTTATTTGTTATTAATAATACATTCTTTTCCAGATCTATTCCATTTAAAATTGCTCGTCGGAAATCACCATCAGTAACAATTCCTTCAACCTTCTCCTTATCATCAACAATGGCAATAAAACCAATACCTCCTTTATCCATTTGTTTAATTGCAGTTCTAATATTTGATGAACTTTTTACGATGTATTTATCCAAATCTCTCATTTAAAGTCCAATCTAGGCAATTATTTCATCCTTATATTTTAAAACTTTATCTATTGCGTCAACAAAATCGTCAATATCTTTTTCACTCAAAGGATAATGGCAAATTGGCGTTGTAAGCAATTCTTCGTAATGCATTCTTTCGCAAACAGGAGCGGTTCCTTTTGGATAAGATATATTTTTTTTCATATGAGGACCTTTAAATGGAAATCCATTATCACCATAAGCCAACAATTTTTGATACATCGGCTCTAAATAAATAGGTCTCACATATCCTGCTCCTATTGGCACACCTTCTGCGTTAACTGCTTCTACAAATCTATCACGATGAAATCCTGCTTCTTTAGCATTAAATTTCATTGGATATACAAAATAAACATGATCTGAGTAATCAGCAATTTGCGGTGTGGTAATCATAGAATTAAACTGCTTTAATTTTTTAGTTAAATAATCTGCTAATTTGATACGATGGTTATTCAATTTGTCTAATTTCTTAAATTGAGCAATTCCAACTGCAGCTTCTAATTCAGTCATTCTATAATTGTAACCAACAATGCCTGCAATTGTATCAACAGGATATTGTTCGACTACAACTTCCCCATGATTCCTTATGAGTTCAATTCTCTTTGCTAATTCATCATCCTTTGTAACTACTATTCCACCTTCTCCAGTTGAAATTGTTTTGTTTTGATTGAAACTAAATACACCAATATCCCCAATAGTTCCAAGCCATTTTCCTTTATATTTACACCCCGGAGCTTGTGCGGTATCTTCAATAACCTTTAAATTATGCTCCCTTGCAATATCCATTATTTCATCCATTTCTGCTGGATAACCAAAAAGATGAACAACAATAATTGCTTTTGTTTCTGGAGTTATGGCTTTTCTTATCTGTTTTGGATCCATGCAGTATGTATTTTCATCTATATCTACAAATATTGGGATTGCATTATGCATAACTGCAGCAGTTGCAGATGCACACATACTATAGGGAGTTACAATAACTTCATCACCCGGATTAACATTGAGAGCAGCTACAGCAGTATGTAAACCAGCGGTTGCGGATTGAATTCCCAAAGCATGTTTTACTTGATAATAATCTTCAAACAACTTTTCAAGTTCTCTAACTTTCCTGCCACCAAAAAATTTCTCCCCAGGTGAGGCTAGAAAACCTGATAGCTCTTTACTTTCCAAAACTTCTAATAACAGTTTTTTCTCCTCTTCTCCAAAGTCTTGCTGAGAAGCAAATCCTTCTTCTCTTACTTTTGGGCCACCGAATAATGCTAATTCTGACATTATGATCTCCTATTTAGATTTTATTAATAAATTTCTTTTATCTAAGGGAAGGCTAATTGTTTTATTACCTTCCTTAGCAGATAAATGAAAGGCGCAAATAATTTCTAATGCCTTTACTCCATCCTCCCCAGTACAATGGGGTAAAGCATTTGAAGATAGACAATTGACAATATTTTGAACTGCATTTTTCATTATTGTTTTTTTTGTTACTTTAATAGAGGGAGTTTCTTCAAATAATTCTTTATATCCAAGATATTTTTTACTTTCTTTCGCAGCCCAATAGCTCAATTTGAACCCATTATCTTGGATTCTTAATCTTCCTTTTGAGCCATATATATCAAATTCGAATAGTGTATAATTCTTCGCATCTAAGGACTGAAGGGTAACAGTTGCTCCATTCTGAAACTTTATATATCCATCCATATTTGGATCATCTATGCTTGATTCATCTTTTATCCATGAACAAACACTCTTTACATCTCCAAAAAATAGACGTAAGACATCAAATAAATGAGAACATGTATTTGCTATCCCTGCAGTATAATAACAGCTAACTTGCTGTATATCACCCAACTGACCTGTTTTTATACAATCACTGATATCTTGATACAATTTATCCCATCGCCTACTATGATTAACCAATAGAATGATGCTGTTTTCCTTTGCTATTTCTACCATTCTGTCTGCATTTTCAAGTGAATTAGATATTGGTTTTTCACAAAATACTGCTTTCACATTACTTTTCACGGCTTCTTCTAATATTTCTAAATGAGTTGTATTCCATGTGCAAATGCTCAAAATGTCTATATCTTCTTTTTTAAGTAATTCACGATAATCAGTATATAGTTTTGACACACCCCAGCGATTACCAAACTTGGTCAATTTCTCTTTCGAAATATCAGCTGAAGCAATTAATGTAATATTTTTATTATCTCTATATCCTCCTGCATGCGAACATATACCATAAGTTTTTCTCATTAATGGATCATCATCAAATTCACTTGCTATCCTGCCACAACCAATGATGGCAGCGTTATAATTTCTTTTCATATTATTTAATTCTTTATTATAATCAAAATGTTATTTCTCTAATGTATTAAAAATAAGGATAAACGACTTTATAAACATCTTATTCTAGTATTTCTGGAGTTGTTTTTCTAACCTTTACTTGTGTCTCTACCTGCAACTTCAATATTTTCAACTTCTTTATTTATTTCAATTAATTCAGGGCGGCGTTCAAATAGATCCAGAATATCATCATAATCAAAATCTGGTTTAGTATCATATAATTCCCTGTAAATAATCTCAATCAAATCATAATCTTTTTGATAATCCACAACTAACCGTATGTCTGGCCTGCGTTGTCTTCCTTTAGCTTCAATATTTAGCAATCTATATTTTTCAGGATGCTCATAAATATAGAGAGAGACATTTTCCCTATCCGCTGGATCGCTTGTAATCTTAGCAACTTCTTCCAAAGTTTTAGTTTTAAAAAGCTTTGCATCCAAACCAATCGGAAAGGTTTTTTTCAAATGACAACCTACATAATCAATATCATTTTTTAGAAAAGTTTGGATTTCCAGATCTAAAAGATTTGGTTCTATAAGAGGACAGTCTCCGCAAGTTTCAACTATTATGTCAATCTTATATTTGTGTGCGGCTTTCAATACTCTATCCAGCACATCATCAGAACTACCCTGAAAATAACCTATTTCTAATTCTTTTGCTAATTTCACTATAGGATCGTCCTGTGGGTTATTGGTAGTAGCTACAACAATCATATCTGCCGATTTAACTCTCTTCAATCTTTCTATTATTCTTTCCAGCATAGGCTTCCCATGCAATAATTTAATAGTTTTTTCAGGCAATCTGGTCGAACCCATTCTTGTTTCTATAGTAATGCCAACTTTTTTCTTCATCTTTATTATCCCTAATTATAAAATTACATTAAATCGTCCCAATTAATAAATTCATCATTCTCAATATTTTTTTTTAACATTCTGCCAATGATATATTTCAGTTCATCTGGCTTTATACCGATACCGGGACGTTTGAAATCAATATCATCCTCTGTTAATATTTGACCTTTATTTAGATTCTTTTTTGCCACAGCACTCCTTCGATACGATTTTCTTTGTTCAATTTCATCGTCAGAAACAAACCTGGTATAATTTCCTTTAGCTTTGATGATTCGTTTTCCTTCATTGACAATAACTTTCATTTCTTCAGGATTTGCAGATACTTTATGATCCCACCCTGGCAGTGTTTTATCAAGAGTAAAATGTTTCTCAATAATTTTTGCTCCCAAGGCAATAGCAGCTAAAGGGATTGATGTTCCTATAGTATGGTCAGAAAATCCAACAGGTAATCCAAAAGACTCATTTAACATTAGCATATTTTTTAGGTTTAATATATCATCTTTAGGAGGATAAATTGAAACGCAATGTAAAATTATGACTTTATTATTGCCAGTTTGAAAAATTGTATTTATTGCTTTATCGATTTCATATAGAGTTCCCATTCCTGTTGAAAGGATAATCGGTTTTCCCTTATTAGCTATATATTCCAAAAATTTCAGGTTGTTTAAATCCATAGAAGCAACTTTAAAGAATGGAACATCCAATTCATCTAACATGTCTACTTCTTCAAATGAAAATGAGGATGAGCAAAATGTAATGTTTTTTTTATCACAATACTTTTTCAAAGTTATGTGGTCTTTTTTTGAAATAGAGAATTTTTCAACCATCTCCTCAAGCGTGCCAAATTTTTCATCCACAAACTGACTCTTTTCTTTATAAAATCCTTTTGCAAATAGAGAGTCTTTAGTCCATGACTGAAATTTAGCTGCATCACATCCACAGTTTTTTAACTCATTAATCATTTTTTTTGCCAATTCTATATCTCCATTATGGTTTGCTCCAATGTCAGCAATAATATATGGTTCTTTTCTCTCAACTATTTTTCTATAAAATTCACTCATTGTATTTCCTCCATTCCTTTAATGATAAAATATCACTCCACCAACCATTAATTATTTTACTATAATTTTTGTTTATTACTCTAATGTATTTTATACGAAATTCATTGTCTTGTAATTTTTCCCTTAATTCTATAATTTCACTAAATTTCTGTTTATATATTCCCTTGGCCTTATACAATCCATGCTGTTCGCAATAGAGTAAAAGATTCTTGTAATGAATTTCTTTAACTTGTATCCCTAGCACAAGTCTATCTTCATCAATCTTTTTACCCACCCCTATTAAATTATCGTTATACTGCCTGTAATAGGTAGTCGCGTCCTTAATGAATCCACCAACACATCCGTTTAACAAAAGTATAGAAAATATCCACCAATCTACAGCAATTATTTCCTTTGGAATGTATATTTTTTCCAGGTTTTTAACTTTTACACCAGTATTAGATAACCCAAATAAATTTTTGTCAATTAAATCCAAGTAAGAACTACACTCATCTTTTAATTTTAAGTAAGTCGAGTAAGATTTACTAATTACTATCCTATTTTTGTTTATCAAATCCAACTCATTATAAACAAAATCATTTTTTCTTAGTTTTTCTTTTGATAATGAAATTCTATTTGATGAAAAATAATCATCTGTATCTGTAAACACAACATACTTATAATCATTTTCTAACGCGTACCTTATCCCCAGCATCCTAATCTCTGCTGGAGTAAATCTATTTTCAATATTTAAAATATGTATTTTACTACTATCTAATGGAAAAATACCAGAATATCCATCATTTAGGATTAATACATCAAAATCATTAGTATCTTGAAATTCAATGGAATTACAATAATCCGATAAATATCTTTCTACTCCATGATAAATAACGCTGATAAGCAACGTATCACTATTAGTTTTCATTTTCCGAACTCTTTATGTCCCAGAATTGCTCCTTCATAAAACTAATTTCTCATCATCGAGATGAGAAATTACCAAAATTCTCATTCTAACCTTCCCTCTTTTCTATTATCTTCGCTGGATTACCCGCAACCACTGCATTATCAGATACGTCATTTGTTACCACACTTCCCGCACCAATAGTGACATTTTTGCCTATCTTGATACCTTGAATAACAGTACTACCAATCCCAATGAAACTCAAATCGCCTATTTCAACCTCGCCCGAAAGGTGCACTCCAGGAGCAATATGGCAATGGTTTCCAATCTTACAACCATGTTCTATTATTGCACCCGAATTAATAATGCAGTTCTTGCCAATAGATGAATCAACATTAATTATGGACCCCGGCATAATCACTGTCCCTTCTTTTATAATACAAGAGGTATCAACCAATGCCCCAGGTGAGATAACTACAGAAAATTTATATCCGATTTTTCTTACAATTTCAAATAATTTAGCCCTTTTAAGATCATCCCTTACACTCCCGACAGTAATCAGAGCATAGTTAATGCCCTTTTCATAAAAGTTCTTTAAATCTTCATCCTCCCCAATGACCTTTATGCCTGACACTAAACTACCTATTGGTTTATAATTATCTACAATGCCCACAATTTCAAGTTCAGTTAATTTCTTCAGTTGAGATATAACCACTTTACAATGACCGCCGCCACCAATCAAAAGCACTCTTTTTTTATCCACCTAGAATCTCTCTCAAAATCAAAGCTGCCTTTTCTATTGTATCCACACTATTTAAAGTTGAACTGGGTAAACAGATTCCCTTTTCGTATATCTCATAGGCATTTGAACATTCATTTGAGTAACGTCTTAAGTAGGGCATTTCACTAGCTGGGACGAATATTCTTCTTGTCTGGATACCTGTTTCTTTTAATTTTTGCATTAAGCTATTAATATTCACATCTTTTTTTTCAATTTCAATGCAGGTAAGCCACCAGCTTCCTTTTGCTTTATCATATTCTTTTTGAAATTTTATATAAGGTAAATCACTCAAAATTTCTTGATAAATCTGCCTGAACTCTCTTTTTTTTTCTAAAAATCCTTCTAACCTCTCAAACTGGGCCAATCCTAAAGCGGCCTCTATATTGGTCATTCTATAATTAAATCCCATTTCTGGGTGGTAATAGCCTTTACTTTCATCTCTTGCTTGATTTACAAGAAACTTTATGTGTTCAGCACTGGCTTCATTCTCAGAGGTAATCATACCACCTCCACCTGTAGTTATTAATTTATTTCCATTAAAACTGAAACAGCCAAAGTATCCAAATGTCCCCGTAAACATCCCTTTGTAAGTTGCACCTAAGCTTTCTGTTACATCCTCTATTACATAGAGATTATGTTCTTTTGCTATTTCCATTATGGCATCCATATCACAAGAATTACCATAGAGATGAACAGGAATTATAACTTTAGTTTTTGAAGTAATGGCTTTTTTTATTTCTTCTGGATCGATGTTCCAGGTTTCAGGATCTACATCTACAATTACAGGTTTTGCACCCACATATAATACCGGATTTATAGCGGCAATGAATGTCAAAGAAGGAACAATGACTTCATCGTTTTTTCCGACGCCAAGTTCGTAAAGAGCCATATGGAGAGCTGCCGTTCCGCTTTGCAAAGATACTGCTCTCTTGGTGCCAATATACTTTGCAAACTTTTCTTCAAATTCTGGGACAAAGGGACCATAGGTAGAAACAAAGGTACTGTCTATGCATCTACTTAAGTATTTTTTTTCTAAATCGCCCACATTGGGAGCATCAAGTTGCGTTCTAATCATAGTTACCTCATGCGTTGTAATATTCTGGACTACTATAGTCTGTTATAATACCTTTTTGGACAGCTCTTGCAATTTCGCGAACACCATCTGGAACATGTCTAGTTATTTGATAGCCTAACATATTTTTTATCTTATCGAAACTAACACAGTAATCTCTGAGATCCGTCCCTTTTTCAACAAAGTCAACAGAAAATTTTCCAACTACTTTCTTTATTTCTTCAACGATGTCTATCTTACGATAATTCTCCTTAGTATCACCAACATTGAATGTCTGCCATTTAGATTCTTTATGCCTCTCCAGTACCAGCTCTACAGCTCCCACAATATCTATAATATGAACATAGGGTCTGTTGGAATAGGGTAGATAAATGACAAGTTTTTTGTCAATGATCGCATGGAGGGTAAAGTCATTAACTGTCAAGTCAAAACGTGGACGAAGGGAGAGACCATATGCTGTAGCAAATCTTAATATCGTCCAGTCAAGCGATTCAGATATTTCATTCATAAGATATTCTTCTATTTGAACCTTGGTTTGCGCATATAAGGATAGTGGATTTAAACCATGTTCCTCAGTCGCCATCTCTCCATCCCTTACTTTTCCATAATTACTGCAAGTCGATACAAATATAAACTTTTTGATGTTTTTCTTGACCGCTAGGTCTATTAGTTTCTTCGTAGATTCTAGATTAGTTTTTCTTGTTTCTTCAGGAATCTTACGACTTGCAGGTTCACCTACTATTGCTGCTAAATTCACGATAACCATATCGGAGTCAATAAGATTTTCGTAGGTATTTAGGTTTCCTATATCC
>SDBU01006986.1_pt1 | contig 13141 bp, 13 predicted proteins | sample 2277071 | NCBI WGS metagenome assembly SDBU01 (sample SAMN10397929, study PRJNA504765) | marine sediment metagenome | isolation source: marine sediment core GS08_GC12, 126 cmbsf | place: Arctic Ocean: Gakkel Ridge, Loki's castle | collected 2008 | reverse complement strand
GCGGAGGAGCTGGCCGAGGAGCCCGAGCGTCTCGACGCGGGGATGCTCCGGCAGCGGCTGGCCGTCGCGGGGGTGGGGGGCCTGCTGCCGGACTGGTCGCCGGCGGAGATCGAACGGGTGGCGGCCGACGGGAAGATCCCCAAGCTTCCGGCGTGGCGCGACCGCCTGGCGTCGGGGGAAGTCGGGCTCGATGCGCTGATGACGCTGTCGGGGCTGCTGAGTTTCACGGCCGACCAGAAAGCCATGGACGACCGCATCCGCGACGGCTTGTAGTAAAAAGCCGTCCACGCTGCCGGCCGGTCCTGCCGGTCTTGACGGTCTTGACGGTCTTGCCGGTTATGACGCGGGAACTACTGCTTCTTACGCCGCGCTATCTCTCGCCAATCTTTGTAAGCCGCGAAGGTACTGGGTGAGGTGCCCTCTCGCATCATGTGGTCGATGGCCGCCCACCCTTCGCGGCGACGTGCCGCGATGGCACGAAGAGCCTGTTCTTTGTCCCCCATGGCCTCGGCAACTTCCAGGAAGTGTTTCTCAGCGGCCTCATCGGTAAGGTCATTGCTGCGGCCCAAGGCGAGCAGCGCCATCGCCAGTGGCACAAGAAGTGTCGCGATAAGCATGCCCACAACAAGGAGTTTCATGGCAGATTCCCCCGAATGAGCATGCGCGAAACGCCGCCAGGATCAGAGCCGTGGCAACTGCACCCCTGAGCGGACGCCACGATCCCTGGTCCCGGCGGGATTCGCCACATCGTACGGCTATTCCCCACTAGACTCACCCCTTGCCCCCAAGAGGCCAGTCGCGCCAGCAGGGGCGCGCTGTCTTGCTAATAACATATCGGTTGGGAAGACAGGCAACTTTATCTGCGGGGGAGTGGGGATGAATTGTGGAGCCTGGACCGGCCGGTCGGGCGAAGCGACTCGGCACAGCGGCGGGGGATACGGGGGATCCCATTGACAGGCCCCGACAAGCGTGTAGAACCGTGGGAACGGCCGGCGGCGATGCGGCGGCGGGTGAAGAGAAAGGATCAGCTTTGGACTGTGCGTGGAAGGCGAACTGGGACGAGACGAAGCGGCATTTCGTCGACTGGTGGACGGGCGAGGGGCTGGTCGTCTACATGGCCGGCATCAAGCGGGCCGACGGGCCGATCGAACCGGTCGAGCCGCTGCCGCCGCCGGCGACGCCGGCCGATCGCTACCTCGACCCGGTCGCCCGTGCCCGGCGGGGCCACTACGCGATGGCCCACACGAGCTTCTGCGGCGACGCGCTGCCGCTGGTCAACTGCGACATCGGCCCCGGGTCGCTGTCGTTGTTTCTCGGCTCGGAGCCCGGTTTCGCCGAGAGCACCGTCTGGTTCGAGCCGTGCATGGAAGACGACGAGCACCCGGAGCGACGCCCGCCTCTGCGTTTCGACCCGAGCAGCCGGTGGTGGCGGATCACCGAGCAGACGCTCACCGAGTGCGCCGCCCTCGGCCGGGGCAAGTACATGGCCGCCTGCCCGGACCTGGTGGAGAACATCGACGTTCTCGCCTCCCTCCGCGGCACCCAGCGGCTGTTGATGGACATGGTCGAGCGCCCCGAGTGGGTCGTCGAGAAGGTGGGCGAGATCAACCGGGCCTTCATGGACGCTTACGATCGGATCTACGAGATCATCAAGCTGCCCGACGGCAGCAGTGTCTTCGGCGCGTTCGGCATGTGGGGGCCGGGCAAGACGGCCAAGGTGCAGTGCGACGCGTCGGCGATGTTCTCCCCGGCGATGTTCCGGCAGTTCGTCGCCCCCGCACTGACGGTGCAGTGCGAATGGCTGGACTACTCGGTGTTTCACCTCGACGGGCACCAGTGCATCTGTCACCTCGACGCGCTGCTGGAGATCGAGGCGCTGGACGCCATCGAATGGACCCCCGACCCCATGGTGCCGCGTGCGGCCAGCTCGCACTGGTACCAGATGTACCGCCGTATCCTGGACGCGGGCAAGTCGCTGCAGGTGATCTGGGCGACCAGCGACGAGGTGGTCCCCCTGCTGGACGCCCTCGGCGCCGCCGGCGTCTACATCCGCACCAGCGCAAAAAACGAAGCCGCCGCCGAGGCCCTCCTGCGGAAGGTCGAGCCCTACCGCTGAACGCCCGGCGGGCGTCACTCAATGAGCATCGCGTCGCCGTAGAGAGCGGAAGAGGGTCCGGAACCTGTGTCTGGTCAAAACAAAGGTTCCTGACCCCTTTGTCTGCCTGACCCCTTTGTCTGCCCCCCCCCCCAAGCGGAAACGGTTCCTGACGCCGTTGTCTGCGCTGACCCCGTTGTCTGCGCATCACTGCGGTGACCTGATCCAGCAGCTTCATGGTGATAGACAGAATAACAGGGACCCTAACAAACTACAAATACTTTTCTTCGGCCCTCTTGATGCAGACGAGTCACGAGTGCTTTCAGCAGAAGAAGGCCTTGCCTCAGTAGCAGTTACAGCAGATAATCACCGCATGGGGCCGGTCCGGCTCCAGTCTGCGTGGGACGGGGACCGGTCTGGCATGGGATTTGCTTTTTCTGTTTAGCATGGCAATATCCCCGCTAAAGGGAATTCCGATTAGCATGGTCCAGAGCCCTGGCTAAACGGAATTCCGTTCAATCAACTGTTAGGCGGAGCTAGCCGATGGATCTGGAAACATATGAGAAGTTCCTGAATTCGTTGTTTGATCAAGCTACATTGGTCCCGGGAGAGTACGGCTTCACCTGTCGGGCTGACAATGTCATCAGACGTATCGGCTACGCAACTAACCTGACGCCTGAAGTCGTCAGTTCCGCGATTGACCATGGGGTCGACTTGATCATAACGCATCATGACGCATGGGACTTCATCTACGGGATGAAAGATGAGTGTGTCGCGATGCTGACCAAGAACAAGGTCTCCCATTACTTCGCACATCTTCCTCTTGATGCCGCGGATTTCGGAACGGCGGCAGCTTTCGGTCGGCGTTTAGGCGGCCGGATGGAGGACAAGACCGCCATGTATGAGGGATTCCTGTGTGGACGGATATGGAAGCTCCCGACGCCAGTCGACCTGGTTGATTTCATTGCCGTAGTTCAGGATGTATGTCATGAAGATGTGGAGCATTGGCGTAATAGTGACAAGCCGGTAAGTCGATTTGCGATAGTGCCGGGTGGTGGGGTGCTTACATCCTATGTGAAAGACTGTGTTGATCACGATTGTGACCTGTATGTCACGGGAGAGAAATCCCTGTACACGGTCATGTATGCCAAGTATGCAGGAATCCACCTCATCGTGGGAAGTCACACGTTCACAGAGATCTTTGGCGTCGAGGCGCTCGTTAACTTGATAAGTGCTGAGTATCCGGAGCTAAGCACGGTGAGAATTGAGGAACCGCATCTGGAAAAGCCGCCTAACAAGAGTACGCAGCGGACGCATTCGCGCCGCTGATGCTGGGCGTTGGCAGGAGAAGAGAATGAGGACAAATCATCGACTGATTGCAGTGGTTTCTCTGATGATACTGTGCGCTCGTGCACCGGCTTCTGAGCCATGCGTGAACTCCATAGATTACGCGAATCCCAAGAGATGCTTGGAGATAGCAGATTCTCTCGGTAAGAAGGCGGCCATCCTGGCGCAGGCGAAGAAACTGAAAGGCGACAGCGAAACGGATACTCTGCGCAACGTGCTCGACTGGATGCGACAGAACCTGAAATACGATGGCGAGAAGGCTTACGCATGGCGGAACTACGACGACGTGCTTCGCGAGAAGGCATATGGCGGCTGTGCGGACGAGGGTATTGTGTGCGGCGTGCTACTCAAGGGAGCTGGTATCCCGACAGTCTGGGTGAAGACGATGGATGTGTCTTGGATCTGGGATTTCAAGAAAGGGCGTCCATTTAAGTCATGGTCGGGTCATGTGTTCTTGGAGGTCTTTGTGAACGGACAGTGGATGCTACTCGACCCGGGAGCAAGAACCATCTACAAGGATTACACTCCCAAAGCCCGGATCCTGCCCGGCAATCGTTTTGCCTACCATAAAGGCAATGATCCAAAGTCAATGATCATGTCCCTTCAATGGGAAGAGTGGAAGCGGCAAACAAAGGATTTCTTCCGTACACTGGACGAGTCAATGCTTCCTGTCGATCCGAACAACACCCTTTCACTGTTTCGCCAAGTATACGTAGTGGGTAATTCACCATATTATCAGATTATGTCAGAGGCTGCTACTGTGTCGGGCCTGAGTGTTGCCAAATCATTTAACGCAGAATACGACACCTACCTTCCTCAGGCCCGTGGGCATGTCCTTCTGATCGAAACCCACAAGGGGAAGCCGATTGTCTCTGTGGAAACCATAGATAAGTTCTTTCCTGGCGCTAGGCGTGGTTTAGAGGGTCCAGCAAAGTCTATTCAGATTGATGGCACGACCGTTGTTTTTCTGGAATTCGGTAAGCAGCTCAACGTCCTGAGCGAAGAAGAGTCGGATAAAGCAAAGAAGAGTGCCAACAAAAGCATTCAAGCGACAAAGTAACCCGCGCCCAGCGCGGGTTACTTTGCGCCTGATGCTCAACATTGGCCAGCCAGAGGAAGGAACAAGATAGTATGGATTCAAATATCAACATTAGAAATGAAACCGAGGACGACATTGGCGCCATAACCGAAGTCACAATTGCGGCGTTTAAGACATTGGAGATCAGCAACCACACGGAACAGTTCATCATTGAGGCTCTTCGTGCCGCCAAGGCTCTCGCGGTATCGCTGGTCGCAGAATTGAATGGCCAGGTCATCGGTCATATCGCGTTCTCCCCCGTGACGCTTGATGATGGCACGCAGGACTGGTATGGACTCGGACCTGTTTCGGTCTTGCCGAATTACCAGCGACAGGGCGTTGGTACCAGCCTGATACAAGAAGGATTATCCGGATTGAAAAAGCTGAATGCCGCGGGATGCTGTGTCGTGGGACATCCCGATTACTACAGGAAAGTCGGATTCGATAACCCTCCCGGCCTTGTTCTTGAGGGTGTGCCACCGCAGGTGTTGTTCGCACTGTCTTTCAACGGACACACTCCGCAAGGCACCGTCACTTTCCACGAAGGATTCAAAGCAGACGGCCAACAAGACGATGGACAAGTATCATCTGAAAGCGCGCTTTCAGATGAAGTGTCATCGTAGACGTTAGGCAGCCGGGAGGTAAACATGAAAACGATAGTCATTGTGCTGGGAGTCAGTCTATCGATCTTGGTGTTCTCTGGATGCCGCGAACCGGGAGACCAGCAATCGACAGCTGAGCAGAATGAGCCCACGACTGCCGTAACGCCCAAGAAGCCGGACCAGATTGCAGTCGGCGAACTGTACGTAACCGACGAGTTCGCTCTCCTGATCCCGGCTGGGTGGCGCAACATGAAGTCTCTAACAAGCGGAAACCTCAAGCTTTACCTGAATGGGGACGGTATTGGCGTTCCTGCCGTGGACGAGACTCGTGCGCCATTGCAGATTGGAATGACGGTTGAGAAGTACCGGAACACGACCGATTCTCTGGCGAAGGGCATCAAAAGGTTAATTGCGAACGCCAAGCGTTCCCGCCGCCTCAAGTTGGTCGGTGAAGCAAAAACTGAGTCATGCAGGTTGAAAGATGGAACAGAAGCAGCCCTGCTAACCATGGAGTTCATCAAGGAGGGGTATCGTCGAAGTCTGCAGATTAAGCTACTGGCGAAGGATAGCGCGTCGAACGGTTGGGTAGTCAGTGCATTCGTTGTTGGTGGCAAAGACAGCACTATTCCGACAGCGGACAGCACTGTTGCCAAACTGCTTCGCGCCCATGTTACATCATTTTGCTTTGACTCAGACAAAGTAGAGGTGTCCAAGTCTGCCGACAAGGGCTCCCCAATAGAGTAAACATCATACGCTTCTTGTGACGCCTGCAGGATCGCCTAACCAGGCGCCGCAGCGGACGCGGACAAGCCGCGCCGCTGGGGGAAAAGGGTCTGGGGGAAAAGGGTCAGGAACCTTTGTCTGGTCAAAAACAAAGGTTCCCGGACCCCTGTTGTCTGACCCCCCAAGCGGAAACGGTTCCTGACCCCTTTGTTTGCCTTCAGTTCGCCCGCTTCAGGACGACGACGACGGCATTCCCGCCAGTCCCAAGGGCAGGGACCTCAACCGGAATATCCCGGAATATCGTTGGTTGTGACGCTATAGGCGAAGCCTGAAACGGTTCCTGACCCCTACATCTATACTGACCCCTATATCTATATAATAGGCCTACAGACGGCAGTGCCATTCGTTCCTGACGCCTGTGTCTTACTGCGCTAGCGCCTTCTCCATGCAGTCCACGATCTCCGCGACCGCGATCGTGAAAACGCCCGCCTTGCCCGCCTTGTAGGATACAAGCCATGTGTCGTAGCCCTCCTGGAAGCCATTGAGGTCGCCGCTTTCGCTCAAGAGTGTAGTGACGCTCTCAGACAGCTTGGCTTCAGTAACAGGAGCATGGCCCATCACCGTCGTGATACCCTGCGGCGCGTGAGGGCTCTTGATACTGAGCCCGGTCAGCTTTATATGGACCACAGCCCCTAACGTGCCTAGCTGTTCGACCTTACCCACGATCAGGCGCGAGCCTTCTTCTCCTGGGCGCGTACGGTACTTCCAGACTTGGCCGGGCTTGAAGTTGTCGCTTTGTGTCGGCGGAGGAGGCGGCGCCTGCCTATCACAGCCGAAGAGGAAAGACAAGAGTCCCATCAGGATGACTCCCGGTACTATGCGTCTCATTTCTGTCGCCTACGGTTAATACAGGGTCGGACAAAGGGTCGGACAAAGGGGTCAGGAACCTTTGGGTCGGACAAAGGGGTCGTCGGACAAAGGGGTCAGGAACCTTTGTGTCCCTGCCCCCCTTTGTTCTGCCCGTCGATGTTGTCCACCCGGTTCAGCACCGCGCCGATGTCGGTTGCGGTGCTGGGGTCATTATAGAACACATCTCGGGTGTTGGGATAGGTAATTCTGTCCACGCGGACATAGTCGACGCCCCCGCTGGTCTCCTCGCTGTCTGCGTAGGTGTAGACGACGCTGGGGTCTGGAGTTGTGTCATCGGCGGGGCCGGGGTCCACATCCGCGTCGGCACGAAAGACGAAGCCGCGGGCGAGGCGCTGTTGCGGAGGATTGGGCCGTGTCGGTGAGGGGACGGCGTGGGGTCACTCGATGAGCATGGCGTCGCCGTAGGAGTAGAAGCGGTAGCGGCGCTGGACGGCTTGGCGGTAGGCGTTGAGGAGCATGTCGGTCCCGCCCTCGCCGCCGGGTTGGCATAGGGCCGCCACCAGCATCAGCAACGTGCTGGCGGGGAGATGGAAGTTGGTGATCAGCGCGTCGGTGAGGGCGAACTCGGCCGGGGGATATAGGAACAGGTCGGTCCAGCCCTGATGCGCCCGCAAGGGGCCGGGCCTCCGCGCGGCCGACTCGAGCACCCGCACGGCCGTGGTGCCCACCGCGACGATTCGGCCGCCGCGGCGCCGGGTCTCGTCGATGGCGGCGAGAGCGGCGGCGGGCAGTTGGTACCACTCGGCGTGCATGCGGTGGCCGGCGAGCGTGTCGGCCTCGACGGGGGCGAAGGTGCCCAGCCCCACGTGCAGTGTGACGAAGGTGTGGGCGACGCCGCGTTCGGCCAAGACGGCCAGCAGATCGGCGGTGAAGTGCAGCCCGGCGGTGGGGGCGGCCACGGCCCCGGGCGTGCGGGCGTACACCGTCTGGTAGGCCGAGCGATCTTCCCGGTCGAGCATCGGCCCCGGGCGGCGGATGTAGGGCGGCAGGGGGGTGGCGCCGAAACGTTCGAGGACAGCCTCGGCCTCTCCCGGCGGCTCGGGGCGGACGGTCCATTGGCCACGCTCCTGCCGCTCCAGCAGCACCAGTGACTGCTCCGGCCCCAATGAGATCGTTTCACCCGGTTTGCAGCGGCCGGCGTTACGCAGCAGGACCGACCAGGTGCCCGCCTCGCCGGCCTGCAGGAAGAGCCCTTCCACCCGCCCGCCCGACGCTCGGCGCGCCTCGAACTTGGCCGGGATCACGCGGGTGTCGTTGAGCAGCAGCAGGTCGCCGTCGCGCAGCAGATGGGGCAGATCGCTGAAGGAGCGGTCGGTGGTCCGCCCGGTGGCGCGGTCCAGCGCCATCAGCCGACAGGCGTCCCGCTGCGTGGCCGGCTGCTGGGCGATCAGGTCGGGCGGCAGATCATAGACAAAATCTTGTGGTCTCGTTAACGGAACCTTCTTTATAGTGTGTAATCGAGTCTATTTGAGAAAGCTACCCACATCGGTCAAAGGGGACAGACGAACGACAAGTCATCCTGCAGACAGGGGTAAAAACATCGCAGGCATGGTTATCCACAGGTTTTCAACAGCCTGGACCGACCCATAGGCCTTGCCCGGCCACGGCTCCGGTCTTGCGGCGTCACTTCGCCTATTCTGCCTCGCTAGCAGGGCTTTGGCGGCTCGTCTTCGGTCGCGGCGGCGACCCGCCCGAGCACGGGGATTCGCAGTTCGTCGGCCAGGGCGAGGGTCTTGGGCTTGTCGATAATGACCGTTTTGCCGGCCTCGACGACGAGGCACGCGCCGCCGTAGGCGTGCATCTGGCGAATCGTTCCCGGCCCGATGGTGGGCACGTCGAATCGCATGTCCTGGTTGGGGCGAGCGACCTTCACCAGCGTCCAGCCGCCCGATCGGCACAGCGTGCCGGCCCGCTCGATGAGGCGGTCGGTGCCTTCGATGGCTTCCACCGCGATGATGTCGCGCTCCTTGAAGGCGATGCATTGCCCGATGTCGAGGTCGGCGCTTTGGCGAGTGATCTGCCAGCCGAATTCCGCGTCGGCCAGCGCCGCCGGGCCCGGTTCGGTGTGGGTGAGCAGCCCTTCGTGGGCGAGGTGCTCTTTGCAGTAGGTCACCGAGCTGATCAACTCGATGCCTCCGGAGGCCAGCTCGTCGGCCACGGCGTTGAGGACCTGGAGATCTCGCTTGTCTTTGCGGAGCTTGACGTACCACAGCTTGAACGTTCGCCAGTCGGGGAAGAACTGCAGCAGCCGGGCGGGGGAGTACATGGTGGCCTTGGCGACCTGCCCGACCATGACGGCGCGGTGGACCCCCCAGCGTCGCATCAGGCGGATCACCGTGCTGAGGCGTGTCACGCCGGTGAAGCTGAACCGGTCGGCCAGTTGGCGCAGGCCCTCGTCCACACTGCCTCGCAGGCCGGCGACGGCGACTTTCCGGCCGGCTCGCCTGACGCCCTCGGCCACCATTAACGGCAGCCGGCCGGCGCCGGCGATCAGACCGATCGGTGCGGCGGGGTCGTCGGCGGGGATATCGGCCTGGGCCATCGTCGCGTTACTCCCTTTCCCTCGTGCCCTCATCGACGGTTTTGCGTAGGTCGGCCAACTCGCGGGTGAGTTGGGCGAGCTGCTCGCGAAGCTCGGGCAGTTGCCTCACGAGGGCCACCTGGCGCAGGTTCTCGCGAAGCGGGTTGGCCGGCGTGCCCCACACCCGCGCCTTGGCGGGGAGGTCGCTGATCACCCCCGCCTGCGCGCCGACCTGGGCGAAGTCGCCGATCGTCACGTGCCCCACCACGCCCGCCTGCCCGCCGAAGGTGCAGTAATCGCCCACCGTGGTGGACCCGGCGATGCCGGTCTGGGCCACCAACAGATCGTGCCGCCCGAGTTCGGTGCCGTGGCCGATGGTCACCAGGTTGCTCAGCTTGGTGCCGGGGCCGATTCGCGTGGCGCCGATGGTGGCCCGATCGATCGCGCAGCACGCGCCGATCTCCACGTCGTCGCCGAGTTCGACCCAGCCGGCCTGGGGAATCTTGTGGTGGGCCCCCTCGTGGGTGGCGTAGCCGAAGCCGTCCTGCCCGATCACGCTGTTGGCGTGGATGGTCACCCGGTCGCCCAGGACGCAGTGATCGTACACGACCACGTTGGGGTACAGCAGGCAGTTCCGCCCCATGCGAGCGTCCGGGCCGATGAACACCCCGGGGTAAAGCACCGTGTCGTCGCCGATGCTCGCCCCGGCCGACACGGTGGCCGAGGAGCCGATCGTCACGTTTTCGCCCACCGTGGACCCCGGGTCGACGTAGGCGTTGCGGTGCACCCCTGCGAAGGGCGCCTGGCGGAAGCCGTACAGCGCCACCATCGCCTGGCGGAAGGAGAAGTACGGGTCGGCGCAGCGGATCAGCGCCACCTCCCCGGCCGCCGCCTGGTCGGCACCCACGATGACGGCGGCCGCCTTGGTTCCAGGTAACTGCTTCTCGTATCGCGGGTTAGCCAGGAACGCCACGTCGGTGGGACCGGCCTCACTCAGCGGGGCGGCCCCGTGGACCTCGCCGGCGGGGTCGCCGGTCAGCTCGCCGCCTATCGTTTTGGCCAATTCTGCAAGGTTCATCTGGGTTCCTGTGGGTTCCCCACGCTCGCGATGCCCGACCTTAGCGACCTGCTCCCCCGGCGTCAAGGTCGCCCGAGCGTGGCGCCGTTACCCCTTAGGCCCGACCCGCCGCCGCGAATCACCGGGTAGCTGGCGCCGCCTTCGGTGAACACGGTCACTCGCCGGCCGCGCTGCCCCAGCAGGCCGTCGGCGGCGGCGAAGACGGCGGGGAGGTCCCCGTACAGGGGCAGGCCGGGGAACTTCTGCCCGCGGCCGACTAACTCGGGGGCGTACATGAGGATAGGGTTGCGGTGGATGGTCTCGGCCGCCATGCGGACGAAGAAGTGGGCCTCGGGGCTGACGTTGGGCATGAACCGCTTGACCAGGCTCATCAGGCCCCGGGGGCCGATCCAGCGGATCAGCCGGCGGGTCCACGTCGGTGACAAGGGCCAGCGGATCGAGCCCATGTTCGCCCCGGCAGGGCAGCGGGCCAGCACGATCACCACGCCGCCTTTCCGGGCGGCCCAGTGGGTGTTGGCGATGCACTTGAAGCACTGCCACAGGTCGTAGTCTCGCGGGGCGGCGTTGGTGATCAGGATGTCGGCGGGGGATTCGATCATCAGCCCGGCCGCCGCGGCGCTCTGCTTGGCGAGCATCCGCTGACCCCGCCGCAGGTCGCCGGTGACCACCGCCGACGGGAGATCGTTGCCGTCCAGCAGGTACTGCACCGCAAAGGTCCCCCCGCCGGCCTGGTCGATCAGCTCGGCCGCCGCGTCGATCATCTGCCGCATCCGGTTGGACGACGACTCGGTGCCCACCAGTTGGCCCCCGCCGGCGGGGAGCCCTTCGTTGTGGATCTGGCGGATGGTGTGGATGCTCGAGCAGCCCGGAACGAGCATCTTGCCCCCGCCGCCGAAGCCCGCCTGCAGGTGCGGCGTGACGGCCGAGACGACGATCCGCAGATCGGCCTCGACGCACCCGCGATCGACCTGCACGTCGAGCGTGTCCCGGCTGCCGGGAATCGCCACCGTGCCCACCGACACGTGGGCGGCGGCGTCGCCGGCGTCGTTGCAGCGCCAGCGGCAGCCATCGGCCACCGGGCCGAGCTTGGCGGCGGCCTCCTCGGCCGTCATGGGCGGGTGCATGCCGGTGGCCAGGATCACCTCCACCTGCTCGTCGCGAATGCCCGCGTGGTGCAACTCGCGGAAGATGATCGGCAGAATCTTCACCAGCGGGCTGTGGCGGGTGACGTCCTCGACGATCAGCGCGATCCGCCCGCCGGGGCCGACCGCCTTGAGCCCTTCCCCCAGCGGCTTGGCGCCCTCCGGGCGAGCCAGCGCCGCCCCCAGCCGGTCGGCCCAGTTCGGCGGCGCCGGGCGCACCGCGGGCGAGGCCACCTGCCCCACCGTCCAATGGTCCGGCAGGGGCAGGGCCAGCGACTCGTCGCCCCAGGGCACCGTAATCTCGGCCATGGCCGGGTTCCTTTTCCTTCCGCCTCACGCGCCTCGCCGGTAGCCGACGATCACGTTGTAGACGCCCAACGGCTCGGGGTGGACGTCGAAGTCGCCGAAGCCCGCCTGGGCCATCAGACGCGTCAGCGCCGAGACGCTGCGATGGTTCATGTGCAACCCGAACACCCGGCGAAGGAAGCGGTCGTTCCCGTGCCGGCGGGTGATGTTGTTGAAAATGATCGGCGCCCCGGCAGGCATTACCGCCCCGGCCGCGGCCGCGATCTCGACGACCTGCTCGTCGGTGAGGTACTCGCACAGGCCGATCATCTTGACCACGTGCGGCGGCTCGGTGAGCATCTTGCCCAGGCCGCAGCGAACGTCCCCCTCGCAGAAACGCACACGGTCGCTCAGGCCGTGCTGTTCAGCCAGTTGGCGCCCGTAGTCGAACGCCTCGGGGTTGAGGTCCACCAGCGTCGCCCGGGATTCCTCCGACGCCGACGCCATCGCATCGAGGGTGATCCTCCCCGGCCCGGCGCCCAGGCAGAGCACCTGCACCGGCGGGGGGCCGGCGTTGATGATGTCCCGCAGCAGCCGCCGCACCAGGCGGAAGCGGTTCCGCAGGGCCATGGCCATCACGCCCGAGCCGACGAGGATACGGTCGGCCACCTGGGTGGGGCTGTCGTCGTAGCTGATGACCATGCTCCGCCAGCCGCCCGGGTCGGCCCAGTTGGCCGCGGCCAGCTCGCTCTTGCCGAACGCCAGCAGCCCGCGCAGCCAGCCGGCGGGCAGGTAGTTCGCCAGCGGATCGATAAACATCCGCTTGATGAGCCGTCGCACAGGGCCCTTCCGTTCGAACGCTTCGTTCACGAGCTATCTTTCCCTTCGGTCACGCCTGAGCCGAACCGTTCACCCGGCCTCCTCGCCGGCGAAACACTATACACTCCCGGGCCGTCCATAGCCACCGTTGACGCTTGCCACGCCGCGGAATCCGCCGCCGGGTCCGCCATCGGCCGGTGAAGGCAACTCCTTCAGTGTAAAAAGGTAAGGTGTTTACCTTGGGCTGCAAAGCCCCCGCCGGCGGTGCTAAAGTTTTCCATCTTGACGGGACGATACTGACACTTGGTGAAGGTGAGTTCCTCCGAGGAATGTTCGATGACCAAACGTCAGTACATCGATGAGATTCTCAAGATCAACCGATCCGCCAAGCCGGAATTCCTGGCCAAATTCAGCGAGAAAGACCTGGCCGAGTACTTCCGGCACCTCGGGGCCGCCGCCGTGCCGCGAGAGAGCCTGTATCGCCGGCCCAGCGGGCGGGCCGCCGCCGCCCGGCCCTGGCA
>SDBU01006985.1_pt1 | contig 13142 bp, 13 predicted proteins | sample 2277071 | NCBI WGS metagenome assembly SDBU01 (sample SAMN10397929, study PRJNA504765) | marine sediment metagenome | isolation source: marine sediment core GS08_GC12, 126 cmbsf | place: Arctic Ocean: Gakkel Ridge, Loki's castle | collected 2008 | reverse complement strand
CAAGGGTTAAGTTTCGACGAAGCGATGTCTGTGCTTAGCATATTTACAGCCAGCCGTAAGCTTGCCGGACTGGTTATCACCGAATTCAACGCTGACCGTGACGCAGACGGAACGCTTGCCCATCGGTTTATCGATGCTGTTGCGAAGGCACTGGAAGGTAGAGATGATTAAATCTGGTCAAGAAAGACGTATGTGTGCCTAATCTTGGCTGCAGCCGGCCGCCCTCCGCGCGCGCAAACCGGCGGCCACACGCGCTTTCAGGGTGTCTTGTGGGGAAGACTCTTTCCCGCACTCCCCGCACGGGTGAAGCCGGTACCATTAGCTCGCAGTCCTATACTAATAGTGACAGCTTTTATTCACTTTCGCCCAAAGGAGATAGCCCATGAGCAATGTGAATGCTGCTTCTCGTTCTGTAAAAAATATCCGTTGGATCGCACGCATTTGGAGTATCCTGGTCTTTGTAGTTGCCCTGCTCAGAATTTTTATCCCTGATCCTTATGCCACAGAACCAGTCCCAGCCTCGGATTGGTTCTTGTTAAGTTTATGGGGAGTGGCTATCTTGGGATTATTGATTGCCTGGCGATGGGAACTCATTGGTGGAATTATTACTATAGCCACCATGTTTGTCCGTGAATTAATCTGGGTCATGCTGAAAGGTGATTGGTTGGTAAACTTTCTGATTTTCTGGTTTTTTGTTGTGCCACCGGCTATCCTTTTCCTGGTTGCCTGGGGATTGGAGAGAAAGACAAAGAAGGCATAATCTAGATTTTATGAAGGCTTATTGCCTTCGCAAAGTTCACTCATTCAAGAAATAAATAAATCGCTTCATGCTCAAACGCGGGAAGATAGGCAGGCGTAACTGCAACATTTTCATTGAATAATTGTCTAAGCTTGCGTTGGCTGAGAAATCACCTGATATATTCACAGCAAAAGGCTTTGGTCAGCCAAAAGCGGGCTAATCCTGTGTAGAGTCGACCCGTCTTCGGATGAGGGTATGCGGTGCGAAAATTACTAACTTTGGCTGTAATTAAATTGTATCGGATTGCAAAAATGGTGAGCCGATTACGCCTACGTTAGGCAGCGCGATTTGTGGATGGACGATTCTTGTATGGAAATTCTAGTATAATGTTATGTACAACTGTACAGGTAACATACACGGATGAAAATCATGAAATTCGTTGTTGATGCTTCAGCCATTATTGCTGTAATTGCAAACGAACCTGAAAAAGAACAACTGATCGAAATCACCAAAGGTGCTGATTTGCTTGCCCCATCTTCAATTCATTGGGAAATTGGCAATGCATTTTCAGCGATGATAAATCGGAGAAGAGTTTCTCTTGAACAAGCTCTTGATGCGATAGAAATCTACCGTCAAATACCGATACGTTTTACAGAAGTTGAGTTAGAAGATACATTAGCGATTGTTGCAGAACATGGCATCTATGCCTACGATGCATATCTGCTTCGATGCGCAATGAAATACCAGACGGCATTAATTACCTTGGATCGTAAGCTTGCTCAAGTTGCGCAAGAGATGAAAATTGAAGTAGTCGAGGTGGTGTGATGAATGTTTATACCTACACAGAAGCGCGTCAAAATTTAGCTTCCCTCTTAGATCAAGCAGCAAAAGAGGGTGAGGTCCGAATAAAGCGCAAGGATGGCCGAGTTTTTGTAATCAGGCTCCAGCAAAAAACGCAATCTCCCTTAGATGTGGAAGGGATTGACTTGGGAATAACCACTCAAGAGATAGTAGATTTTATTGATGAAGGCCGGAAGACATTTTGATTTCTTTGGCTTCGTCATTGCACGAGCGCTGCCCAACCACCACGTTCAGCCGACCCCTTGACCTTAAGAGAAAGGCAAAGCCGTTCTCTGGCTAAAAATGAGCGGGGTGGCAGAATTTTATCGCAGAGCGTTCTTTTTGAACTCAATCAAAGTGTTCCTTGAAATTGGTAAGAAGAAATCATTTGCCGGTGCGCTTGATTGGCCCGGTTGGTGTCGCAGCGGCCGGGATGAAAAAACGGCTCTTAAATCTCTGGTTGACTACGGGCCGCGCTATGGGGCAATTCTGCACAGTACGGAAATTGAATTCCAGGTCCCCACTGATGCATCTGATCTAATTATGACAGAACGGCATACTGGCAATGCTACGACTGATTTTGGAGCGCCCGCAATCATGCTGGATGCTGATCGAGAACCGATTGATCGAATGGAGTTTGAGCGTTTACAAAAAATACTGCAGGCATGTTGGCAGGCATTCGATAGTGCTGTGCAGCGAGCAACAGGTAGAGAGTTGCGAAAAGGCCCGCGTGGCGGTGGCAGAGATGTAGAAAAGATCTTAGACCATGTCCTCGAAGCCGATCGAGGATACCTGGCACGACTTGCCTGGAAGCACAAGAGAGAAGGTAGAAAGAACCCGTTTGAAGAGCTCAATCGAACGCGGGGGGCGATATTAAACGCACTTGAAGCTGCAGTAAATGGAGATCTGCCAGAACGTGGTCCGCGTGGTGGAATCATATGGCCACCACGCTATTTTATTCGCCGGGTAGCCTGGCATGTGCTTGATCACGCCTGGGAAATTGAGGACCGAATTGTGTGACCCGATCAGCTCGAGCGTTTGTTCGTGGGGCAGTTGTATGTGTTCAGAACGAAGAGCTGCCCAGAGATACCTGCTTGGTAAATACTGAGTAAACTACCACATGGGGGCCGGGGCTTTACACATAAACTTATTGACCTAAAGAAAACGACACGGGGTATTCGATTACTTCTTTATCTTGCCAGCTTTCTGGTGCTGTCCGTTGGCCTCTCTGTTTATCTGCTCTCCGAGAAAACCGGCGTGTATTTTTCATGGACTATCAACCCGCCACTAAGCGCGGCCTTCCTGGGTGCGGGATATTTGGCCAGTTTCCTGCTGGAATTCCTCTCTGCCCGCGAAAGCATTTGGGCACCACGAGTGCCGTATCAGGGGTATGGGCTTTTACCCTGCTGACGTTGATTATCACCCTAGTTCACTGGATCGTTTCCATTTCGACAGCCTGCACTTCATCACGAAAGCCGGCACGTGGGTGTGGCTGGGCGTGTTTGTCAGCGTACCAATAGCAAATGGGATACTTTGGGCGGTTCAGACACGTCCACCTGGGGTTGATCCGCCCCACAACGCCCCTCTAGCCGTTTAGCTGCGCATTACCCTGATCGATCAGGGCGCAGTCAGGTTCTTATTTGGTGGAGTAATGCTTCTTCTCCCCGAAATGAGGATACCCCTCTGGCCGTGGAATCTGTCAGTCCGTACATCCCAGGCCATCGGCGCATGGGGAGTGAGCATAGGCATTATCGCTATTCAAGCATCATGGGAAAATGGCTGGGAGCTGCTCCCACCCTTTTTGGTGAGTTGCACACTGTATGGCATTTTGCAAACCATCAACCTGGTGCGTCATCCTGCTACACTGGACTGGTCTCGTTTCTCGGCTGTCGCTTATACTATCTTCATTGTCAGTGTTTTGCTGGCAGAGGCATATGGCACATGGACAGTATGGCGCATGAAGCATGATCGGGCTTCGTCATAACGAGATATGTCTACGCCGCAATACCGCTTTCACCCCATGGGAGTGCAGTCCCTCTTTGCATGGAGTGGGCGTGGCCACACCCGCGGATTAGCGACGCGATTAGTGGTCAATTGTTTCGGGGTAAAACTGCGCTTGGAGTACACACGCCCCGCCGCTCATGCTCCTGTTGGGCAGTTTATTTGTAAATCATTTGGATAGATTCCAAATGGGTGCAAAGTCAAAGTCTTCTGGACAAAATTATGGAAGGATAGTGGCAATCAACGGACCATCCCCTTACCTTAAAATAGAAGCAGAGTGTATCGCCTGTGAATGGTGCAAGTACAACTGCCCAGTCGAAAATTGCATTACATTCGAGACGGTTATCGCCACCATCCATCATGATCTGTGCATTGAGTGTGATCGCTGTATTTACGTCTGCCCGGTGGATGTCATTATACCGTTGCGAGTAGCACAGCCTCAGAAAAAGGGTGTCAAGAGTGGAAAAACCCGAATATTTTGACGTGGTTGTCATCGGTGCAGGAATGGGGGGAATGCTGGCGGCTTGCCAACTGGCTCAGGCAGGTAAGAGGGTATTACTTGTTGAAAACCTCAGTTTTCTTGGTGGACGTTTTTCCGGCTTTCAGATCAAAGGTTCAGAAATTCCATCAGGTGCCTTTCATACCTTTCCACATGGAGATACAGGGCCTTTTGCACAGGCACTCCGGCGGTCGGGGGTTGACATAAAAATTTCCAGAGCTAAGGTCTTTGCCTCTTTTCATATCAATGGCGAACACATAATCGCCCGTAATCCTATCGACGCTCTCAGAATTTTTCCCACTTCTGGAGAAAAAATTTCAGTTATTCGGGGATTGTTGCAAACCTGGTTGAAAAAGGATTACGAAGCTTCCTTTGGGGATTGGCTGCTCGAAATTGGACTGTCTGATCTTACTCAGACGGTCATTGATCGTTTTTACCAGTTTTCACTTTCCACCACTGTCTTTGAGGTGCCCTACTCTGAGGGGCGAAAAGTGACAGAAATGATCTTCAAATATGGATTACCGGGCGTGCCGAAAGGTGGAGCACGCGAGGTCGCACGGCAATTGGGTCTGGCGGTAAAGAACGCTGGAGTCGTGATCCGTAAGAATACACGAGCGCAAAATCTTCTTCTAGATGATGATCGCGTCAGCGGTGTCACCCTCTTTGATCGCCGCCAAAAGGAAACCTACAAGGTCAAAACTCCCCTTATCATCAGCAATATTGGTCCGGGCAAGACTCTCAAAATGGGGGAGGATTCCGGTCTATGCGGAGACAACAGCCAACCCTTGCCACTGCCCCCACCAACTGCGATTGGCTTCAAATTGCAGATTCTTAGCCCTAAAAGCCTGATTGACCACGATTCGATCATGTTTTGCCTGGATACCAAAAGAGTAGCAGGTATTTTGCAAGCCAGTAATGTAGATCCGAATTTGGCTCCCCCTGGAAAGCACCTGCTCATCAGTCACCAGACAATCCGTCAGGGAGCAGATTGGCTGGAAGAACGCCAATTGGCACTGGAAGATTGGAGGTACCTTTTCGGTAGAGATTTTGATAATTGCGAGGTTCTGGGGAGTTCGCATTTTCCGGCCCGGTTTCCGGTAAATTGGGCGTCGCAAGGTTATGATTTGCGCGAACAGATATTTGCCGAGCGAGGGCTGTGGATGGTAGGCGATGGCATGAAACCGGAAGGCTTGATGATGGTCGAAGGGGTTGGGGCAAATGCAGAATCGGTTGTGCGCCAAATTCAGGGCATAGAAAATACGTCACCCTGGGAGGTTTCGCAGTTTAAGGTTATCTCGCAGTGGATTCAAAGTTGGGTGAAGGATTTGATCACAGGAGATTCGAACTGACCTGGCTCATGGCGAATCTTCTCAGCCAGCCTGTCCTCGCTTGATTGGTTTGGAGCAGGCATCCGCCCTGGTGTTGAAGAACTCGCAGTTCTCAGGGTTATTGGTAGCACCAGGGAAAGCTGCCTAATTTTCTTCAAGCGTTTCTCGGACACTTTGGTGGATCGCTGCTTCGTGTCGTTTGTTCCGTTTCTGTTCGTGAATCCAGAAGCGTTGTTTGTAACCTCCTTGGTCATCCAGAAAATGACCGATCCGCAATTGCAGTAAATCGGAAATGTGCAAAGCGGAGGTGATTCCCATCGTGAACAACAACAGATCGCGAAAGCGCCTCTGCCCGCGCAGTTGGTTTTTGATTTGTGCAATCTTTTTCCGATCGCCAATGGGATTAACGAAATTCATAAAACCTTGTGAGCACAAGCTCTGCTGGGTTATATTATGTCCACTAAGGACACCCTGGCAGATTTGGATACAAAAAATAAAGGCTGCCATATCGCCCTTTCTATTTTAAGGAACTCGATAGATGGTATCTCTTAAAGACGTAGATTCAACTCACCGAAAATATATGTCCCTTTTTGCCTCTTTCTCCGATTAACCTATAGAGCTAAAATGCTAAAGCATCTTTGGTGAAAGAGTGGATATGGTTGATTACACAAAACAATTAGTTTCGCAGGAAAAACAGCGGGAAGACATTGAGACCGCAATGGTTGCAGCTGCCAAACGCGATCCAGCAGCATTTGGACAGTTGTATGACCGGTATGTGCAAGCTCTTTTCCGCTATCTTTACAGCAGGATAGGCAGTTTACCTGAAGCTGAGGATGTCACCTCACAGACCTTTCTTGCCGCCCTGGAAGGGTTTGCCAGGTATCGCCATAACGGACATTTCGCGGCCTGGTTATTCACCATTGCACGCGGTAAAGCAGCCGATTATTTCCGCCAACAGGAGAAGCAGGTACCGCTTGACAAAGCTCACCAGGTGCAGATTGAATCTGATCTTCTCCAACATATCATCAGGACAGAACGAGCACAAGCATTGGCACGTTTGATCGACGTCCTACCCGAAAATAAGAGAGAATTGATCCGCTTGCGTTATGTGGCTGAGTTGAGATTTCGCGAGATTGCATCGATATTAGGGCGCAATGAAGAAGCAGTGAAAAAATCGTTATACCGACTGCTGACCCGGTTGCAAAGACAGTTGGAGGGTACCAATGAGTAAGATTATTCTTTCCCGTGAATTTGAGAACGATATCCGTAACGCAATGGGGGTTCCAGATGCGTCTCCGGAATTCGTAAGCAAGCTGCGGTACCAACTGGTTTCACAGGCAGGAGGATATCAGCCTTCAAGAAGGCATCCAGCATGGCGTTTGCGATTAGCCTGGGCAGTAACTCTGGTTGTCTTGGCCGTGCTAATTGTCACTACTTTGGCTATCGGTCCTCAGCGTGTGTTGGCTGCTGTGCGCGGCTTGTTTGGCTACATTCCCGGTGTGGGTCTGGTGCAGAGCGATGTTGACTTTCACATACTTGCTGGACCGGTCACCATGGAACGTGAAGGGATCACGCTGAACGTAAAACAAGGGGCGGCTGATGATCAACGGACGATTATCGTTTATCAGGTGGATGGACTCTCCCTTCAAGCGGCCAATTCGCAAGGAGAAGGTGCCGCGACGGGTTCTTTGGAAGTGCTGCGCTTGCCAGACGGCTCCATCCTCGAACCCATCAGTGGTGGAGGCAATGGTTGGGCAGTTGGTTTTCAAAAGCGCCTTGTATATCCCTCTCTGCCGCCAGGTGTGAATGAAATCACTCTTATCATCCCAATTCTGCAGAGTATGCCAGCCGGAGTCGCCCCAGAGAACTGGGAGATCCAACTCCAGTTCGTGCCTGCACCGGATGATTTGTTTTTGATGCCAGTGTATGAATTGCCCACACCGGAACTATCACCCACGGCCCAGACTACACTGGCCGCAGATTATCCTGGGACGCCCGGCCCCACGTCAGAAGTCCTATCCAACAAATATGGTATCCAATTGATCCTTGAGAAAGTGGTTGACCTGGAAAATAGTTACTTGTTCCAAGGGTACTTTTCCTGGGATGGCCTGGATGATGTTATCGGTCTCCGGGATGACACTTTTATCCTGACTGATGCGAATAGAAATGTCATCCCAATTGAAGCTGTCCCGCCCGATGAAATTAGTCATTTAGAAAACGAGCAAACTTCCTCCTGGGCAGTGCAAACCAACAGCAAGGAATACCCTGGTCCATGGACGCTTTCGGTCCCATCTGTAATCGTCGGTTCGGGTACACAGATCTCCCTTCAAATTGACCTTGGGCTGGATCCACAGCTGGGCCAAAGCTGGGACATCAACCAAGAACTGGATATTGCCGGGCACTTGGTGCACCTCACTACCATCGAGCTTTACCAAGATCTGGATGGCAGCATCTGGCTCGAATCCACCTTCAAAGGCGATCCAGATGTACTAGGCGTTCATGTGTCGGACCCCGATAACCGCAGCGAGATGATATCCGGAAAGGGAGGTGGTTCAGGTGGAAATGGAGAGTTTACGAGTGCATTTACGTATGATCAGATTCCAACAGGGGTGCGAGAGATGGTCTTAAGTAATGCCAGCTACCGCATGGATGGCCCCTGGCAGGTAAGCTGGCAGCCGCCGGTTGATCACGATCAGTCCTTCCCGACGCAAACCCCACAAACGCAGGTTTGCCTGACCCTTGATAAATGGGAGCAGCTCAAAGATCAATATCCTACAGAGTTGCCGGATGGATTGGATGGACAACTTCTATTAATGATGCCATCTGGCCAGCCTTTGCCCCTGATTTTCCTGACATCCTTCGATGGCAATCAGAGACAGGATATTGCTACCGGTTCCTGGCCTTCGCTTTCACCAGACGCTTCAATCCTGGCGTTTTCCCGAGGAGATGGAATCTACCTGGCAGATATTAGCACAGGGCAAACCACCCATTTGAGTGGAACCACGGAATTCGATGAATACCCGATATGGTCTCCGGATGGGAAATGGATCGCTTTCAAACGCATCACAGACCAGACCATCTACCGCGTGCATCCAGACGGCACAGACCTGCAATCGGTTTTCCAAAGCCAGGATATAGTTAATATTTCCAGGTGGCTGCCAGATGAGCAAAGAATTGTCTATGAGGCATTTTCTCAAAGTGGTGCTGCGATCCGAACGGTAAATATTGAAACCGGGGAGGTGAAAGAGTTGATCCAAACCGAGAATATAAAACCCCCTTCAAACTATGCTCTGACTCCGCATGAAGATTGGATTGCCTTTGCAGACCAGGTCTTTGGACAGTTAGCAAAAGGTATTTATATTGCCCGTACAGACGCTTCTGATAGAAGATTGTTGGTCGACATGGATGACATCACTGTCTTAGTAGGTGACTGGAGCGCGGATGGCGAATGGTTGGCAATCACCATTTACGGTCAAGATCCGAGCTTGCTCCCGGTGCTGATCAACCCGGATACCTGCGATGTGATCCCCCTGTGGGGCCTCCAGGGAGAAGTGGATTCCTGGATATCCGAGAATGAGCCCTGATATTCCTGGGAGGCGCCTATCCACCTTTGTCGCTTGCCTCTGTTTCAACCGTCAGGGCCAGGAGTTTTTCAAAAACCTGATTTAATTTACTTCGCTATTATTCTGCTAAAATTGTCTATGTCTGGAAAATGAACCCTGTCACACAGCGGGTTTCGATGCTAGCTGTCTAGTACCAATGGACCACTGCAAGGAGAACAGGATGTGTGTTACTCTATCTATGTCAGTACTGATTCAAATCAGGACTTATCTGGCGAAAATGGTGAGCTGATTCACTTCCGGAAAGAAGCGATCGCAGAACCGTTTAGTTCGCTGCTCCGTCACGAAAACCAATGGTTCCTGGGATCAAAAAGTGTCTGCAGCTGCACATTCCGGCACCTTTTCAGCACCGAATTAGGGTTCAGCGAACCGGTGGACTGGTTTGAAGAAGACGAAGATCAGATCGAGGCTACTTTATTGTTCATTAAAATCGTCCGCCGGTTAATTGTCCAAGGGCATCAAGTGGATTGTCTTGACGCCTGGTATGGCATTGCAAAAGAAGACATCACTGAGATGAAAGTGTATCTCGAAGATTTGGATGACGAGCAATTCCGTTTCTTTGAGAACCAGCACTTTATTTTTAACAATGGTGATTGAATGGCTCCGCCGAGGAGATTTCATAAAGCATTTCGATCTAAATGGGGGTGTGGTTTAAATGGGGGAAAACGAGGATTGAGCGCTCTGATCCTTGTCCATAACTAACCTGTTGGTATACTGCTTGCTGATTTGTAAATTGATTGTAGGTAGAAATTAATATTAGCAGCGGAGATAGTCCCTATAATAAAAGATGTGCACTGATTTATCTAATTAATCCCCAGAATGAGGTAATGCCCAATGAAGAAAACTCTATTCACCCCCATCGTATTTTTTGCCCTCTTTCTCCTGCTGGTATCGGCTGGGTGCAGCCTTGGCGGCAGCTCACCCGCTGAAGAGAGCGCGGATACACCAGCGGTAGAAGCTGCACCCACCGAAATTCCAACCCTCCCTGCGGAGGAGCCAGCTGCACAGGAGCCAACACCGCTGCCTCCTACGGAAGCTCCTGCTCCAACAGATAGCCCACCTGAGGAACCTGAACAGCCGCAAGAGGCATTACCCCCCTGCACGGACGAGGTCTGTCTTGAAAATGGATCATTCCTCCTGTCTCGTCCTGTAGCTCCCTCCGGGCGCAATACCATCGATCCTTCCTATCGCTTTGGCGATTACCGGCAGAGCACGCGGCTTGCCCACCGGGGAGTCGATTTCCTCAATTCAACGGGCACTTCAGTGGTGGCTGCCGCGGATGGTGTCGTGGCGGTGGCGGGAGATGATTTAGATATCCCCTATGGTCCCAGGAAGGATTATTACGGCAACCTGGTGATCCTGGAGCATAATTTGCCAGGCTACCCGGATCCTGTCTTCACCCTGTACAGCCAGCTTTCAGAGGTCCTGGTAGCGGAGGGGGAGGCGGTCGCGGCTGGGCAAGAGATCGGTCTGGTGGGCATGTCCGGTGTTGTCCCTGGCAGCACCCTGCATTTTGAGGTGCGAGTTGGTGAGAATTCCTACCAGGAAGCCCGCAACCCAGAACTTTGGTTGAAGTCCCTCACAGATGCAAGAGACCAATCTCTTGGTGCCCTGGCCGGACGAGTACTAGATAATGAAGGTAATTACGAGCCGGTCGAGAACATCGTGATTGAGCAGCTGGCCGGTCCGGGGCTGCCTGCCATCGACCAGTTCTACCTCACGACCTATGAGAAAAAAGAACTCAGAGGGCAAAGCCCCTGGAATGAAAGTTTCGCATTAAGTGATTTACCGCCCGGTGAATACCAAATCACCTTTATGCTCAATGGCTTACAGCAGAAAGAGGTGGAGGTTGAGCCGGGGATGCTGACGCTGGTGACATTTCTGATTGAATAAGCTCCCTTATCGGTATTCCAGTGTTCAGTCACTCTTTTTTTATTTGATACAAAGAAGCGCTCATCCAAGCGCTTCTTTGATTTCAGGTTGCAGATAGAATTTATGCTGTTACCGACGGGCGAAAATATCGTTTATGCTGCTAATGCAATCACGTAACCCATAAACACATCCATCCCAGACGAACTGCCCCAGTCCAGCATTTCATCTATATGGGTCGCTTCTTGCTCCCTGCCGCTCACCAACCAATCAAGTGCCTCGATCAGGCGTTCATCGGCCAATCCAAGGGCGGCACACTCGATCAGATTGGCGCTGAGAGTGGTTGTTTTACGATATGCGGCTTCAACAACCTGCTGGTTTAAACGATCCAGGTCCTGCCCATCGAAGATTACATCTACCCAGCGGTTGAGGGCCAATAGGACTCCGCTGACAAGGTCATCGCCTGATGGGGTTAGCCCTGACCCGGAACCCAATAAACTGATCAGAGATGCGGATGATGGCAGGTGAGATGAGGAGATCATTTCCCTCTGCAAGTGGAGTATATCTGCGTGCAGGGCTGAAAAATCTTGAGTGTGAAGATCAGATCGGCTGGAGAAGTTCAGCAATCTGGGCAACATTGCTGCCAGACCAGCCCCCTTTTTATCAGCGATAATCTGTTTTGCGGATAAAATTAACCGCTGCCGGCGCTCAGATTCTGGCAGTGGTGGCGCAGATGGAGGTTGTGGTTGCCACACCCGCGGGTTTTGCACTGAAATCACCAGGTAGGCGTCTGGAAAGATGATTTGCCTTGCAGCAATCCGAAGCTTCATTTCCCTGCGGATGGGTAGGGTTGAATCTCCACTCATTGGAAGATTGATCGTTAGCGGACCGCGAAACGATTCGAAGGACAGGAAATTCAGCCATTTGTTTTCCGTCTTGATGAATATCCCGCGCGAGGTCAGCCCAAGGACAGAACCATCCTGATCAGTGGAAAGAGAATCAAAAGCCAGATTCCCAATACTTTCAGCCTCGAAATATCCCCGGTTGGATGTTGGCTTATGGTGAGCGTAGTTCATGATCTCTTTTGGAAGACGTCCCTTCTGATAACAGGTTGATCGGGTTGGATTTGTGCCGTATTAAATCCAGTTTAGTGAACTGATTTTACTTGATTATATAGGGTCACTGGTGGATAATACTATTATTGAAATTGTAGGTATCAGTGTATATAATTTAATCTGTGCACCAGAAGGGTAACGAGGGACGATTTTGATTAGAACACCTTCAGGATTACTCCCATGGTTCAAATTATAGATCGACGGCTGAGGGGCAGTGGTGGTAGATGACTTTCAGTTGTGGCACTGAACCCGTCCTTATGGGTGGTTCAAATTATTAGTTGTGAGAATCGGCTGACATCGAATGATTGGACTTGGAATATCCGATGGATTGGAGGAATTTTATAACACCATGAATGCCTATCCAAGTTTACCGGAATTTGATTATTTAAAACCTGATACATACGCCGAGGCATCCGAGTTCTTAGTCACTCACGCTGGGGAAGCGCGGCCTTTCATTGGGGGCACTGATCTCTTTGTACAGATGCGAGATCGGGTATTAAGACCGAAATACCTGGTGGATGTCAAGGGATTAGAGGGGATGGATGAAATCTCATTCGATAACTCGGGTGGGTTGACGATCGGTGCAGCAGTAAATATGAACCGGCTGATCGCGGCACCTGAGGTGGTTGAACATTACCAAATTTTAGCTGCAGCTGCCCAGAGTGTTGCCAGCTACCAGTTGAGAACCCGGGCTACCATAGTGGGAAATATCTGCAACGCTTCTCCTGCAGGAGATACGATCGGTGCATCTCTTCTATTGGATGGTATGCTCAACATTTACGGTGGGCAAAGCATGCGCCAGGAAGCGCTGAGCACTTTCTTCCTCGGTCCTGGTGAGACGATCTTGCAGACCGGGGATATTGTCACTTCGATCCGCTTCCCGCGGCCCCCTGATGGTTTAAAGGGTAAATACATCAAGTTGGGTCGCAACAAGCTCAGTGATCTGTCAATAGTTGGGGTGACAGCTGTAGGCTACCCAGATGCAGATACAGTGTCTGGCACCCATTTTAAGCTGGCATTGGCCTCGGTGGCGCCTGTGCCGCTGGTGGTGGAGCGTGTGGGTGAAATCCTGGGAGTAACGCCGGTTACTGAAGAGACGCTCGAGGATGCGGCAGAAGCAGCGATGGAGGC
>SDBU01006983.1_pt1 | contig 13143 bp, 21 predicted proteins | sample 2277071 | NCBI WGS metagenome assembly SDBU01 (sample SAMN10397929, study PRJNA504765) | marine sediment metagenome | isolation source: marine sediment core GS08_GC12, 126 cmbsf | place: Arctic Ocean: Gakkel Ridge, Loki's castle | collected 2008 | reverse complement strand
AGCTCCACTTCGGCGCCCACCAGCTGGTGCGAGGAGGGCACCAGGTCCAGGTAATCCAACTGGGTCTTGACGATGGCCTCGTCAAAAGTGGTGTTATTGGTAAGAATATCATAAATTGAGTGCTGGACAGCCCCTTTCTCCAACCCTATGCCGCTGGTGGCGTTGGATTGGGGATCCAGGTCGATGAGCAGGGTCGGTATTTCGCAGGCGGCCAGTCCCGCTGCCAGGTTCACCGCCGTCGTGGTCTTGCCGACACCACCCTTCTGATTAGCGATTGTGATGGTTTTAGCGTTGTGAGACACAGTGTATTCGCTGATAATATCGCCCTTCTTCAAACCTGGAATCTAAGATTCCGGGCTTATCTTGTGCAAGAACGTCAACCACTATCTTCAATCTTTTCCGTCGATCCGGGGAGAGTAATATCTTGCTCCGGTTCAAGAGGGAAATCTAAATTCGTTCCGACGTTTCGTGTGCTATTGTACTCAGCCATACTCATCAGAACCATCCGGGCGGCCAATAAGGCGGCAGCCGCCTGTCTATCAGAATCGGTTAGACCGGTCGACGTTGCCGGGAAGATCGGCTTTCCCGTACTGGAACCATCACCGTGAATCCGGTGATAGCTGCCAGGCGGGTGTGACAGGCTGCCAAACCACATGATACGCAGACCGGGCATACTCATCACCGGCGCCAACGGCGAGATCGGCCACGGACTCATCTCAGCCCTCGCCAGACAGACCGGAGAGCACCTCATCGGTCTGGACATCGAGGAGCTGGGTCCGGCCATCAAGGACTGCCTCTGGGAAAGTGTTGCCGGTAACATCCTGGATCGGACCGTCCTGGACCGCCTCAACAGTCAGTACGAGTTCTCAGCCATCTATCATCTGGCGGCCCTCTTGAGCACCCGGGCGGAGTTCTCCCCCACCACCGCCCACCAGGTGAACGTGGACGGCACCTTGAACCTGCTCACTATGGCCGTGGATCAGGCCCGTACCCGGGGCCGCCCGGTGAAGTTTTTCTTCCCCAGCTCCATCGCGGTCTATGGCTTGGCCGGCCTGGAAGAGAAAAACCGGGCCGGCGCCATCTCCGAGGAGCAATACCTCTTCCCCCGGACAATGTATGGCTGTAACAAGCTCTACTGTGAAATGCTGGGCACTTATTTTGCACAACACTACCAGCAGCTGACAGCGGAGGCGGGGACCATCCGGGTCGATTTCAGGGGCCTGCGCTTTCCCGGTCTCATCAGCTCCGTGACCGCTCCCTCCGGCGGCACTTCCGATTACGCCCCCGAAATGCTGCACGCCGCCGCTCAGGGCCTGCCTTACGACTGCTTCGTCCGGGAAGATACCACCATGCCGTTCATGACCATGCCCGATGCCATCCGGGGCACACTCAAGCTCATGGAAGCGCCCCGCCAGTCTATCACCCGGCTGGTCTATAATATCCGCGCCTTTAATCCCTCCGTGGCCCGGCTGCGCGAGCGGGTACTGGCCGATTTTCCCAAAGCCCGGATCGACTTTACCGTTGACCACGCCCGCCAGGCCATAGTGGACAGCTGGCCATCTGATGTAGACGACACCGCCGCCCGCGATGACTGGGGCTGGCAGCCGCAGCATGACCTCGAGCGGGCCTTTGCCGACTACCTGGTCCCCGGCATCCGCGAACGGTACGGGGGCTGATTAACGGCCTTATCGACCTTGACTTTAAACCGATGACAACCTATATTCGTACTATTAGTACAAATCGTACTTATTGGAAAAATTGAGGAAACCTGATATGATTCACCTGACCGCCAGCAAGCTTCGCGAGGGCCTTGCCGATGCCCTGAACCGGGTAGCATATAGCGGCGAACGAATCCTCCTGAAGCGTCGGGGAAAAGACGTGGCAGCCCTGGTTTCCAAGGAGGACCTGGCCCTTCTGGAAGCGCTGGAGGAACGCTCAGATATCCTTGCCGCGCTCAAGGCTCTCGAGGAACCGGGAACCGTTCCCTGGGAGAAGGTGAAGGAAGAGCTGGAGTTATCCTAAAGGTCCCTTTGCGTTACTGATCCTTGATTCACAGGATCGAACTCAAGCCCGCCGCGGAACGCGACCTGAAGAACATTCCGAGGGACGATCTGAAGCGTATTGCCCGAAAGATTAGTTCCTTGGGAGAGGACCCGCGTCCACCGGGAGCCAGGAAACTCAGGCGTGTGGAGGGTCTCTGGCGTATCAAAGCGGGGGATTACCGCATTCTTTACCAGATTCATGACAAGGACTCTCTCATCCTGGTGGCCAGAATCCGGCACCGGCGGGAGGTCTATCGCAATGTTTAAGAAGCGCCCATGACCACCATCACCACCCGACTTGCTGACAGCATGTTGGCTTGTGATACAGTATTGATTTAACATGTCCAATTTTGTCCGAGAGGTTGTGCCCGATGTCCCGTGATGAACGAGAAAAATTATGAAACTACTGGATATTAAGGTTCGTATATTCAGGTGCAACGCTTTGAGACGTAACAAATTTTCAATGTGACGTTAAGTATGCCCCAATCTATAATTCAATCACGAGATACCACTTTGAGGAAGGGGCCTCCAATATTTACTCGAGAAAACAACGAAATTGAAACTTGGTATAGATTAGAGGCTAATCCCGCTCGTCGAAAGGCAGTGGTAGAGGTTATTGGAGGATGCTGCCCATCCGCTAAGCCTAGATCGATTACGCAAACATATAACTGTATCGGAATGGTTTTTGCGTCAAGGAGAGCATGGATAGATGCACCTCATTTTAATAAGATACTAGTAGATGATGGATATCGTCGACTCGGTGGTCTCAACGAGGCGAAGACTGGAGATTTAATAGTATATCGGCTTAATGGTGAATTTACCCATGTAGCAATCATTGTTAATAAAGAGCCGATAATAGTAGGGAGTAATAAAATAAGAGTATGGGCGCTTAGTCAATTTGGAGGTAGTGGTGAATGGATTCATCCACATGATGAAGTACCTGAACTTTGTGGAACACCAGTAGAGTATTGGACAGAAAGAAAGGATCCGGTGTGAAAATCCATGAGGAAATGAAAGCGATTGAAAGCCACGAAATGGCAGTCAGGCTGAATTTGGCTCTTAATTTGCGACAATTATTCGAAATTGCTCAAAGGGAAGAGGCAATAAACTCGCTACGCAATAAACTCAATGATGAAGAAACCATAAAATCGATATTATTGCGAATTCATGAATTAGTTGAATTATCTCCTGATCCAAGGTATGAAAATCCCTATGACACAGCAATTGCAGTCTATACATGGGTCCTTTATACAAATAACCTTAGCATCGGAAGATTAGCAGCAGAGCATGCATCACGACTTCGACAAGGCTTTTGGGCACCTGAATATGCACGACACATTCTGGTAGGAAACCTGCTTTGGAATTCAGCTGGCCTCAGTGAGCCAAGTACGCGTGAGCGCAAACCGAGTACAAAAACAGAGGCAGGCGAGTGCTTAATTACTGCAGTTATGAGTGACAGGAATATTGCAAGTGCTGAGTTCTTGAAGTTCTTCAGAATTCCCAGCCGAGTACAAACCAATCCACTACCGTGGTCCAAAGGACAGGTCAATTATCTACCAAATATCATTTACAGTCAGCTCCACATTAAACCCGGGTTAACATATTATCACCGGTAGAGGAAACATTTTAATGATTGAACATTATTGGACAGTTCTTTGCCGGAAGGGTGTAATTGATAGTGACTCTAATAACGTCAGTTTGCATGAAGTTTTAGAGCAAGTTAATATTAGCGGTACACCTCCCGGGGCAGAAGAAACCGGTGCCTTGCCAGGTCCGTATGAGGTAATATCCCTTTGGGGCAGATCAAATTATAGCGAACCTGCTAAAGGCATGGCTCGCTATGTCATTTCGCATGAATCTGGAGGTAACCTTAAGACTTCTGATGAACAAATGATTGAGATCGACATGACTCAACATAATCGATCTCGTTCTAAGTTAGTTCTACCAGTATTGCTAATATTAGGAGAAGGATTACATCGAATCCAAGTAGCATTGAAAATGGATGGTGAATCAGACTGGAGAGAAATTACTTCTCTACCATATGAAGTGAGATTCCAAACACCTGAAAAACCCTAACTACCTCGCCCACAAGAATATTGGGTACAGCGTCAAAGCATTGTGTGGGACTTGGGCTAGGGTCTAAGAGCAACGTTCCGTGTTTCCAAGGTTTAGCTCCCGCCTTCGCCCCCCGCTCCCTGCCGCCAGTGCTCAGCCTACTCCCCGTCTACTGGTATTCCGCCCGCACCTCCCGGTCTCAGGGAGCGGTTTCGCGTCCGCCCTGCTTCAGCAGGTTCCAGAAGCCGCGGGGGTCGGTGATTGTCATCTCAACCTGATCCTCAAGGGCCAGCAGCTCCTTGTCGCCGGTGACAAAGGCATCCACAGCCGCACCCAGGGCCGCAGCCAGGATGGGCCGGTCGTCCGGGTCGCGGATTGGCAGCTGGGGCAAGTCCGCCGGTACGGGCGCCACGGTGAACCGGCGCAGAAAGGTGATGATGGCCTGGACGGTGGGACCAGGCACACCCATGCGGGTCTGCAAGACTCGTTCGAGTTCGCTCAGCACCTGCTCGCTGACGATCAGTTCGTGTTCGGTCAGCACGGAGCGCAGGACATCGGCGCACAGCCCACGGGTGGCAAAGGCGCTTACCAGGACATTCGTATTGAGGAAGACCCTCACGAAATGTCTTGAAAGACATCCTCATCCGTAAGATAGCCGCGGGCCTCGGCAAAGGGGAGCACCTCTTTGCGCAACTGGTCGAACTGCAGCGCTGCCAGCTGGCGCCGGAGGGCGTCCCGAACCACTTCGCTGCGGGTACGACCGGCCTGTTTGCTGATTTGATTCAGCAGGTTATCAGTTTCTTCATCGAGGCGAATGGACAGGGTCGTCTTCATGTCGTACAATGTAACACGCCGAGGCGTGTTTTGCAAGCTCCGGCAGGCCTCTTCGGTCTTAGGCTACACTCAGAGCACCCCCTGCATGAACAGACCGGGAAGTACCTACCGGTGGCGGATAAACAGGGCCTCCAGGCCGGGGTCGGCGGTAGTGACTCCGGGCCGGTAGAGGTAGCCGGTGATGCGGGCATAATTATCCAGGTCCGGTTGCCACAGGTAGGTCGCCTCAAAATCGAGACCGTCCTGCTTGAAGCTTACCGTCAGCACCAGACAGTCATCGGGACCAATCGTTTTCAATACGCCCCGGCCGGTTACCGTTTTGCCGGCTATCGTCCTTTTAACCACCAGATGTCGGGCCCTTTTTACGATGGTTACCTGCCCGTAATAGGTATTGCTCCCGCCGATCTCTTTGCCGATCAGGTGATAGCTGCCCTCCATGAATCCATACAGGTTCTCGTAGTCGATATCATCGCCGGCGTAGGCATTTGCTGAAACCAGCAACCCCGACAGCAGTAAAATGTATCTCATGGTGCGTACTCCTTAAGCGGTATCGATTTTCGGTAAGTTAGTTCCTTTAGCTGGAATTGTTCATTGTTGATTGCGAACTGTTTGCTACGGTGGCGGATTAAGGGTACTGTGCTATCCGGTTCCATATTCCCCCTGACGTTCCTACATTTGGCGGGTAAATACCCCAACGAAATGTCAACCCAGGAGCGTTTATGACCACCATCACCACCCGACTTGCTGACGAGCTGTCCGGCATCCGCGAGGCCGGCCTCTACAAGGACGAACGCATCATCCAGTCGCCGCAGAGCGCCGAGATCAAGGTGGGCGGCGAGACCGTCCTCAACTTCTGCGCCAACAACTACCTGGGCCTGGCCAATAACCCCGACCTGATCAGGGCCGCCCAGGTGGGCCTCGAGCGCTGGGGCTTCGGCCTGTCATCGGTGCGCTTCATCTGCGGCACCCAGGACATCCACAAGACCCTGGAGCGGAATATCTCGGACTTCCTGCAAACCGAGGACACCATCCTCTACACCTCCTGCTTCGACGCCAACGGCGGCCTGTTCGAGACCCTGCTGGGAGAGGAGGACGCGGTGATCTCCGACACGCTCAACCACGCCTCTATCATAGACGGCATCCGCCTGTGCAAGGCCCGGCGCTACCGCTTCGCCCACGCCGACATGGCCGACCTGGAGCGCTGCCTGAGTCAGGCCACCGACGCCCGCACCCGCCTCATCGCCACCGATGGCGTCTTCTCGATGGACGGCGACGTGGCCCGCCTGGATCATATCTGCGACCTGGCCGAAAAGCACGATGCCCTGGTGATGGTGGACGATTCCCACGCCACCGGCTTCTTCGGGCCCACGGGCCGGGGCTCAATCGAGCACTGCGGCGTTATGGGGCGGGTGGACATCATCACCTCCACGCTGGGCAAGGCCCTGGGCGGCGCTTCGGGGGGCTTTACCACCGGACACCGGGAGGTCGTGGAGCTTCTGCGCCAACGGTCACGGCCCTACCTGTTCAGCAACACCCTGGCCCCGGCCATTGTTTCGGCCGCCATCGCCTGCCTGGATATGCTCAGCCAGACCACCGCCCTGCGTGACCGCCTGCACGAGAATACCCGGTACCTCCGCGAAAAGCTGACCACCGCCGGCTTTGACATCCGGCCCGGCGAGCACCCCATCGTGCCGATCATGCTGGGCGAGGCGAAGCTGGCCCGGGACCTGGCCACCGCTTTGCTGGCCGAAGGTATCTACGTCATCGGCTTCTCCTACCCGGTCGTGCCTAAAGGGGCGGCCCGTATCCGTGTGCAGGTCAGCGCCGCCCACACCCGCGAGCACCTGGACCGGGCCGTAGCGGCGTTCGTGAAGGTGGGGGAGCGGTTCGGGGTGGTGGGATAGCGGAAGCGGTGGGGTACCCCCTGGACGCCACAGCCCCCTGATCACTGCTTACTTTTAAGGTAAATACTAATTATCTACTAATTGATGTCAAATTAGTATTTCGGCTCTAGATTATAATAGTGTAATACCCCTTTAGCTTTAAAGAAGAATTGCCGCCCCCACCCGCGAGCACCTGGCTCGCCCGTTGGGCTACGCCCAGAGGGACCGGGCAATTGCGGTGTTCGTGAAGGTGGGGGAGCGATTCGGGGTAGTGATGTAGGGCTGAGGGACTTAACTGACTCTCCAGCCGATATCGACCCATGTCTAATTATAAGAGTAGCCCCATAACAAGCGGATATTTAAGTTAGCTGCAACAACGGCACAACATGTTCTCATCGTAAGGCATCGAGAAACAAAATCATGGCAGAGGTAAAAGCAGCAAGAGATACCATCCAGAAGATCCTGGACAAACTGGTGACCGGCTATGCTCCCCAGAAGGTGATCCTTTACGGTTCGTATGCCTACGGCAACCCTGACCGGGACAGCGACATCGACCTGCTCATCATCAAGGAGACGACTGAGCGTTTCATCGACCGCTGGGTGACGGTCCAGCAGATTCTCACCGGAACGCATCCTTCCATTCCGGTCGAGACCCTCGTACTAACGCCCCGGGAGATGGAAAAGCGCCTGGCTATTGGCGACCAGTTCGTCGAAGAGATTATCACGAGAGGTGAAGTTCTATATGCCGGGTGAAGAGTCACTGTATCCCGGAGACTGGCTGCGCATTGCGGAAAAGGATCTACAGCGTGTCCCCCGCCTCCTTTCTGCTGATGATCCCGAAGCGGCTGGTTTCTATCTACAGCAAGCCGTGGAGAAGTTTTTCAAAGCCTTTCTGCTTTCCAAAGGCTGGCAACTGCGGCGGATTCATAGCCTGGATGCGCTGCTGGATGATGCCCTGGAATACGATTCCACCATCGAGGGCTTCCGAAAGGTATGCCAGCAAATCTCCGGCTTTTACTTCATCGAACGCTACCCGGTCATGATGGAATCGGATTTAGCGGAAAAAGACGTGCGTGATGCACTGAATGCGGTCCAGGGGCTTATCGAAAAGCTGCGGGCTGAAATGATTGTTTAAGGCACGTCTAAATACTCACAGTCGGCTAGTCGTATGAATGAATTGATACATATGCTTCTGGTACCTCGGATCGTGAAAAATAGCTTGCCATTATTCGAGGATGGTCACTATCCAGACGCCGCGAGAAATGCAATGGTCCAGGTCGAGAATGCATTAAAGGAAAAAGGAAAAATTGGGGATAATCAGTTTGGACGAAATCTTATCAGGAATCTATTCGATGGGAAGAAAGGTATAAAACTCAGGGTTCCTCTTGGTGAAAATCAGCAAGAGCCAGCCAGACTATATTTCGACGGTGTGTTCGCCTACTATAGAAACTACCTTGCCCACAATGACAGCAGAATTGACGATAAAATTGCTCTCCGAATTCTTGTTATCGCTAGTGATCTGTTGGAGCTGATTAACGCGTCAGAGTTGACGCTGACAGACTCGGGTGGCGTCGAAGGTCTCGTCAGGATTGGTGAGTTTGGAACAATCGAACGTTTAGGACGGCTTTTAACAATTCTAGACGGCAACCATATGCCCGAAGGTACGTATGATGGCTTGTTTGAGGATCTTGCTAGGGGGGGATTCGATGAAAAAGAGCTCGAAGCAGCTTTCGTACTCGATCTTATCGAAATGCACTCAGCCAATGTTGAAACGACCTTTGATAATTCGTATGATGTAGAATTCATAGAATGGTTCGAGCTAACGGACTTAGGGCGTGAGGTTCTCCAATCACTGAAGGGTGAAAAACCAGACATTGCATAGTCGCCCGATAAAGGGCTTAAGTTGACTTATAGACCGCTCGGTCCGCTCGGGAATAAAGGTTCATCACTATGAAAACCATCACCGTCACTAATGTCCGCAAGCGGCTATATAAGCTGCTCAACGAGGCCGCCGAGTCCCACGAACCGGTGCAGATCACCGGCAAGGGGGGCAACGCCGTGCTGGTCGCCGAGGAGGACTGGCGCGCCATCCAGGAGACCCTCTACCTGCTCTCCATCCCCGGCATGCGGGAGTCCATCCGTGAGGGGCTGGAAACGCCCATCGACGAGTGCGAGGGACAATCGGCCAGACTATGGTGATCCGCCTGTGGACGCACTATGAGCAGCAGCACCGCCCGCACCCGGCATAGAGGCTGATCGGCCGCTGCCGGCAACAAAACGAGGAGACCCACAGCCATGCTCAACGACATCCTGCTCTACATCGGCTCCGCTGTTATCATCGCGTGGGGGATCGCCCACATTGCCCCCACGAAAGGCGTGGTCGCCGGTTTCGGGGATATATCGGCCGACAACCTGCGCATCATCACCATGGAATGGATAGCCGAGGGCCTCACCCTCTGCTTTATCGGCGTGCTGGTGCTGCTGACTACCTTCCTGGGCTGGTCGCAGGAGTACATCTCCATCATCGTCTACCGCGCGTCAGCCGGGATGCTGGTGGTCCTGGCGGTACTGTCCCAGTTGACCGGGGCACGGACGGCCATCCTGCCCATGCGGCTGTGCCCTTATGTTAAGACGGTGGTTGCGGTGCTGTTTTTCCTGGGGAGTGCGCTATAAACGATAGCGGCCCTGGGTGGGATGGCAGGTTGTAATATGACCCGAAAATGTTTAAGTTTATTTTAACAGCAAGAAATAGAAGGAGGGTACCATGAGACTGAACGTAAGGGCACTAGGTCTGGCAGGTGGCATTGTATGGGGACTGGCGATCTTTCTGACCACTTACTGGTTCCTGGTATTTGGATACGGCGGAACCATGCTGTCCAAACTCTCGAACGTATACCTGGGCTATTCGGTGACCTGGTATGGCGCGTTTGTTGGACTGATCTGGGGCTTTGTCGACGGATTTGTCGGGGGAGCATTGTTAGCCTGGTTATACAACAAATTCGCAGGTAAGCCGCCCGAAACGGCCTGATTTTATCCGGCCTTAGTCGTACTGTAGACCCAGTGCTCGCACGCCCAGGCCCGGTCCAGGGTGAAGGGACCGCGGCAGTCTTAAGTTAGCGGTGCTTGCCCCTCGGTGATGGTCCTCCTGCAATGCTCATCACGATGTTATAATGCTTGACATTATGGCGCTATAATGTTATACTCGGACGCGATGGGCACTGACGTTAAACGAACAACCATTTATGTGGATGCCCGGCTCCACAAAGCCCTGCGCCTCAAGGCCGCCGAAATGGATCGTTCCATATCGGAACTGGTGAATGAAGCGGTACGGCTGAGCCTGGCCGAGGAGCTGGAGGACCTGGCCGCATTTGATGAGCGCGCAGGCGAGCCAGATCTGCGCTTCGAGGATGTCCTGAAAGATCTGAGGCGCAGTGGCAAGATATGAGCTGCTTATCAAACCCTCTGCCGTCAAGGAAATCGAGCGGATAGACGGCAAAAAAGTACGCCTGACGGTTGTGCAGCAAATCCAGGCGTTGGCAGAAGACCCCCGGCCAAAAGGTTGCGAAAAACTTACGCACCAGGGGCGCTACCGGCTGAGACAGGGATCATACCGGATCGTTTACGCGGTGAACGACGACCAGCGTACAGTATACATTGTGAAGGTTGGCCATCGTAGAGACGTGTATCGATGACTATGGCTGTTCTCGACCTGCCAGCAACGAACTATAATCTGGCTACAGTAATAATTTCTCAGTGCAAATGTATCTCCACCTCGTCCAGCACGCCGAAGCCCAGCCCAAGGAGGTTGACCCCCAACGGTCGCTCTCGGACCAGGGCCGGGCGGACATCCGGAAAGTGGCGGCCTTTCTGGGTGACCGCGGCATTCAGGCCAGCCGCATCCTGCACAGCGGCAACCGCTCCGCCTGCCTCAGGCTCGCCGGCAACCACGCCAAGCCTGTGGAAGGTGTGATATCTCATTTGCCTAAAATTAAACAGCTTTGAATATCCATATGTAATTCAGTATTTTTATTACGCGCTGTAGATGAAGAAAAGAGCATATGGAATGAAAATAAGAATTTATGCAGACACTTCTGTTTTAGGAGGTTGCTTTGACCTTGAATTTGCAGCACCATCGATAGAACTAATTGATGGATTCAAGCGTGAGGAGAAAATTCTTGTTGTTTCGGATCTGACTCTTCTTGAGATGGAATATGCACCTTCCGGAGTTAAGACTATTCTGCAATCGATCCCGAAAGACTCCATAGAATATGTAACAATCGATGACGAAGCTATGTATTTAGCACAGAAGTATATTGAAGAGAACGTCGTGGGAGCAAAATCCGTAGTTGACGCTCAACATATTGCCATTGCCACGATAGAACACGTTGACGTCCTGGTAAGCTGGAACTTCAAGCATATAGTAAATCTAAGGAGGATCCAACTTTTTAACGCAACAAACTTAAAACATGGATATTCATTAATTGAAATAAGGTCACCATTGGAGGTGATATAAATGAGAGAAAAAAAAAGAAAAAAAGAATTTGACGCTGTTCAAATCATGCGAGAGATACGTAATCAATTATCAGAAAAGTATACCCGCGACCCGGAAATCGAGGAGAGAGAGTTGGAAGAAATCAGAAAAAAATACAGCATCAAACCTAAAGTGAAGAGTATCGGGTGAACCACACTGAATGAGGCAGCGCAGATGGTTATGTCATGTCGGCGCCGCCACCACGTCACTTTTGCCACTGCCACTAATTTCCCCGCACCCTTAACCGCCGGCTCAGGTTCCGGAGCTGGCGGCGCCTTTCTAAGGGGCAGCTGCTAAGCCTGCCCCACCTGGGCAAGTTGGCCGCGTTGCTGGTAACGGGGAATGCCGATCAGCCGGTGGTAACTTTCAAACCCGGAGGGGTGGTCTGCATGGAGCGGGACACTAAGGGCCGGTGGTCGCTGCACTGGCTGGTGGCGCCGGAAATGCTGCAATAACAGGTAAGCCCCGGTAATCGTTTCCAACCCAGTCTCTCTACGGGCTAACTTGAGCCCCCATGGTCTTCCAGTTCCACCAAGACGCCCAGCGGCAGTTCGAGCAGCAGCGGCATGTCACCTCGAATGCCATCATTCCGTTTATACAATCAGCGTTCCCCATCAATGAGGGTCTGCGCGTACTTGAGATTGGCTGTGGCGAGGGGGGCGTCCTCAAGTCCTTCGTGGAGCATGGATGCATCGGAACAGGTGTTGAGCTGAATGAACAACGCTTTGCCAGGGCCGAACATTTCCTGCAGGAGGACCTCCGGCGGGGCCGGATCAGGCTGATCAGGAAGGACATTTATGCCACGGAAGCTGAGAGGGATTTTGAAGGCCGGTTCCAGCTCATCGTCCTGAAGGACGTCATCGAGCATCTCCACGACCAGCAGCGATTGCTTAGGCAACTGCGTAACTTCCTCCTGCCAGGTGGCGCCATCTTCCTCAGCTTCCCTCCCTGGCAGATGCCTTTCGGCGGTCACCAGCAGATTTGCAACAGCAAGGTACTGTCAGTTACCCCCTACGTCCACCTGCTGCCCGCCTTCCTCTACTGCAATTTATTGAGGCTTTTCGGCGAGTCGGACGGGAAGATCGAACAGCTGCTGGAAATCAAGCGGACGGGGATTTCCCTGGAAAAATTCGAGCACCTGGCAAGAAAGGCCGGTTATAGGATTATCAAGCGGACCCTGTTCCTCATCAACCCTATCTACCGGCATAAGTTCGGCCTCAAGCCCCGACGACAGTTTCGACTCATTACAAGGCTACCCTACCTAAGGGACTTGCTGACTACCTGTGGATACTACCTGGCAAGACCTGAAGAGCACCAGCCTACCACTTCAGGATAACTCGCAGCCCGGTACAGTTGGCATCCGGCTCCGTTCCTTGGTAAATTTGGGCAGTGATAACAGAATCTCTCCTTTACATGCCCGCCGCCGGTGTTACCGCCTCGATAACGCCTTATAAACAACAAGTTACCACCCCGACGGCCCTTCGATTGTGAAGCACACCTTCGATATCAAGGATACCGATCCGCTCCTCCTTTTCGGCGTTAACGACCAGCACATCGAGATTCTGACCAACACGTTCAAGGCCCAGGTAGTGGCCCGTGGCGGGTGCATTACCATTGAGGGGACCGGTGAGGATGTCCGGCGGGTGGAACAGGTCCTGAGGGACATGATCCTGACCATCAACCGGAAGGGGTCGCTGACACCGGAGGACGTGTCGGCCCTGGTGAAGGTATCCACCGATGGACAGGCCGCCCCGGCCCAGGAAGATAGGCCGGTGATTGTGTACACTCCCAAGGGAGA